>ERZ772900.1653-NODE-1653-length-19069-cov-4.837278_pt1 | contig 19069 bp, 14 predicted proteins | sample MGYA00512124_ERZ772900 | MGnify/ENA primary metagenome ERZ772900 (study PRJEB29015, sample SAMEA2737716) | human gut metagenome | biome: human gut; feature: human-associated habitat; material: faeces | place: China | collected 2012 ... | reverse complement strand
GACTTTCTTCAATGTAACCTTATTATAACGTCCTCCCCCCATCCCACCTCTTCATTGGGATACTCCTCATACCCCGGCAATGGTCTGGCGCCTTTTCGGAGATAGGCTTTTACTTTTTCCCCATAGAGGTAGGGATCGTTTCCATTTACAATCCCCCATTGCATTAACAATGCTGCGGATCCGCTGACAAAGGGTGTTGCAAAGGAAGTCCCTGTTACTGTTCTGTAACCACCACCGGGTACGGGAGCAACTATGTTTACTCCCGGTGCCACCAGATCCGGTTTCCGGTAAGGCAGTCTCCTGCTGCCCCTTCCGGAAAAGTCCGCATAGGAGTCAACCAGCGAATCATATGCTCCAACTGCAATAATCCGCCGGGCTGTAGCGGGTATGGTCAAAGTCCCATATGCCCTTGGTTCATAAAACCCAGTCCCTCTGTTCAGAGTATTTCCACCCGGCAGCCACAGGTAATATTCCCCTCCTCTGACCTTTTTTCCACTTAGAATGATTTTCCAGTCTCCACTGTCCACATAAGTTTCCACAGGAAGGAAATCTATGTAGATTTCCTGCGTCAGATGATAAGGACCAGGTTTGCCATAATAGATTAAAAGATCTGTATTTCCCAGTCTGTACCTCTGAGGACCAAGCTTTTCGTCTAAGGGGCCGATCCGGTTTCCGGATGGATTTTCAATATAAATACTCATCTCATCCTCATAAGATTTCCATAACTGCACATTTAATGTTGGTTCCCTGCTGCTCACAGATAATTCTATCTGTCTGGTCTGTCCCTGTTTCAGGGTTCCTCCCTCATGCAGAGGCTGATTGCCGTTGTTCCCTGTACCTGTACAGATAGCCAGACGTCCTGTGGAAGAAACCATATCTATATATGTTTCAAGAAGGGAATCTCCCTTGTGGGATCCATAATTATTTCCAAAACTGAGATTAATTGCCATTGGCCGTCCCATAGTCAATGCCTGTCGCACCAGATAATCAATCCCCTGTATCAGCTCCGTAGTCCTGGGAAAGGAGTTTTCTCTGGGAATTCCCATTTTCACAACCAGTAGATCACTTTCATAGGCAACTCCCTGATTCACCCCATCTGATGCCCTCCCATTTCCTGCTGCAATTCCCAGCACGGAAGTTCCATGTCCACTGTAATCTGAAGATGGAACAAGACGCCTGCCCTGGTTTTCTCCAAGTGCAAGCGCCTCATCGATCTGCTCTTTCGTATATTCAGTTCCTGTCATATATCCCTGAGGTGGATTTCCCTGTATGCTCTGATCCCATAAACGTAAAATTCTGCTGCTTCCGTCTGCATTTCGGAAATCAGGGTGAAAATAATCCACTCCTGAATCCACAACTCCTGTCAGGATTCCTTTTCCCGTCAGTCCATTCCTGCCGGTCTGCACTGTGCGGATGCAGCTCGCTCCCTTCGCCTGAAACAATTCAAAATACAAGCGTTTGGGTTTCTCCATAAATTCCACCTGCACTCTGTGGGAATACTCATCAATCTCACTTTCCGGCAAAGTTACCACTGCATAGCTGCCTAACAATGGCACTACCTGAATTCCATTTCCAGCCAGACCACTTTCCGGTCCGCTGTACTTTATGATCACATCCCATAGCCTGGTTGCAGGATCATATCCTACATTAAGATTTCCTGACTTTCTACGCTCCTGTGGTGTTGCATCCATTGCAAGATTTAAAAGGTTATCTATTTTCTGGTCTGGCATTTTAATCTCATTTCCAGATATTCACTTAGTCTATTATATACAAAAGTTCTGCATACGGACTCTTATTATAACAATTTTAGGAACTGATAATTCATTTCATGCTTTTCCAGCCAGAGCCACTTTCCAACTGCTTTTAAGAAACAATTTTGAATGACTCCCAACGAGTACAGACGCAAGCGGTCATAAAAACAATTGATTTTATCATTCATGAAGCCTATAATCAAGAAAAGAAACGCCGTATATATCAGAGAAAAGCAACAGCTACATAAAGGAGATACTTAAACATGAATGAGGAAAAAATAACAACATCCGACAACAAAAAACTGAGTCCCGAGGAAATCAAGCGGGTAAAAGGTCTTGGATGCCTTCAGGACAAACGATATGATGACATCTTTAATATTCGGGTCATCACAGGAAATGGACATATTACCACAGATGAACACCGTGCCATTGCAGATGCAGCAGACAAGTTCGGAAATGGTCAGATCACTATGACAACCCGCCTGAGTATGGAAATCCAGGGAGTTCCTTATGATAATATTGAGAAAACAATCGCCTTCCTTGGAGAACACGGCCTGATGACAGGCGGAACCGGAGCTAAAGTGCGTCCTGTTGTCTCATGCAAGGGAACGACCTGCCAGTATGGTCTGATTGATACCTTTGCACTCAGCAAGAAGATCCACGAGCGTTTTTATGTAGGCTATCACGATGTGGTACTCCCACACAAATTCAAGATTGCAGTTGGCGGATGTCCAAATAACTGTGTAAAACCTAATCTGAATGATATGGGAATTATCGGCCAGAGAATCCCCAAACCGGATGCAGAGAAATGCCGGGGATGTAAGAAATGTCAGATTGAAAAAAGCTGTCCTGTACACGTTCCGAAATTAGTTGACGGTAAACTTTACATTGATCCTGAAGAATGTACCCATTGCGGACGCTGCAAGGGAAAATGTCCTTTCGGCGCAGTACCGGAATATCAGAATGGTTATAAGATCTATATCGGAGGCCGCTGGGGTAAAAGAATCTCACATGGTCAGGCTCTCACCAGAATTTTCACAGAGGAAGAAGAGGTAATGGGCGTCATAGAGAAAGCAATCCTTCTCTTCAAAGATGAAGGCATTGCAGGAGAACGGTTTGCAGATACTGTGAAACGTCTCGGATTTGAGTATGTGAATAAGAAATTGATTGGCTGATTATCGACAGATGATTGAAAATTCCGCTAACTACGACAAACGAATTCAAGCAAAATATATCACAAAGTCAAGCCAATGTTCTCAACTGAAACAGGGGACTTACTTGATTCGATTAAAAAAGGCACTTAGGAATGAGGTGACTTTCCCAAAGTGTCTTTTTTCAGATTTTTATTTTTATGTAAGAATATCAACCGCTATCCTTCTTAGATTATGCAGTCTGTTTTTCATCATTTTTTTCAAAAAGCTTCTTCACTCCCTGGATTGCTACCAGCACACCAAGAATCAGCAGTAACACTGCGAAGATAAGCTGTAAGGTATTTCCAAGGTCCAGGCCTGTGGTAAATAATGCTTTTGTAAGCTTACTGATGGTCATACCCAGTGCAGTAAAGGTGACTGCCATCATAAATACCATAGGAATCCAGAGCATGCAGCCCTGGCGTTTTGTTTTCTTAAGAAATACTGCGCAGGCTACAAGGGCAAGTACAGATAACAGCTGATTGGCAGAACCAAACAGCGGCCAGATTTCTGCATATCCTACCTTTGTAAGCAGATAGGCAAGTACCAGTGTAATGATCGTCGCAAAATATTTATTGGTTACTACTTTTAAGAACGGGCTCATATTTTCCTCGTCTGTATCAGAATCAAGGAAAAATTCCTGGAATGACAGACGTCCGACTCTGGCCACAGAATCAAGAGAGGTCAGTGCAAAGGCTGATACAGCCAGATTGATCAGTGTAAATACAAGTGAATGTGGCAAATCTATTACAGAAAGGAAGTTTGCAATAGCACCTGCAAATATCTGCGGCTGAGTGGTAAGCCCCTGTGCTGCTGCCTCACCATCTGCAAAGGATGCAACAGCGATCAGTGCAATAATTGCCAGCATACTTTCCATAAGCATTGCACCAAAGGAAACCGGAAGCATGTTCTTTTCATTTTTGATCTGTTTTGACGCAGTGCCGGAAGATACCAGTGAATGGAAGCCTGAAACTGCACCGCAGGCAATTGTCACGAAAAGAATAGGGAACATATACTGTCCGTCCACATTAAAGCTTGTAAAAGCCTTAAGATTACAGGATGGATTGGCTGCAAATACACCGATAACCGCACCAACGATCATGAAAATCAGCAGATAACTGTTCAGATAATCACGAGGCTGAAGTAATGCCCATACAGGTGTTACACTGGCAATTAAAATATAAGCAAAAATAATAAGATGCCATGTACCAAGGCTTACATAGATTGGGAAGTTAAGTCCAAGTGCAATTGCAACTACCAGTAATATAACTGCTACTGCTGTATTTACCCATTTATTAAATTTTGAATATTTCAAGAAAAATCCAAGTGCCACTGCTTCTATGATGAATAACATAGAGGTTGTTGCAACAGCTCCATTTGCTACTACTTTTGTAACTGCTCCTGATTCACTTGTTGCGAATCCATTAAATGTTCCGGCTACGACATCAGCAAATGCTGCGACAACCAGAATACAGAACAGCCAGCAGAATAACAGGAATAATTTCTTACCTAATTTTCCAATGTACTCTTCAATGATGTAACCAATTGTACGGCCTTTGTTCTTTACAGATGCATACATAGATGCGAAATCCTGAACTGCTCCGAAGAATACGCCACCAATTAAGATCCATAAGAGAACCGGAAGCCATCCGAAGATTGCTGCCTGAATTGGTCCGTTGATCGGACCTGCTCCTGCAATTGATGCAAACTGATGACCAAATACTACGTTAGTATCAGCCGGTACATAATCAACTCCGTCTTCTAATTCATACGCCGGAGTTTTCGCATTCGGGTCAATGCCCCATTTGTTTTGGAGATAACGGCCATACAGAAGATAGGCTCCTCCGAGCACTACGATGGCAATTATCATCATAAGTATTCCACTCATAATAATCCCTCTTTCTTTATATTTTGATTATATATTAATCTCAGGAACACCAATCAGCATTTCTGAAATTATTATTGATCTTGCGTATATGTTTCCATACAATAAAAAAACGCCTTCGCTATCCTTTCGGATAACAAAGGCGGATTTATCTTCCGTGGTACCACTTTGTATTACTGCATTTATCACTAACTACAGTCTCTCATCACTGTCATTCTCAAACAGTTTCTTCTGTAACGTGAAGATTACGTCCCTGCTTACTTTAGCTCTGATGTTAAATATGTTAAGTATTTCAGAGGGATGCTCCCGGGTGATATCACAAAATCCGTTCTGTCGCTTCGCACCACCCAACGACTCTCTGAAATCGCGTTCTCTTTTGTGACGTATCCCTTTCACTGCATTTCTTTTCTTTAACTATATTATGTTTTACACTTTTTTGCGTTAAAGCGCAAGAGACTATTTTAACATAATTAACAATAATACAAAGGACTGTTTGTGCAGTTTTTACAATTCTATTTTTTTGATATGGAATCTTGTTATATTTTATTAAATATCTCTACTGCCTTTTGTGCAAAGCGCTTCCCATAAATATTAAAATACTCTTTATAATTTCCCATTCCATTGAACTTTTCCATATTATTATTTACTCCGACCGGTCCAAGATGAATCACTGGCTTTCCACAAGCCATACCGCCTGAATAGCAGAGCATTCCCTTTACCATCTCAATTGTCAAAATAGACTGAATGACCTGAGTTCCGCCACCATGTGTGTACTGCTCTGTTGCAAATGCGCCACCCATTTTCCCCGGAAACTCTAACTCTCCTGCTTTTTCAAACAGCCAATTATGAATCTGCGGTGTCATCTGTGCCATATATGACGGAGAGCCGACTACGATTCCTTTTGCTTCCTTTACAAAATCTTCATCCACTTTTTCAATAGAAAATGCTCTGGCGATACATTCCTCGTCCAGAGTGTTCCAATCGTCAAATATTCCGTTTTTACGGCTCTTGACCGTCAGACGCAGAAAAATGCGAATAGTCGGCAAGTATCGCTTTCAGCAGCTTGTCGCGGAATGTTTCTGCGCTTCTGTGATTGAAAAACAACTCCGCAACGATGGTCTGTCCGTTCCGCTGTGTTGTGATGATACCATCCGGCTGCTTCTGCGCGGTGGTTGTGGTTTTCTTTTCTGTCATTGGGTCACTCCTTCCTTTGGGTGCAAAAAAAGGATTTCCCATAGTTGGAAAATCCCTTTCTGCTGTCGGTTATTCTGTTTTACGATACGGGCAGCGCAGCGGCTTGCGCCTTTCGCTTTGCCCGATATTCCCGCGCCTTGATGCGTTCATACTCCCGGCGTTTTTCAAGGTTTTTCGCCCGGTATTCCTTTGAGTAGTTCCGATGATAAGCGCGGCTCTTTTCCTTTTGGGCTTCTTCGATTTTCTCCCGCATTTGCCGGATTTCTTCCTCTGTCGGCTCTGCAAGCTGTGTCAGTTCGTTTTCAAACTTGCCGATATAGCTGAAATATATCCCGATATGCTGAACAGCTTGTTTTGCCCTTTTCTTATCGCGCTCATGCACTTCAATTCTGCTGATAAATTCATTGAGAATGGCGGGGGTAAGGTCGGTAAAGGCGGCGTAGCGTTCTATCAGCTTCAAAAACTTATGCGCCCATCCTCCTGCGTCCTCAAACGCGGATAACTGTTCTTTGAGTTCTGCAAGTTCCGCTTTCAGCGTATAGTATTCCTCCGAATATTTCTGTGACATTTGCTCGTATCGGTCTTGTGGGATAGCACCGAGGGCGTTATCCTCGTAGAGTTTATTCAGCACCTTGTCAATCTGTTCAAGGCGTGTTGTAATTTGCGGAATACGCTTCTGCTGTTTTTTGCTCTTGTCCGTCTGCTGCATATCAAGGTTTTTTCGGACTAATGCTTCAAATTCCTCCCGGTTGCTTATGGAGTATTCTGCAACTTTTTTCAGAACATCCGCGATAGTCTGCATGACTAAATCAGCGTCTATGATGTGCGGGGAATTGCATTTGGGATTTTTGGCTTTGCCCTTGTGGTACTCGCTGCAAAAGGCAACATGACGCTTGCCGCCGTTCCTGTAATCTATGCGAATGTGCATTTTTGCGCCGCAGTCTTTACAGAACATCAAGCCCGACAAAGGGTGGATTTCTCCGTCCCCGTTAGGGCGTCTGACAGGCGCGTTTTCCAAAATCCGCTGTACGGTTTCAAAGTCGGCGCGGTCGATAATCGGCTCATGCACATTCTCGGTTATCTGCCATTCGCTTTTATCTACATAGTGGTTGCGCTTGTCCCGAAAATGCTTTGTGGTCTTGAAATTGACAACATCACCACAATACTCCTGCCTTGTGAGTATCTTGGTTAAGGTTGCTTTGTTCCATTTATAGCGATTTTCCTCGTTCAGCGGTCTGCTTTTCGCTGTCCCTCTGTCGTGCTGTTTGAGGTAGAACGTAGGCGTGAGGATTTGCTCGTTTTTGAGATATACGGCAATTTGGTTTCTGTTCTTCCCGCCGATAAACAGACGGAAAATCAAGCGTACCACTTCGGCGGCTTCCTCGTCGATTATCCAAAAATCCTTGTTGTTCGGGTCTTTCATATATCCGTATGGGGCTTCGGTGGCGATGGGTTTGCCGCTTGCACCCTTGGTCCTGATACCCGTTTTTACTTTCTTGCTGATGTCCTTTGCGTACCACTCCGACATGATATTGATAAAGGGCGCAAACTCCAATGTATCGGGATTGTCGCTGTCTATGCCGTTATTGACCGCGATAAAGCGGACATTGTTCCGTCTGAATACCTCCATTGCATTGCCGACTTGGAGATAATCACGCCCCCAGCGCGTCAGGTCTTTCATAATGCAGACGCCTATTTTTCCGTTTTCCACATCCTCCATCATGCGGGAATAGGCAGAGCGGTCAAAGAACCTGCCGCTTTCGTCATCGTCAATGTAGTGCCGGATATTGGTTAATCTCTGCTGTTGGGCGTACCGTTCCAGAAATGCCTTTTGGTTTACAATGCTGTTGCTCTCGCCGCCATCTCTGTCCTCGTCCCCGACGGAAAGGCGGGAGTAAAGGGCTGTAATTTTATTATATTCGTTCATGTGCATACCTCCTGCGTCCACATAGTTTTCCTTACAGTTAAGATTATGCACCACAGCGGGCACTGCCGTACTCCTTCTGCGGCACTAGCCGGTGACCGCTGTACTTTATGCAGAGGTAAGCAAGACCCGCTAGCAGAATAGCCCCAACACCGCAGCCTACAGGAATCGGCGCAGAAGATAGCTGCAAGGGATGCAGTACAATTTTGCTAAGATTTACCGCAGCGGCCAGCCTTTGCGTGACCGTTCCGGCAGCCGATACATAGAGAAGTCCTGCTCGGTTACCCAGCCAAAAGCAGCCAAGACTTGCTGCAAGGCAGATCAGAATTTGCTTTGTGCGCTGTTCCTTCATAGCCGCTCACCTCGCTCCTGCGCCGGCGGCGGGCGGTGCTGATTCAGCTCCTTCGTGCGCTGCATGGCGCGTTCGGACAGCTCCTGCAGCAGACTGGTGGGACGTTCCTTACCGCGCGCTGCAATGCAGTTTTCAATGGCGGTCTGGATGCGGTCCACGTCCTGCCCCTTGAACCACAGGTTCAGCTGCCCGGTGTCCTTGTCCTTGGTAATGGCAAAGTCCACCGAGTATTCCCTGAGCTGCCGCCTGACATAGGGCAGCGTTTTGTCGTTCAGCTCCACCGAAGCGAGAGCCTGCGACTGCCGGTTCAGTGATTGAATTGATTGCTGCCCGTACTGCCGCGCTTGCAGCATATTGGCAACCGCCTGCAATATCCCAAAGATGCTCTGTCCGGCAAGCTTGGCTGCGTTGATTTGCACCCGGATGGCCGTTTCTTCTATCATACGGTATCACCTTCGCTTTCTCCGTAATAAAATTTCAGCCTCCCCACGGCAACGGAGCGCCGGTGCGTCGGGCGTATGCTTCGATTCTTTTTCCCAACCTGTATTGCTGCAAGCGGTCCGGCAGGCTGTAATCCAGTGTGCGGACTTTTACATGGTGCTTCATTGCGCACTTGAAAAAGGCGTACAGGTACCGCTCTTTGCCGCTGATCTGCCGCATACGGCAGACATACACGCAGTTGACCTTGCCGTCTCTGATACTGCGCAGCATACTCTGATACCCATCGCGCAGCGGGCCGTGCCCTTTATAATCGATGCTGCCGCCGACTACCGTGCAGCCGTCGTCACCGGCCTGCCTGCAGCAGGCATCGTAGCTTGCTCGGGTCGCTGCGCAGTCACCGGGAATGCGCGCATACACCCATGCATGGGGCAATTCTTCTTGATTTGGCATTATCTCTCTACCTCCAGCTCTTGGTCATAAAAGCTCAATTGCTCGCCTTCTAAGCGGAACCGCAGGTCCAGCTCGGCAAATGTGAAATTCCGATTGAAGCGTTCCGTCGCCTTATTCGGTGCATCCTGCAATTCCAGCATCAGCTGCCATAAATCAGGATGCGCCCGGTACAGATGCCGCAGCTCGGTCATGGACGCATTGGGGCAGAACCAGCACCCGCCGCGGTGGCTGTACTCATATAGCGGCGACAGCAGCCCCTCCTGCCTGCACATGGCAAATGCATCCTGCTCTGTCACGCCGTACTTTGCCATAAGGGAAACCTGGTCAGGCTTTAGCCGCTCCAGTCTGATCGGCTCATCCGCGGCAAGACCTAAATAGGAAACCGTACCCGGCGGCAAACTCTTTTTATAGGCTTCCAGTGGCGGGACCTTGCAATCTCGTTGAATTGCACAGCGCCCAGCCAGCGGAAAAGCGGCAAGCTTTCCCTGTGCATTGCCGCGGCTCACCACATGGTAAAAGCAATCCAGATACGTCTTTTCAGCGTGCAAAACCCTTGTGGGGATGCCGCGCTTTTCAAAGTACGGAATTGCTGTCTCATAGATAAACCGCGCATGCTCGGGCAGCTCGCCGGAAATCTCCTTGCTGAACATGACCTCTGTGTATATGATTTCGTCCAGCGGTTCGCCATGCTGTAGGGCCAGCAGTGCTGTTGCATTGCTGTCTTTGCCGAAGCTCGAACAGATGATATGTTTCATGTCATTCACCAATAAAAATAGGGCGGCCCGCGAGAGTCGCCCATACCATGTACGTGTTTCATATGCCTTTAGTGCTCGCTCTCATCCATTTTGGATTTGCGGCGCTTGTATGCAAAAATTCCGAAACCGACGATAGATCCAAATACCGCCGCCGAAAGCAGCGCAAATGGGAACCCATCGCCCGTTTGGGGAATGACCGGCATCGGCGCAGGCGTTGCCGTGGGTGCGCTTGCCGGTGCAGGGGTAGGCGCGGGCGTGCTGCCCGGCGTCGGCTGCGGCGTATTGCTCGGGCTGTCCTCATGCGGTGTTTCCTCGGGGATGCGTGCATCCTTCATTACGACAGTCTGAAGCTTACCGGTGGGCAGCACGGTAAAGGCAATGCTTTCCGCAAGCTGATAGCCATTGGGGGCGGTGATCTCCGTCAGCGTATAGTCACCGGCAGGCAGCTTTTCGATATAGTGGGGCTTGTCCTCGGAAACCCACTGCGCAACCGTGTTGCCGTCCTTATCCTTGATGACCAACTCCGCACCGGGCAGCTCTTTACCCGTGGCAATGTCAACCTTGGAGATTTGTACTTTGGTAATGTCATCACGCATGATCACCGTGGCATCGTCCAGCAGCTCCCATTCCTCCAAGGGAATGATCCAGAGCTTCTTTTTATCCTTCAGATAGTAGACGTCTGCCTCGTCCAGCTCATGGCCGTCGGCATCTGATTTGCGCTCCAGTCGGAACACAATATCGTCTGTAACGGCATAACCATCAGCAGGCCGCATTTCCGTCAGCGTGTATTCTTCGTCAAAATGCAGACCCGTCACACGGTGCGGCGTATCGGTAGATGCCCAGGTGTCCACAACGTTGCCCTTCGTATCCTTGATAATCAGTGTCGCACCGGGCAGCTCCTCGTCGTTTGTCAAATCGCGCTTACTCACCCACATTTCAGTAGGCTTGTTGGCGCAGGTGCTGTCCAGTACCTGCAGGACCTCGCCGTCATAGGTGAAGGTGACATCCATCTCTGCATCGTTGAGATAATAGCCCAGCGGTGCGTGCAGCTCTTGGATAAAGTAATTGCCGCTGTTGGTCGAGGCATCCAGTCGGTCACTCTGGCCGTACCACTCACCGCGGATGGGAACATCGCAGTTGAAATAGGTATAGCCGTCTGCAACGGTCTCGGGACTGGTGGAAATCAAATCACCGGCAGAGAACAGCTTGTTGCCGTCAACATCGTAGATGTCATCGCGGGTGTACAGGTTGAACACAGCACCGGCCAGATAGTTGCCGTTCTCCGTATCGACCTTGTACACACCCACGCGGGCATGCTCACGGTCATTGTAGAAACCAAGGGTCTGCTGTTCAGCCAGTTCCGCAGAGGCTTCCGATGCGCGTACAACATCAAAATGCTGTTCACTGTCGCCATTCTTGATGATGCTCTTTGCCATGACTACATCGTTCAGCTGGTTGTCCCAGACAAATGTCACATCGTAGCTGTCTGTCGTGCCGACGTACCCATAGGGCGGCTTGGTTTCCTCCACATGGTAGCTGCCCAGCGGCAGGGTAATACTAACCTCGCCGAGCGTGCCGTCGTGGATGACCGACAGAAAATCATAGGTCGCCTTGGTGCGGGACGGTGCAAACACAGCAGTGTCTGCACTGCCATCACCGGTGGTAACAACCGCTACCACGTCGCCCTTGGCATACCAGAGCGTGCGGCTGCCGTTGGCATCCAGCTGGCGGTCCTGCGTGTAGATGTCCTCGGCAGCCGTAATGGTGTATTCCGCACCGGCCAGCGGGCGCAGCGTATAGGCAAAGTCGGAATCGGCCTCGCCGGTCATCCAGGGGTCAATCAAATCGTTGGTTTCGATCTTTCCTGTCAAAGCATTGCCGGTCTTGCGGATGGTCAGTTTGCCCAGCGTTTCCTCATTCCAGTAGTCCTCGCCGATGACTAGGGTGTCCATGCCGTTTTCATTGTCATCACCGGTGGCCTTGTAGATGCGGTCCGTGGAAATATCGAAATCGACATAGTAGTTGCCGCTGTCGGCCCACTCGTTGTAGAAGCCGTTCGGACTGACAGTCTCCACAATGCGGTATTTGCCCAGCGGCAGCTTTTCAGGCAGGGTCAGGATACCTTCCCCGTTGGTGTAGAAGGCATCCACGTTCTTGGTCAGATGCCCGTTTACCGTGTCCGTCATCGTGACCAGCTTGGGCTTCCCGTTTTCCAGCCGATAATTGCCGTTGTCATCCAGCCAGTAGATCTGGAAGGCTGTGTTCGGCAGCAGGACCGGTTTGCCGGTTTCCGTATCGAGTTTCGTGATTTTTAAATACACTTCAATCTCCTCATCCAGTACCGTAAATTTCTGATAGGAATCCGATGCTTTCATCACACTGTCCTTCGGCGTGGCCATCGCGCCCCAAGGGTTGTTGTCCTGCTCGGGATCGATGCTGACCAGGAACGGCTCTGCCTGGAACAAATCATGCGGCGTCGTGGTCTCCACGACCAGATAGGTGCCGTAGGGCAGCCCTTGCACACGGATACAGCCGGAGTCATTGCTGAAGATTTCGGCCAACTGATACTCATTGGCACGCCCCGTGGGCTGCCAGCCATCACCCTTGCCGTTCTTGTTGTCGCCCGCCGCGGTCAGCGTTTTGTTGTAGGCGGCAATTTCGTCGGCGTTGACCTCGTAGGTCTTGGCAATGGCCTGCGTCTCACCGGAGAAATCCCACTTGGGGTGCTCGTTGTCGTATTCCTTGTTGATGTAGGTATCCAGAATGCTTTGCAGAGTGTAGCTTCCGGTGCGGGTCTGGTCAAACTGCTCGACCTTGGACAAGTCGGACACAAGATAGAAGGTGAAGCCTGCGCCCTCCAGCTCCAGCCCATTGGACTGACCGCTGGAGGAGACGATCTTGCTGATCTCCACGTTGCCCTTGGCGACCTGATCCTGACTTCCGGTCAGACCGCTGTCCTTATGGATGTGGTAGTTGCCGTTGTAGGCCGCGGTATCACTGGCAAAGGTGGTTTTCTCCACATACCAGCCCTCATCTGCATAGCTGGGAGTGATGTAGTAGTTGTGCTCGTCGCAGAGATACCCGGGCGCATAGGACAAGTAATAGGCATCGTAGGTCCAGGTGCCGTCCAGAGCCTTGCTCTTAGAGATGGTGCTGAACTGGTTCTTGTATACCCAATCTGTATACTGCCCGTTGCTGGCTGCCAGCGCGGCAACCTGCCCGGTAGCTGCCTTGGTGCGGCTGTTCACCGTAGGATAGGTGCCGGAAACAGCAAGAGCGCCCTCACGCAGCGGAATGACCGTGCCGGTGGAGCGCTCTACAACATAATATTTACCGAGGTACAGGTTGGAGAAGGTCAGCCAGCCGTCCTCGATTTTGGCACTGGCTACGAGATTGTCCTTTTTCAGTACGGGCAGATAATCGCTGATCCACTGCCCGCTGTTGTCACGAATCGTAGTGTGCCAGAGGGGATTGCCATTGGTATCTACGATTTTGGAATAGTCCACGACGCCGGTCACACCATCAGGGTGGGTAATATCCTCGGCGGCGTACAGGTCGTACACTGCGCCGTCCAGCACGGCATTGCCGTGAGCAGCATCGCCAGTAATATAACGCTGTGCATCCAAATCAACCTTAGAGATGCTGATTTCGCCCAGCGTGCGGTCATTCTTCATGATGCCGTCCACCGCCGTGGTGGTGTAGCCGTCCTCATTGGCAGCCTTGCCGCTGGCATCGGTGGTATAGCTCCGGGAGGCATCCTTGGGGGAGTCATAGATGGTGACGGTGGTTTCTACGCCGCCGCTGGTCACCAGCTTTGTGCCGCCCTTATCGCCAGTGGCAATGTCGGCGTTGTAGTCACCATTGCCCAGCCACAGGACGGAATTGTTGTTGTCAGCGGTAATTTCCACATAGTAGGCGCGCTTGCCCAGCGGCGTGCCCGCCGTGCCGGGATGGTCAACGTCTGTCCAGTCGCCGAAATACCCCGCGGGGGCCTTCGTCTCCACAACGATGAACCTGCCCTCATTGCGCTGCGTGTAGTACAGTGTATGGCGCATCGTGTTGTTTGTGGCGTAGGCGGCGTTGTTGATGACGGCATAGGTGCCGTCACCCTGGCGCTGGACACTGTAGGTATTGTACCCGCCCGTGGGCTGGTATTTGCCGGTCACGACGTCCCACTGGTAGATTTCATACCGGGCATCGCCTGCAATCTGGCTGCCGGTCTCACTGTCCGTCTTTTTGACGTTGATCTGCAGTGACCACTCAGCATTGCGCATCTCGTAGGCATTGTTGGAGTTGGCCGGTACTGTAATGGTCTGGTGACTGCCGTTGCTGCCCCAGTAGGATTCAAAACCGTAGGGGATGGTGACTTCGTCATAACGGAACTGTAAAGATGCAAGCTGCGCCTGCGCACTGGCAATAGCATTATTTACAGCGCTCTGTGCTTCTGCCTGAATGGCGGCAACTGCAGAATCTCGCTCGCTGTTGGCGGCTGCGTCTGCAGCTTCTTTCGTAGTATAGGGGCCGACGCTGCCACTGCGGCCATCTACGGTCTTGGATACAGTGTAATGCACAGACCAGCTGGCAGATGCTGCACCGCCGTTATTCTGGTAATTGTCGTCGTTGGTGTGGCCGCTTGTGGTGACAGTCTGCACACCGGCAGGGGAAATGCTCCAGCTGCCGCCGTCAATCGTTCCGGATTTGGTGATAGGCTCGATTTCAATCGTGGCACCGTCCACCTTTTCCAGCGTTTTCAGCTGGATCTTATCTGTGGTGATACCATAGGTCAGATCTACGGTGCCGCTGGCGGACTGTGCAGGGGCTTCCCAACTGGCATAATACTCCTGTACGACAGGCTTCGGCTCTTCCGTTTCCTCCTCACTGATTTCAGGGCCAATCAGGGCAACGGTCTGCCAGCCGCTGCGCGCAGGGGTATAAATATAGGTGTAGTAGCCGCGGGGCTTTGCATAGGCGACAGCGCCGTCCAGCAGGGCCTGCGCGGATTCCAGATAGATTTTTGCAGCAGTGCTCTCGGGATAATTTTCAATCAGCCACAACTGGGTGTCATCGTAAATCGTGCGGCAGAAATCCAAAAGAGAGATTCTTTCAGCATCTTCTGCAGAAAAAGCGACGGGCGTATCGGGCAGCAATTCCATAGAGAGCTGGTCCAGACCGCCCCAGATGCGGTACTGGTTGCCGTAGTGATCACCGGGAATGCACTGATCCGCGCTGACCAGAGAAGTGTTCGTATAAGTGTACGGCGGACAGCCTTTAGGCTGGCCGTTGGCACCGTGAGTGCAGCAGTAGGCTTCCTCGCCATTGAACCAGATCAGCCAGGTGCCGTTGACCTTCTCGACCTTGGTGATTTTGCCGCTGGTAACGGCAGGCGTGGGACGCTCGGCGTAGGCGGCAACATCTGTAGTTTCTGCGAACGGTGCGGCCATGGTGCGGCTGCAGTCAATTACAACGTGTAGCGCTTTCGTCAGCGTGTTGCCGTCCGGGGCGGTGTAGACAAGCTGCGCGGAAAAGTCGGCATCTGCCTGAACATACAGCCCCATGACCGCGGCGGATGTTTCGGTATACTCACTATGCACAAGTCTGTTGCGTGTAGCCTCATCGGCGGGGGCACCGTAGAAGTCCAGCACCGTCACTTCGTTGGGAAGCACCACATCCAAGCTACTGCCGTCTGCAGGGTATTCCACCTGTGCCAGGATGGGCGCAACGGCATAGTCGGTACCCTCCAGCAACGGAGCCATTAACGTCAGGTCGTCGCTGTTCAGGGTGTCCGCACTCAGGTAACTGTCCGTGCTTTCTTCCAACTGGTCATTCGGCCAGGCAGAAATGCCGATTTTTGTTTCACCCGTGGCAACGGGCAAGCCTTGGCTGCCCAAATAGGAACCAGTCGGCGCATCCGGTAAGTCTGTGTACAAAACAGCGCCGTCGAAGGTATAGTCGGTGGAATCGTCCACGGGCTTATCTTCGTCGGCGCTTTGGGTAAGCATAGGTGTTTCGCTATCCTCGGGAGTGTTTTCACCTGGGTCTGGATTGCTTTCATCAGTTTGCGGTGCATCCGGTGTGACGTTTTCGTTGTCCTGCACCATGATAGGCGTACCGTCTGCATCGGGCTGCGGAGCCTCCGCAAACGCCCCAACCGGGAACATTGTGCAGCACATCATAGCTGCCATACACCAGGCCGCCACGCGCTGCTTGAGCTTGAATTTGTGATTCATTGAACATATACCTCCAATTTTTCTAGCGTTCTATATAATAACAGAAGCCCACAGTAGCAGACTTCTGGAATACCCAAATCTAATTATTGACATTTTTCGCAAGACTAAGTAAAATAGGATTGCGAGAAATTCATCCTTTTAGAAACAGTATTTTTGCAATGGCATAGCATTGAAATTCATTGAAAAGATCGTACATACGGCTTTTAGCCGATGCCGGTTTATGGGGAACCGTAGACTGAAAGTCTAAAAGGAAGGAGCTGATAAAGCTTGCTAATTTCTCGCAACATGTTGCTTGTTGTTACATTTGCTCTAAAAGTAGCTGCATATGCAATTGAATTGTATATCAAAATGATGTAACAATAAGTTTGCCGTGGTTGTCGAAAGACTCCCACGGCTTTTATTATTTAGTGCATGTCAAATTTTATAAAAAGATTTCCTTTTAGCACTTCGGACTTTTACCTATAGGCTCAACCGACCTTTCCCTGAAAGAACTCCAAAAACTCCGGCAACTCCTGGTCCGGCAGCTCGTTCATGACCTGCATGGCCAGGTATTCTGCGCGGCTCACCTTGGGAGCAAACTTGCGGGAGTAGATCTTGCCGGTTCTCACGTACCCAACATCGTGAATCAGGTCTTTCTCTGAAAGGCTTTTCAGAATCGTAAAGACCGAACGTGGCTTCCAGGTGCAGTTCTGGGTCGGGATCAAATCGGAAACGATCTGACTGGCGATGGCTGGCTCCTTGGAATCCCAAAGATAGGTCATGATCTGCATTTCGGATGTAGTCATCCGATACAGGGAGTTTTGCTTTTTCATATCCATTCTCCAATCACTGAAAGGTTACGGTCCAGTAAGTGTACTGGCCTTCGGCGGTGCTGCAAAACCAGCAGCCCACACCCATGCTGGTGAAGCTGGGCTCCATAATATTGGCATAGTGGGCAGGGCTGCCCTGCCAGTAGGTGCAAACGCTGCTGGCCGAGCCAATCGGACCTGCGGCGCAAATCTCACTGCGGGTCGTCATGCCGCTGTGGTCAAAGGGACCACCTGCCACAAAGCTCTCACAGCGTGCATCGGCGGCAGTACTCAGGCCACTGTCCATCGTCAAAAGGGAAAGACCAGCTGCTGCGCGCATAGCATTGATGTTTTCCTGTACCGCCCAATAGGCACTGTCCGAGCTGTCGATACTCCACCATTCCTCGGAGCCTGCTGCCAGGTCAAAGGGGACAGCACCGTAGCTCATGCTGACCTGTGCAGGCTGACTTGCTGTTACAGCTGATTCTGTTGCCGGCGCTTCGGTAGGCGCTGCAGTAGGTTCCGGTATGGGAATTTCGGTCGGTGCCGGTGTGGCAGTCGGTTCTGGAGTCTGTGTAGACGCTGGTGCCGGGCTTTCCGTGGCAAGCGGCGCAGGTGTCTTAATGGCAGTCTCTTCAGTAGCATTGGTAAGTTCTACCAGCGTACTGCTTTCCGGCATTTGCAAGGTGTTATCGGTCTGCTGTGCGCAGGCGCAGAGCAGGACGGTAGCTAAAAGAATGGATAACAGACATTTTTTCATATTAAAAATTTCTCCAATCAGTAGTATAAATCATACAGACTACCAGCAAACTCGAGCAGCTTTCTGCCCAGCCAGAACAGCACCTGCGGCGCGCCGTAAGGGCTGAGCAGGAACGCCATAACGGCAGACACTGCTGCCTCCTGATAGCATTTGTCAAATAGCGCCAACAGAGCAGCCAGACCGCCCAGTGCCGCCAAAAACCTGCCGCAAACTCCGCAGATAGCAAACAGCACGATTGCAATCAGGCCCAGTGCAAGAAGTACCAGAATGACAGGCACGAGACTAATGCGGATACCCCAGGTAAGGAACAGATTTTTACGTTGAATGGGCATAATGGCCACCTCCTACCTCTATGATACATGGTCTGCGAAATAATGCAAGGCTGTCGATTTCAGCGTTCCAGTTCGTTTTCCTCTCTAGGCGTTCGCACAGAATCATCCTCGTTTACGACCTCAGCCTCACCCTCCAAAACCGGGGCATCATTGCCCACATTCAGCAGGGCATCCAGCTCGGCCAGGCGCGCGCTCTTGTCGTTAAGCTCCTGCTCCTGCAGAAAGGGCTGCTGCAGTTCCTCTTTGGCGCTGTCCAGCTGGACGCGCAGCTGTTGTAGATTGTTGCGCAGACCGCTGATCTCCTGCGGCAGGGCAGCGACAACGTTTTGCAGGCGAACCATATTACCGGCAGCGTCGCTGCCCAGCTCTGTGGTATGGGTGGACTGACCGACCAGATGCGCCACAAACACCTTGGAGAGCGGCACATAGGCAACGGTGACTTCAAAGCCCGCATAGTGTCCCACCGAAACCGGATGGTCAGCCCGCACGGCAGCACCCACCAGCCCGAGCAGTGCCTTACCGGCATCCTCGCGCTTGTCGTAGGTCGTGCCGTCCAGCTCAATGCTGAAAACCGGCTTGCCATCCTTGTCATAGCTCTGATTATCCTTGGCGGTCTGCACATCTTTTTCAAACGACTGGATCCGGCATTCGGTGCCGCGGATCTCTCGCAGAAAGATGCAGGTCACGGCGTCCTCCAGTCGGTAGTGCTGGCTGTTGTAGGCGGCCTTCAGCGTGCGAAGCCGCGCAACCTGAATATCTAAATCCATTTTTTCCTTGATCATCGGGTTTCCGGCAGCCAGCGCCTTTACCTCGGCGTAGGAGAGCGCAGCCTCGTCTAAATCTTCACAGCTTCGGGCGGGTGATTTCGACGTCATGATTTGCGAAATAAACTTCTGTTTGTTCTCCACCAACTGATAGCTGTAGGCGTCAAATGTAGCTTCGGTTATATAAATAAAGATAGAAACCTCTTTGTTCATGTTACCCTGTCGCACCATGCGTCCATTGCGCTGGGCAATGTCG
>ERZ772900.1628-NODE-1628-length-19313-cov-11.535777_pt1 | contig 19313 bp, 18 predicted proteins | sample MGYA00512124_ERZ772900 | MGnify/ENA primary metagenome ERZ772900 (study PRJEB29015, sample SAMEA2737716) | human gut metagenome | biome: human gut; feature: human-associated habitat; material: faeces | place: China | collected 2012 ... | reverse complement strand
AAATGAAAGAAATGAAGGTTGATTATCTGCAGGGATATTATTTTGGAAGACCATGTGGAAAGAAACAGTTTCTGCAGCAATATGCCAGTGGCATCAACATTAAATAAAGAGAGTAAGGTAGACTCAGCTATGTGGGGCTGCCTTATTTTATGGTCTTATCAGAAGGATGAATCCATAACGGCTTCTTTCAGTTTTTCCAGGTCATTGGCATCAGGGTGAGATAATGTACAGTCAAAATTCTGGATCAATACATCAAGATTTGCCGGATGCACTTCCTACTATGATGAAAATACGACTGCAGGCTGCATAAAGGCTGAATAATTGCCAGATATTGAATTTTAAAGGTGCATAGCTAAAATTTATATGTGAAGCTTGAGTTAATTAGACAGAATTCTTATCAGGGAAGGGGTATCTTTATTTTATGGAAAAGATATCTTCCACAAGCAGATTAAGATACGCAGATATACGCAACATAAATTCTGCAGAGGGTGGAGTATCGCATCGTTCAATACGACTGATGGTTCTTTCGCTATACCCTGTGGCAATAGCAATATCTTCCTGATTTAAACCTCGTTCTTTCCTAATTTGCTTTAATCTATTTTCTACCATAAAAATCACCTTTCACAAAATAGAAATAATATCACTTAATACTGTTAATGAACAGATTGTTGAGAGTTGACCAATCAGGAGTACGGTCGTCTTCCATGTTTTCAAGTAGATTTTTGTAATAGGCAATATTCTTTTCAAGATAGTCATTTATTGATGAAATTTTAATTGCCTTATCGCTCTCTGCCATGGTGATTTTTAGGCTAATCAGTTTTTCTACTTCGGGAAGGAGTTCTTCGCCAATATTATTAAGATAAAGATAATGTTCTCTTCTTAGCCCTAAAAGCTCAATAGTATTTGGGTTGCAGCTAAGAAGGAGTTTAATAATTTTATTAAATGCATAAATTGTTGTATCAGTATTAGTGTCAACATACTGCTCGTATTCTGTAAGTCCTATGAGATCAGATTTTCTGTTGAGTGTAATGCCCCTGACATCTATATTGCTTTCATCATTATTTGTACCATATGAATAACTGCCGGCTAATACTAGCAGAATTATATTTTTCCCAATCATTTAGCCCATGATACGAGGTTTTTAGCTGTGGGGAAGACAGACATATCACCTCCGATTTCAGAAAGCACCTGAATAGCAGTCATAGGGTCCTTATCGAATACTGGTACGGTTCGAATAAGAGAGAGAATGATTTCATACTTATCACTGAGACGAAAGATTTCCCGTTCTATTTCAGCTTTGTGCATTTCTAGTTCATCGATGTGATTTAGACATTGTCTAAGCTTTACAGCTTGTTCTTTGGATATGGCACCATCAACAGCAGCTTGAATTTCTTAGATAGGAGTTTTACATCTGCCATCTACAAAAGGTGCTACATCAAAAGTTTCCCTAGGGTGTTGTAAAATCTGTTCTGTAATAGAACGAGAAGATTTACCAAATATATCATAAAAGACATCATCCAGTTTTAAGTCAGATAAATCACAAATCCACCGGCCATCCTTGCGGTCAGTCTTGTTGCCTTTTTGCGGTTTGTTATATTTGGGGTGGGAAAGAGTAACCAAGATGTTATTCTTCTCCAGAATATTAAAAACAGGGATCCAGTATTTACCGGTAGATTCCATGCAGACATCCGTACAGTTGTATTTAGAAAGCCAGTCACACAGCTCATTCAGACCTTTGGTAAAGGAAGAAAAGCGGGCTACGTTATGCACCAATCATTGATGCCTTAACGGATGACCGACAACATATAAAAATGCGAGGTCGCTGCTATACAGCCCCGCCACTCACCTCCACGTGTTCTGTAGTGTGTCAGTCTTATAAAAGAATTATATCAAGAGAAATGTAAATTAGAAAAGCGAAAATCAGCCAAGGTGTTTCATGCCGCATTGGTGGCTTTCGCAGAAAGGCGGATTATAAAAATGTGAGTGTGGTAAGGGGAAAAAGATGTGTGTCTTTTTCAAAAAAGTGTATATAATTAATGAGTTTTTCTTTTATAATTTCACTTCCCTGACTTTACCAATATTAAAGGTCCTTTTATTGATGTTTTGTATGTAGCATCGGCATACAGAGGATTTCCCGGTAACTTCTTTAATTGGAAAAAGTCCAAGGTAATTAAGCTGTTCTTTATATGCTCCTCCCATTAGTGCAATGGAAAGGCATAAAAGTTCAGAGACATTTCCATCAATACAGTTCTCAACCGCTGTCTTGAAATATTCATACGCACCCTCACATAAGAATGCTGGAGATAATTGTAAGAGCTTTAACTTATACGCTAACCTGTTATCATCATTAATATTTTCTGAAGCATATGTTTTATCTAGCTGCGATGGTCGGTTATATAAAACATTGCAGGTATTAAGATTATTATATTTATCCATATTTCTTCCTTATTGTTTATCAGTCGGATTTATTGCTCAGTTTCCAGTAATAATTGTTAAATGGGTATATTTTAAAGTCAATTGTAGCTGTACAGGTATAATAAACAGATAGATATAGCATGTTAGTCAGATAAATAGCTTGACATGAAGTTAACTTAAGGTGCTATGATTATAAAAAAAGATAAATGGAGTGTGATTATTATGGCAAAGAAGGTACTTATTATATCAACAAGCTTAAGAGGCGGCAGCAATTCTGAAATTCTTGCAAGAGAGTGTGAAAGAGGCGCTTTGGAGGCAGGAAAGGAAGTAGATTATATTTCATTAAAGGGTAAGGATATAAAATACTGCATAGGATGTCTTTCATGTCAGAATACAAAGAAGTGTGTATTAAATGATGATGTTGCACCTATTATGGAGAAGGTAAAAAATGCAGAGACGATCGTCTTTGCAACACCTATATATTATTATGAAATGGCTGGTCAGTTAAAGACTTTACTGGATAGATTTAATCCATTATATTCAACAGACTATTCATTCAGAGATATTTATATGATAGCAACAGCAGCTGAAGATGAGGAGAGTACATATGAAAAGGCATACAATGGTTTACAGGGCTGGGTAGATTGCTTTGAGAAAGCTAAGCTTAAAGGTATAGTGTTTGGAGGCGGCATTAATGATGCTAATTCAGCTGCTGATTTTAAAGATGTAATGGGTAAAGCATATAAACTTGGAAAGGAAATATGATATTTAAGAAAATTTTATTTACAATGTCTTTTTTGTTGTTATTGCTCTCACTCATGGGATGTGGAGCGAAAAACACAGATAAGCTAAAAGAAAGCCAGACAGTGACAGAATCACTATCTGATAATGCAACAGAAAAAGATAATATTACTGCTATCGATAATAATGAAGCTTCTTATGAGGATACAAATATGAACCTGTATATTAATGAAACTAATATTCCTGTTACATGGGAAGATAATGATACTGTAAAAGAAATAAGAAAAGAGGCTCTGTTAGGAGATATTGTTATTTCAATGTCGATGTATAGTGATTTTGAACAGGTAGGACCTTTAGGAAAGACATATACAAGAAATGATTCACAGACAACAACACTTAATGGCGATATTGTATTGTATAGCGGAAACCAGATTGTTGTATTCTATGGCAGTAATACATGGGCATATACAAGGCTTGGTAAAATGAATCTTTCAGAAGAAGATGTTATAAAGCTTTTGTCAAATGGAGATGTTACATTAAGAATTTCTAGCAGGTAATAACTCTGAATTAATATTTGTGTTCCAACAGCTCAGTTGACAAATAAGATGATAGAAAAAGTAGTTAAGTTTATAAGCGTATTATAAAAATATATTAAATAAACCGGATTGAGTGTCAGTCATTTGGATTAAAAAACCAAATGGCTGACATTTTTGTATTGGGATGAAGTTAAGACTATAAACATGTTATTTGAAAGAAATTAAGAGAAACTTATTCTGACGGACAAAGATTACAAATTACGACAAAAAAGAAAAAAATATTTGCTTATGTGGTATAATATTTCAGAAGCAATAATGTATAAACTAAACGGATAGGAAACGGGGGCTTTTTTTGGGAATACTGTTTTGTAACATTGCATGGATGGATTACTATAAGGGAATTGTTCCGGGAAAAGATGAGCCAAAAAACGGAGGCTCATATGTAAAGGATACGAAAGATGTACATGAAAAGTATACTTTTAAGCCGGAACACTTAAAAATAAAGGGATTTCCGATGAATTATTTAAGGTGAAAGATGTACCCTTACATGAGATAGGATTTAGTGTCAGAGTCGAGAATGCACTCAGGCGTTCCGGAATAAATTCGTTAAAAGAATTGGTTCTCTGTTCCAGATGTGATTTATTAAGGGTAAGACATTTAGGTAAAAAAGGAAGGACAGAGCTTGAAGCACTTCTTTTAGATAAATATGGGATTACTTTAAGAGAAGGACTTAAAATCTAGTATCGTTATAAAAACATGATAACAGTTCTTATACTATAAAGGCAGTATATGTATGGGAAAATCAAAATTTGAAGGTGTGATTAATGAAAATTGTTGAAGTTAAAGAGAATAAAAAAAAATATCTAGATTTGCTCCTATTAGCAGATGAGCAGGAAGATATGGTTGACCGTTATCTTGATAAAGGCAAGATGTATGTACTTGATGACAATGGTGTAAAGTGCGAGTGTGTCATAACTGATGAAGGAAATAATATACTTGAAATCAAGAATATTGCTACAATTCCAGAATATCAAGGCAAAGGCTATGCAAGAGCCTTAATTGAGTTTATTATTAATAATTACAGGGAACAATACTCAATTCTGCAAGTGGGAACAGGAGATAGTCCGCTTTCAATCCCGTTTTATGAAAAGTGTGGTTTTGTTCGTTCACACATCATACCCCATTTTTTTACAGATAATTACGACCACCCAATCTATGAGAGTGGAATACAGTTGGTAGATATGGTGTATTTGCAAAGACCTTTATAATCCAAATTCCAGTTTATAAAACTGATAAAGGAAAGCAGGTGCGTTTTTATGGATAAGATTACAACAATCAAACTAAGTGCAGAAAGTATTCTTACAGGTAATACTGAAGCAGCAAAGAGTGTAATAAATAAGGAATATCCATTTAAGAAGTTAAAACCAGAAGGAAGAAGCTATACTGATAAGGAAAAGTATGAGCAGTTTGTAAGAGACGGCTTTATAGACAGATATAGTGGAGAAAAGCTGGTTAATCCAGGATTGTTAAAGGTGTTATCATATTACATGCCGGATACATTTCCATATCAGAGTCATTGGAAGATGGAAGAATGTCATAGCGCCTACTGGGAGCTGGTACCAACAATTGATCACATCGTTCCTATTGCCCTTGGAGGAGAGGATAACCCGTCTAATTATGCAACAACTTCAATGCTTCATAATTCTGTTAAGAGTAACTGGACATTAGAGCAGCTAAACTGGAAGTTATATCCTGCAGGAGATATTAATGAGTATGACGGGCTTACCGATCTTTTCGTGAGACTTATAGAAAACGACCTTGAGCTTTTTGATGATCCATACATAAAACGCTGGTATAAGTTATCGGTGGGAATGAAATAGAGACTATTCCTAAATGTATATAACAATTGATTGTAAATGAAAGAGATAAGAGTATGCATATATATGTAGATGCTGACGCATGCCCTGTGATAGGGATAGTTGAAAGAATAGCTAAGAGACATAATATTGCCGTAACGCTTTTGTGTGATACTAATCATTATCTTACATCAGACTATTCAGAAGTGGTATATGTGGGTGCCGGAGCTGATGCGGTTGATTTTAAGTTAATAAGCCTTTGTGAAAAAGGAGATTTAGTAGTTACGCAGGATTATGGTGTTGCTGCCATGGCATTAAGTAAGGGTGCATATGCCATTCATCAGTCCGGGAAATGGTATACAAATGAAAATATTGATCTTATGTTAATGGAAAGACATATAAGTAAGAAGGCAAGGCGGTCAAGCAGTAAAAACCACATGAAAGGTCCAAGAAAAAGAAGTGATAAGGATGATTTAAACTTTGAAGTCTCTTTTGAGAGACTAGTGGAAAAGCATCAACACTCGGATACCAGCCGGATGTCTGGAAGAGCTGGAGTTAAATAAAAATTAGGAGACAGATATATGAATTTTGAATTAGCATGCCTGGAGGATTTTAATGAGATAGAAAATCTCTACTGGGATTTAATAGATAAAAGCAAAGAAGAACCTTCTTTTCCTGACTGGAAAAAGGGTGTACATCCTTCAGCAGATTTTATAATGGCAAGTATTGTTCAGAAAGAGTTATTCGTATTAAGAGATGAAGGAATTATTAAGGCGTGTGCCATAGTTAACAGTAATTCTAATAAAGAGTATAAAAAGGTAGCATGGAAAGTAAAGGAAAGAGATAATAATGTATGGATAATCCATGCTCTTGCAGTACGGTACGAGTTCCGAGGTATGGGGCTTGCTACTCAACTTGTAAAAAACTTAATATCATATGCCAAGTTAGAAAACATTGAAGCCATTCATCTTGATGTAATAGATAAGAACACATTAGCTGACAAGTTATATATCAGAGCTGGCTTTAAATATGTAAGTACTGAAAATATATTTTATGAGGTAGTTGGAAACAGGCAGTTTAGAATGTATGAGTATGTGATAGAGTAGAAAGTATTATATGTGCATATACAATGAGCATTATCTGCCTTACTGAAACTATAAAAGAATACTAAAGGGGATAACAATGGGTTTAACGGACACAAGCAGATTATAATATTATATGAATAAGAACTAAATATAAAAATCTATAGTAAAGAAGGAACGATTGTGAATATAAGATATGCAACAATGGCTGATCTAGACGATATTGCATCGGTTGAAGCCGAGTGTTTTCCTGTCTTAGAGGCAGCAACTAAAGAAGAATTTGAGCAAAGAATAAAATATTATGGAAATCATTTCTGGCTTATGTTTGATAATGATAAACTCATTGCGTTTGTAGATGGTTTTGTTACGGATGAGGCCAATCTTACAGATGAGATGTATGAAAATGCATCAATGCATAATGAGAATGGTGCATGGCAGATGATTTTTGGCGTAAATACTCTTCCTGAATATCGCAGATGCGGATATGCGAAAGAGCTAATTAAGAAGGCAATCTTAGATGCCAGAGAACAGAACCGAAGGGGACTGGTTCTAACCTGTAAAGAAAGTCTTGTTCCATATTATTCCAAGTTTGGATTCATTGATGAGGGGATAACAGATAAATCCACTCATGGAAATGTTCTGTGGCACCAGATGAGATTGGATTTTAAATTAAGAAATAATGGAGTAAATCCTTCAGATAACAAAAATGTGACCGCACATAAGAAATTTGCAGCCGACAGAATACTATCATATTTTAAAGAAGAGTGGAAGGTGCTGCTTATAATAACAGTGTCCGGTCTTATATATAACTTCGGACTTTTGCTAGGTCCATGGTTTGAAGGTAAGATGACAGGCTGTCTTATAGATATACTGGCGAAAAATGCTGTATACAAGGATATGCTTATACTTGTAGCTGCATATGTTGTATCTATCGGAATTGTGCAGGTATCAAGATATATAAAGCGTTTCTATGTAAGAAGATTTGCAAACAACGTCAACAGAAGAATGAAGAAAATATTGTATGGAACGCTTGTGTTAAAAAGCAGGACTGAACTTGAAAGTGAAGGTACCGGCGACATTATGACAAAGGCAATTCTTGATGTTGATGACTGTGCCGAAGGTATGAGAAAGTTCACAACAGAGGTGTTTGATACAGGAGTTGCTATGGCTGCATATGCAGGAATGCTGCTTGTATATGATGTAAGACTGGCAATTATTGCAATGATATTTCCACCTATATCTTATGTACTTGCAGAAAAGATGAAAGTTATCGTACAGAGAACAGGTGCAGAATATAAAAGACAGTCGGGAATATTAAGTAATGCCACACTTGACAGAGCTTCCAATGCTATAACCTACAGGGTATACGGAAGAGAAGAGGACAGAAGAATTGCATACGAAGATAATCTTTCAGCATATGAGAAATCTGCTATCAGGGCAAATATATGGAATTCTTCAATGACACCTTTATACAGAATTATTTCAATGCTTGGTGTAATTTTTATATTATATTTTGGTAGTAAAAATGTGCTTGGCATAGGCTGGAGAAGCTGGAATGTTGCGGCATTTACAACATTTCTTGCCTGCTTTATAAAGCTGTCTGACAAGTCTTCAAAGGCGGCAAAGCTGTTTAATGCAGTTCATAAAGCACAGGTTTCGTGGAAGCGGATTAAACCGCTTATGGTTATTCAGGATAAGGATACAGATTGTAAAAATCAGACATCAGCAGAGCTTGAGGTGCAGAACTTAAGCTTTACATATCCTGATGGAAAAAATGTATATAATGATATTTCATTTACAGCGAAGCCGGGACAAATTATAGGTGTTACAGGTCCGGTTGCCTGTGGTAAGTCAACATTTGGAAAGACATTTCTTTGTGAATATCCATATGAAGGAAGTATTAGGTATAATGGAAATGAGTTAAGCAGTGTTGCTGATAATGTAAGGTCGGGAATAATAAGCTATCTTGGACACGACCCTGAATTATTTAATGACTCAATTAAGAATAATGTACTGCTTGGTGATGATTACAATGTAGCAGAATACCTCAAGGACGTATGCATAGATAGAGAGGTTGCCAAGATGGAAAATGGAGCTGACACGCTTATTGGTAATGGTGGCGTAAGGCTGTCAGGTGGACAGGCACAAAGAATAGCACTTGCCAGAACACTTTGTCATAAGAAGCCGGTGCTTGTGCTTGATGACCCATTTTCAGCGTTGGACAGAAGTACCGAGGAAAAGATATATAACAACCTTTGTGATATAGCAAAGAATAATATCGTAATTATTATGTCACACCGTCTGTATATGTTTCCTAAGATGGATAAGGTTATATGGATGGATGATGCGAAGGCAATCGTGGGAACGCACGAAGAGATTATGTCACAGTGTCCGCAGTACAGGAAGTTGTATGAAACCGTCAGCACACAGACGGGTTATAGTGTAGCTGAGCATACAGAAAATGTGATTAATAAAAATGCAGATGAAGACAACGATGCAATAAACAATAATTCATCTTCAAAAGAAAAAGATGTAGTACAAAAGAATATAATGAACAGCCACAAAGATACGTTACAAAATACTATGGAAGAAAAAGATGTATCGCAGAATAAAAACACAGAAAAAAATAAGAAAAAGGAGGTGGATAGCAATGAGCAGTAATAATATAAACGGCGCAGAAGTCAGTAAAAATAAAGACAATAATTATAATATTAATAGTGTAAATAATAAGAAAAATAATGGCAGCAAGAATTCCCACAACGTAGGTTCAATAATATTACACACTATAATAAAGAAAAAAGGGATTTCTCTTGGAATTATAGTTTCAGTATGTGGTGCGATTATAACAGCTCTTTATCCACCACTTGTACTTGGGAAAATAGTAGATACACTGACAACAGGAAGTCAGGTGCCTGTATATCTTATATTTCTTTATATGGCATTTACAGTTATTACAGGTCTTATGGAAGCTGCAAGGGAAGGACTTCTTACAGTATTTGGACAGAATATAACACATGCGCTTAGAAGCGGACTTATGGAGCATTTTGTAAGACTTTCTGCTGACTCACTTAATAAGCAGGAGCCGGGTGCTGTTGTATCAAGGTTCGTAGGTGATGTTGATACAGTTGAGAACCTTTTCACATCGGGAATTGTAAGTATGTTTGCAGATGCGTGTAAGATAATAAGTATTCTTGCAGTTATCTGGTTCAGAAACAAAGGACTTGCAATAGTGCTTATAGTACTTCTTCCATTTTTATTCTGGTTTACAAGACACGTACAGAAAAATATGCTTGATGCCCAGTTGAAAAACAGACGTGCGGTAAGCCGTGCTTCAGGACACGTTCCGGAAACGCTTCACAATATCCGTACAATCCATAATCTTGGCAAGGAAAAGTATATGGAGAAAAGATATGATGAATATATAAGTGACAGCTACAAAGCTATGGAAAAGACCAACTTTTACGATGCAATATATTCACCAGTTATCCTTATATTAAATGCAGTTGTAGCAGCAGTAGTTATGTTATTTTCAGCGTCAGGCAATGCCAAAGTCCTTACACTTTTTGGTATGTCAGCAGGTACAGCAGTAGCAGTTATCAACTGCATATCACAGATATTCTCACCAGTTGAAAGTCTTGGTATGGAAATCCAGACGATACAGTCAGCGATTGCAGGTGTAAAAAGAATAAATGAATTCTTTGAACTTCCGGTGCTTGAGGATGTTAAAGATAATGCGGAAATAAAGAGTACATTAGAAGATAAAGCAGATATAAAGAATGTGTCAGCAGGTGCAGAGGAGATAAAGAGTACATCAAAAGATAAAGCAGTTGTAAATAGTATGCCAGAAGCTAAGTTTTTTAATAATGAAGAATTACAGGCAGAAAAGATATTTGATGATAAAAATGATACACCATATGTTCAGTTCAATAATGTAACATTTGGATATGAGGCTGACCGCATTGTAATCGATGATAAGACATTTGTTGTAAACAGAGGTGAGCAGGTTACACTTTCAGGCAGGACGGGCGCAGGTAAGAGTACAATATTCAAGCTGCTTTTAGGTCTGTATAAGCCACAGAAAGGTTCTATCCTTATAAATGATATGAATTCTGTCGCAATACCGGATAACAGAAAGAGAAAAATATTCGGTTATGTGGAGCAGTCATTTCATATGGTTCCGGGAACTATTAAGGACCAGATTACGCTTTACGACAAGAACATATCTGATGAAGCTGTTATCAAAGCAGCGAAGCTTACAGGACTTCACGATACGATTATGAGCTTTGAAAATGGATATGATACCCCGTGTACGCAGGAGGTATTCTCACAGGGACAGTGGCAGCTGTTATCAATAGCAAGAGCTACAGTTGCTAATCCAGAGCTGCTTTTACTTGATGAGATAACAGCCAATCTTGATGCCAACACAGAAAGAACGGTTCTTACAGCACTTAAAAATGTATCTGAGAACAGGACTGTTATATCAATCTCACACAGAGTTACAGCAAGGACAGGACGTGTTATAAGCTGTTAAATATAAATAGGTTGTTGCAAGAACATTATTTATATAATATGATTTAATACATTACAGAATAAGTAACAGTATAATTTCAAAAATAGATAGAAAAATTAATATGTATAATTAAATAATATATTTTATATTAATATAATATACATAGCGTGCTATTCTATAACAATAGTATACTTAGTAAGTCTTAAGAATTCTTTATAGAACATAGAGAAGAGGTGATTGCAGTGAGCGTTTTCGAGTATGATGAAGAGGGGCATATGGATATAGTGAGAGAAGAAGGACGTGAGGAAGGACATGTTGAGGAAAGATTGAATATTATGAAAAATGTAATGAACAATCTAGGAAAGTCAGCAGATGAAGCAATGGACATAATAGGAGTTAAAGCAGGCGAAAGAGAAGAACTTAAAAAAATGTTACAGGACTAGATACTACAAGTAAGAAAGAGCCTGCTTAAGCTGACAAATAACAGACGGATATCATAAGTCGTGGGAGTTATTCCAGCAATAAAGCTTCAATTACCAGAAAGCTTTAGAAGCCAACGCAATTAATCAGCTTTCTGGTGATTGAAGTTTTATTAGTGTCAGACACACACAGATTACTTTACTCTTTCTCCATCCTCTTAAGCTCCGGCAGCACAGTACATAACATCGTTACAAAACATATTCCCCCGCCAATAACATTTGATACAGGCTCTGCCATAAACACTCCGGAGGTTCCCATATTCAGGGCATATGGCATAATATATGTAAGCGGAACAACTATAAACACCTTTCTAAGGAGTGAGAAAAATATAGCCTGCTTCTTTTTGTTAAGTGACTTAAATACAGTCTGTCCTATATACTGTAAGTCCATAAATATAAATGCATCGAAATACAGCTTCAGAGCTTCGACAGTATCAGAAAGCAGGTCTGCATCGGAACTGAATATCTTAATAAGTGATTCAGGTGCAAATATAATAATACTCCACACAACTGCTGTATAACCAAATATCATAAGCGCCATTACAACAATAGCTTTTTTTACCTTTGAAGCCCTTCCAGCACCATAATTATAGCTTAATATAGGAGAAGAGCCCTCATTTATCGCATATATAGGAGTTTCAACAAGCTGGCGGATACTTGATACAATAGTCATAACAGATATGTATATATCCCCGCCAGTAACTGAAAGTACATTATTACAGCATATTGTAACAAGACTATTTGTTATCTGCATAACAAAACCGGCAGTACCAAGACTTACTATATTTTTTGCATATCCCATACATTCTGATAATTCATTTTTCCTTATAAAATGCATCTTAAGTTCAGACCTTCGTGTAAGAAAATACAATACAAATATGGCTGAAAAACTCTGTGATATTACAGTTGCAATAGCCGCTCCACTGACACCGAAGTTAAAGAAAAATATAAATAACGGGTCTAATATAAGATTCATAACCGCACCAATAGCAACCGATGTCATACCAACTGTAGAATATCCCTGTGCATTGATATACGGATTAAGTCCTACTGCTAACATAGAAGGCAGAGTTCCTATAAGATATATCATCATATATGGATAGGCGTAAACAAGTGCATCAGATGATGCGCCAAATAATATGAGAAGCGGTCGTGCGCATAACATACCTATAGTCATAAGAATAATGGCGCTTATGCATACCATTGAAAATGAAGTATTCATAATGCGTGTGGCTTCTGTATCCTTCTTACGGCCTCTGTATATTGAAAACAAAGGCACACCGCCGCCTCCAAACAGATTGGCAAATGCTGTGATAATAACAATCAATGGAAAACATATTCCAACAGCACCTATGGCGGCTGTTCCAACCTCTGGTATACGTGCAATATAAATACGGTCTACCACGTTATATAAAAGATTTAACATCTGGGCAACAAGCATAGGAAGTGCCGCACTCAGAATATTTCCCGTAACGGTTCCATTTTCAAAATCTATTTTCTTCATTTCTTATTATCCTGCTATTTCTTTTTATTTTAACTGATTTTCAGGAAGTAAGCCCCATATCCTGCCAGTTCCATTCCGTTATTCAACGCAATGGTTTCACCGTTTATCATATCAACGCAGGAGTCACATCCCATATTAAATGAAGCAAAATAAGGATGTTCGGCTGCATTTATGGCAACAAGCACACGTTCATCGTCACACTGGCGTAGGAACACACACTGTTCATTAGTGAGCACGACAGATGAAAAGTTTCCGTAATTTAACGCCTTTGAAGACTTCTTTGCAGCAGCAAGCTTTGATATAAATGTTGTGAGGTCATTCCACACAGGGGTATCAAAGGAAACACGCAGAGCAGGGTCGCCGTCCTCTTTTCTGCCAGTTGCTCCCCATTCACTTCCGTAGTATACGCAAGGAATTCCAGGCATACCAAAGGCAAGGGCATATATAAGAGGAAGGTGGTTAGCGTTATTCAGAATACTTGCAACTCTTGTCACATCGTGGTTATCAACAAAAGATAAAAGATGTTTTCCTTTATACAAAGTCCACTGCTCAGGTCCGAACTGTCTTAATAAAGAGTGGTTAATCTCAAACATATTCATACAGTTAAAGCTTGAGTAAAGACCTTTGTAACATTCATAATTAGTGACAGAATGTAACATATCATCATTCATAATCTGGTTATAGTCGCCGTGAAGAGTTTCTCCGAGCAGGAAAAAATCAGGCTTTAAAGTATCACAGAATGAACGAAGCCTCTTAAGAAAATCGTGGTTCAGGCAGTAAGCAACATCAAGTCTTAAGCCATCTATATCGAATTCCTCTACCCATCCCTTAATCGCAGCGAAAATGTGCTGTATTACATCCTCATTATAAAGGTTAAGCTTTACAAGGTCATAACAGCCTTCCCAGCCTTCATACCACAGACCATCGTTATAATTAGAGTTTCCGTTAAAGTCAATTCTTGCAAACCAGTTCACATAAGGAGAAGCTTCCCTGTTTTTTAAAACATCCTGAAAAGCCCAGAAACCTCGTCCAACGTGGTTAAATACACCGTCAAGCACAACTTTTATGCCTTCCTTGTGCAGGTTATTGCACACCACAGCAAAATCTTCATTAGTTCCAAGACGTTTGTCAATCTTAGTATAATCACGGGTATTATAGCCGTGAGTGTCAGACTCAAACACAGGAGAAAAATAGATAGCATTTGCACCTGTCTTTTTAATATGAGAAATCCAGTCATTGACCTTTAGGATACGGTGGTTAAGTACACCATCATTCTCAAATGGTGCGCCACAAAATCCCAGAGGATATATCTGATAAAATACACTTTCATATGCCCACATAGCAGTACCTCCATATATAGTAGTGTTATTGATATTATAACACGTAATGACGAGATATAGTGATTATTTGTTTAGGAAAATGTTATAAAATAGTAATATTTTAATTACCAAAGTATGTTGTAATAAATGTATACAATGATTTATACTTATAAAGACAGGGAAAAGGTCAAAAGTCCTTTTTGCTTTTATGATAAAACTTTAGAACTTGGGACCTACCTAATAGAAAAAAAGAAATAAAAAGCTGTGAATTATAAAAGAACAGGAGATAGGGAATGCTTCAGATTCAACATATACGCAAGGAATACAGAACAGGAAAGCTTGTTCAGAAGGCACTTGATGATGTGTCGCTGAACTTAAGGGATAGTGAATTCGTGGCTATTCTTGGACCTAGTGGTTCTGGTAAAACGACTCTTCTTAATATAATAGGAGGTCTTGACAGATACGATAGTGGTGACCTTATCATCAATGGAATATCAACCAAAAAGTATAAGGACAGGGACTGGGATTCATATCGTAACCATACGATAGGCTTTGTATTCCAGAGTTATAATCTGATACCGCACCAGACAGTTCTTTCCAATGTAGAGCTGGCACTTACAATATCAGGTATATCAAGGTCGGAGAGAAGAAAACGTGCTATAGATGCGTTAGAGAAGGTTGGACTTGGTGAACAGATACATAAAAGACCAAGCCAGATGTCAGGCGGACAGATGCAGAGAGTTGCGATAGCAAGAGCGCTTGTCAACAATCCTGATATACTTCTTGCAGATGAGCCGACAGGCGCACTTGACAGTGATACAAGTGTACAGGTAATGGAGCTTTTAAAGGAAGTATCAAAAGACAGGCTTGTAGTTATGGTAACGCATAACCCTGAGCTTGCTTATGAGTATGCCACAAGAATAGTAGAGGTTAAGGACGGAAAGATATTATCAGATTCAGACCCTCTTGATATAAGCGAAGAGATTACAGAAGAGCCGGTACACAAGAATATGGGAAAGTCTTCAATGTCATTTCTTACAGCACTTTCACTCAGTTTCCAGAACCTTAAGACAAAGAAAGCAAGAACCCTTCTTACTTCATTTGCAGGTTCGATAGGTATTATCGGTATAGCGCTTATACTTTCGATATCTAATGGTGTGAGTGGTTATATAAAGGCGATGGAAGAGGATACATTATCAGAATACCCGTTGCAGATACAAAGCACAGGCTTTGACCTTACAGCTATGATGGTCAGTGCAAGTGTAGACTCGCCAGATAATAAAAAAGATAATGACATAGGAGTAACCCCGGCTGTTACGAATATGTTTTCAAAGATGAGTACGAATGACCTTGCAGCATTAAAAACTTATCTTGAGAGCAATCCTGAAAATATAGATAATTATGTACATGCTATTGAATATAATTATGTTGTGACACCACAGATATACAGAAGTGACAAGAATGATACTTATAAGCAGATTAATCCTGACAAATCCTATGAAATGGTTGGAATGTCATCTTCTTATGAGAATTCCATGACATCAAGTATGTCAACCAATGTATTCTATGAGCTTCCAGCTAACAGTGACCTTTATAGTGGACAGTATGAAGTGAAAGCAGGACACTGGCCTGAAAGTTATAACGAATGTGTGCTTGTTCTTAATTCCAATGGCAATATAAGCGACAGGCTTGAGTATACTCTGGGCCTAAGAGATAGTACAGAATATGAAAATATGGTATCAGCATTTATGTCAGAAAAAGAGATAGATGTGCCGGAAAATAATGACAGCTTTTCGTATGATGACCTGCTTGGAATGACATTTAAAGTTGTAAATAGTGCAGATTATTATGAGTATGATTCAGAGTATGACATATGGAAGGATAAAACAGGTAATGATGCGTATATGAAAGACCTTGTAAGCCGTGGAGAGGACTTAAAGATAACTGGTATAGTCCAGCAGCTTGATGGAACTGCGGCAGCTATGCTTACTCCCGGAATTGGATATACACAGTCACTCACGAAACATATTATACAGTATGCGGCTTCAAGCGATGTTGTAAAGGCACAGAAAGATAATAAGGATACTAATATATTTACAGGTGAAAAGTTCGGAACTGACAGTCAGGATAATAAGTTTAATATGGAATCGCTTTTCCAGATAGATACTGACGCGATGAGTAATGCATTTAAGGTGGATGACAGTATATACAATATGGATATGTCAGATATAAGTTCGCTTATAAATCTTGACGATATATCAGCAGGCTTTGATGCCTCAATGTTTGACAGTGATGCATTTGACTCTTCAATGTTTGATGATATCAGTTTTGGCGATATGTCTGACATTATGGGCGATGGAAGCTTTGACTTTGATATGGGAAGTATGGATGCTGATACTATAAAGAAGTTTATCAGTGACAGTCTTAATGACGAAGTGAAAGCAGATATAAACAGTATGTTATCAGGCTTTAAGGAATATATACTCTCCGATGAGGTATCTGCTAAGTTAGGGGCGGACATAAAGCAGCTTATTACAGACTCTGTTCAGGTAAATATATCGCAGGACAGAGTGTTACAGGAAGTGAATAAGCTTGAAGAAAAGTATTTTGAGTATGTTAAGAATAATGGCATAGAAGATACAAGTGCAGACAGTGTATTTAAGTTTCTTCTTACCGATGAGGCAAGACAGCAGATAACAGCCTCTGCTAAGGATATTATGTCAGATGCAGTAGTTATTGATATATCTTACGAACAGTTGTGGAATATATTTCAGCGTGACGTGGCTGACGGATTTGTGGAATATGCAAAACAGAATGGCTATCCTGATGTGGATGGTATTCTTGATAAGGTTATAACCAATATGATAAACAGCCTTCAGGAGCAGATAACAGCAGGTATTGAAGCTTCTATGAATAAGATGATGAGCAGTATTACTCTTAATATGCAGCAGGCCATGGAACAGGTTATGACACAGATGATGTCAAGCATGACAGAGGCTATGGTAAATGCAATGCAGCTTATGGGTAATAATATGACTAATGCATTTGGCTTTACAGGCACAGGTGCAGATATGGACAGTTATGACTTTGGCAGTGCATTTGGAATAGACACAGAAAGCTTTGCAGATGCTATCAAGATGAATATGAATGAGGATGACCTCTCAGACCTTATGATGTCACTTATGTCTAACACAGATACAGCTTCTTATGATAATAATATGAAGAAGTTAGGCTATGCAGACCTTGCAGTTCCTAGCGGTATAGATATATATCCTAAGGACTTTGAGAGCAAAGACCAGATAGTAAAGATACTTGATAATTATAATAATGATATGAAGAGGCAGGGTAAGGATGCACAGGTTATAAGTTATACAGACGTGGTCGGAACGCTTATGTCATCTGTTACGACTATTGTCAATGTAATAAGTTATGTACTTATAGCATTTGTTGCGATATCTCTTGTTGTTTCTTCTATTATGATAGGTGTCATCACTTATATAAGTGTTTTAGAGCGCCGAAAGGAAATAGGTATCTTAAGGGCTATAGGTGCTTCCAAGAAAAATGTATCAGCGGTATTTAATGCTGAAACCTGTATAATCGGTCTGTGTGCCGGTCTTATGGGAATAGGAATAACCTTACTTATGCTGATACCAATAAATGCTATTATACACGCAGTTTCCGGTGTTAATAACATAAATGCAGTGCTTCCTGTAGCACCGGCAATAGTGCTCATACTTCTTAGTATATTCCTCACATTTATAGGTGGACTGATACCTTCTAAGAAGGCATCAAAGAGCGACCCGGTGGCAGCGCTTAGGAATGAGTAATTGCAGGTATTAAGATTAAAAGCTAGTCAAAGAATGAAGAAAATTCATGATTGAGTATAAATGATGTTAATTATTAAACCCCTTGTGGGAATGTAGGCAATAATGTACATTCCCGCAAGGGGTTGATTCATTTAAAAGATATATTTTTGATTGCAACTAAAGAGTGATTATGTTGTATCATATTTAAACATTCGATATCTTTTAATAAAATTTTATGATTGTATTTATTTTATATTCTTGCCATTCCTCTTAAAGTTAAAAATTACCGTTAAGTGTATACTTGCGGATTAGTTCAAGTCCGCCCATTGGAGCACAGAACTTCTGATTATGTTTTTTACATTCTTCTATGACATAATCAAGATTAAACCACTCAGCAGTTTCAACCTCCTCAGGCTGATAGGTAAGACAGCTTATGTCAACAGGATTAGTATAAGCATAGACAAAAGCAATCTCACTATCTTTAAAGAGCTTATTATGGAATTCCTTTTGATAATTAATTACAAATGTATCTATGAATGTAAGGTCTTCTGGTACTGCCTGTATTCCAAGTTCCTCATATAGTTCACGTACTGCGGATTCACATGGCTCTTCGCCAGCGTGGATATGTCCAGCGCTTGATGTATCAAATCGTCCCGGAAATGAATCTTTTATCATGGCACGTTTCTGCATAAGAACTTCTACACCGGTAGGAGTATGGCGTGCTATCCATACATGTTCAGAACGATGCCTTATGCCATCTCTGTGTGCTATGCTTCTTTCAACAGTTTCACCTGTAGGTATTCCCTGTTCATCCACTATATCAAATAATTCCATAAATATTACTTCCTTGCTTTAATGTATTATCTTAGTTAAATGTTATTGCTGCTGTTATTAATACTGTTTAGTTTTGCCTCAAGTTCAGCTATTCTTTCAAGGTCTTTTTTGTGCTGCTCTTCCTGATTTTTTAATAATTCCTCCTGACTGCTGATTTGTTTGTCTTTGTCATCAAGTTTTTCTTTCATTTCCTTCTTGAGATTTTTCTCCATCTCCTGATACTTCTTCCTG
>ERZ772900.1614-NODE-1614-length-19440-cov-3.584524_pt1 | contig 19440 bp, 18 predicted proteins | sample MGYA00512124_ERZ772900 | MGnify/ENA primary metagenome ERZ772900 (study PRJEB29015, sample SAMEA2737716) | human gut metagenome | biome: human gut; feature: human-associated habitat; material: faeces | place: China | collected 2012 ... | reverse complement strand
ACGCTAAGACCAGAGGTGATGATGTAGTTCTTGCCATCGTTCTGCGGGTTTACTCCTCCCGGTCGAAGTCGGCCATGATGGAGCCGATGGTCACCGCACCCAGCCGCCGGGCGGCCTCCCGATACTGGTCCATGGGGTGGCCGGAGAGATAGAGGCCGGTGGTCTCCTTCTCCATGCTCATCAGCTCCTGGGGGCTGAACTCGGGCAGGTCGGGCAGATGGAGAGCGGGCAGGGGGGCGGGGCCGGACGGGTCCTCGCCGCCGCCGAAGGAAAACAGGTCCAGCTGGCCCTCCACGTTCCGCTTGCGGCTGGCGGCGATGCCGTCCAGCACCTGGCCATAGACCTGGATCAGCTGGGAGCGGCGGTAGCCCATGCGGTCAAAGGCCCCGGCCTTGATGAGGCTCTCCACCACCCGGCGGTTGAGCTCATAGTCAAACATCCGGTCGCAGAAATCCATAAAGTCGGCAAAGGGACCGCCCGTCTCCCGCTGCTCCAGCAGACTCTGGATCACGCCCCGGCCCACGCCCTTCAGGGCCACCAGGCCAAATCGAATGCCCTCCCCCACCACGGTGAAGTCGGCATAGGACTCGTTCACGTCCGGGGGCAGCAGGGGAATGCCCATGTCCCGGCACTCGGCGATATACTCGGCCACCTTTTCCGTGGAGTCCAGCACGGAGGTGAGCAGAGCGGCCATATACTCCTTGGGGTGGTAGAATTTGAACCAGGCCGTCTCATAGGCCACCACGGCATAGCACACGGCGTGGGCCTTGTTAAAGGCATAGTTTGCAAAGTCGGTGATCTCGTCATAGATGCTCTCGGCCACCGCCTGGGGGATGCCGTTGGCGGCGCAGCCGGCGATGTTTCGCTCCGGGTCCCCGTGGAGGAAGGCGGCCCGCTCCCGCTGGATGTCCTTCAGCTTCTTTTTGGACATGGCCCGGCGGACCATGTCGGCCTGGCCCAGGGAATAGCCAGCCAGCTGCTGGAAGATCTGGATGACCTGCTCCTGATAGACGATGCAGCCATAGGTGTTGGAGAGGATGGGCCGCAGGGAGGGGTGCTTATAGGTGATCTTCTCCGGGTTCTGCTTGCAGGCGATGAACCGGGGGATGGAGTCCATGGGGCCGGGGCGGTACAGGGCGATGATGGCGGTGATATCCTCGATGGTCTGGGGTTTCAGCCCCACGCACACCCCGGTCATGCCGGTGGACTCCATCTGGAACACGCCGGAGGTGCGGCCCTCGGACAGCATGTTCATCACCTTGGGGTCATTTTCCGGGATGTCTTTCAGGGTGAAGCCGGGCTGCTGCGCCTGGACCATCTTCACCGCGTCGTCCAGAATGGTCAGGTTCCGCAGGCCCAAAAAGTCCATCTTTAACAGGCCCAGCTCCTCCAGGGTGGTCATGATATACTGGGTGACGGGCAGGCCGTCGTTGGTGGCCAGGGGCACATAGTCGCACACCGGGCGGCTGGTGATGACCACGCCGGCGGCGTGGGTAGAGGTGTTCCGGGGCATCCCCTCGATGGCCATGGCGGTGTCGATGAGCTTTTTCACCTGGGGGGAGCCGTCGTAGGCATCTTTGAGCTGATTGGACAGCTTTAACGACTCCTCCAGGGTGATGTGCAGGGCACCGGGGCCGCTAGGGATCAGCTTGGCGACGGCATCCACCTCGGCATAGGGCATGTTCAGCACCCGGCCCACGTCCCGCACGGAGCCCCGGGCGGCCATGGTGCCGAAGGTGACGATCTGGGCCACATGGTCGTGGCCGTATTTCCGGTTGACGTAGTCGATGACCTCCTGGCGGCGGCGGATGCAGAAGTCGATGTCGATATCGGGCATGGACACCCGTTCCGGGTTCAGAAAGCGCTCGAAATACAGGCTGTATTTCATGGGGTCCAGGTCGGTGATGTTCAGGCAATAGGACACCATGGAGCCCGCCGCCGAGCCGCGCCCCGGGCCCACGGGGATGCCGCTGCCCTTGGCAAAGGCGATGAAGTCGGATACGATGAGGAAATAGTCCACAAAGCCCATCTTGCGGATCATGGCCATCTCATATTCCAGCTGCTTGAGATAGTCCGGGGGGCGGTCCGGGTAGCGGCGGGCAAAGCCCTCCAGACACAGGTGGCGGAAATAGGCCTCCCCGTTGTCCCAGCCCTCGGGCAGCTGGAAGTGGGGCAGGTGGTATTTGCCGAACTCAAACTCCACGCTGCACAGCCGGGCGATCTTCTCTGTGTTTTCAATGGCCTCCGGGCAGTCGGGGAAGAGGGCGGCCATCTCCTCCTCGGATTTGACATAGAACTCGCTGGTCTCGAATTTCATCCGCCCCGGGTCGTCCAGGGTCTTGCCCATCTGGATGCACATGAGGATGTCCTGCATCTCTGCATCCTCCCGGCGGAGATAGTGGGCGTCGTTGGTGGCGATGAGGGGGATGCCCGTCTCCTCGTGAAGGCGGCGCAGACCGGCGTTCACCTGCTTTTGGGAGGGGATGCCGTGGTCCTGCAGCTCCAGGTAATAGCCGTCTGGGCCGAACAGCTCCTGCATCTCCAGGGCTGTCGCCTTGGCCTGGTCATACTCCCCGGCCAGCAGCAGCCGGGGCAGCTCCCCCGCCAGACAGGCCGAGCAGGCGATCAGCCCGCCGCAGTGCTCCCGCAGCAGGTCCATGTCGATGCGGGGCTTGATGTAAAAGCCCTCCAGAAAGGCCTGGGAGACCATGTAGGACAGGTTGCGATAGCCCTCCTCGTTCCGGCAGAGGAGGACCAGATGGCGGGACTCGGCGTCGAACTCGTGGGCCTTTTGAAACCGGGTGCGGCCCCGGGGGGCCACATATACCTCGCAGCCGATGATGGGCTGGATGCCCTCGGCCTTACAGGCCCGGTAGAAGTCGATGACGCCGTACATCACCCCGTGGTCGGTGATGGCCACCGCCGTCTGGCCCAGCTCCTTCACCCGCTGGACCAGCTTTTTGATGCGGCACGCCCCGTCCAGCAGGGAGAACTCCGTATGCAGATGTAAGTGGACAAAGGACATGAGGTTCCGCCTTTCTTGGAGTTAGGAGTTAGGAGGGAGCCTTCCCCACACAGGGGGGAAGGTGGCACGGCGCAGCCGTGACGGATGAGGGGGACTTGCGGGGAGGCGATGGTCATCGAACGGGCGGCCTCTGTGCCGCCCCGCCGTCGCAGGAACGTGTTTTCTTACAGATACTTCTCCGCGATCTGATCCGGCCCCTTGGGGTTCTCTTTGAACCAGGTGTTGAAATCCTGACCGGAGGCGGCCACGGTGCGGCCCAGGTCGATGAGATAGGCGGGCACGTCTTTTTCCAGCAGCACGCCCACTTCCCGGCCCATGGTCTCCTGACCCTGATGGGCATTGCCGCCCACGAAGAGGAGAAAGCCGGCCTGGGGCTTGCCGTCCACCAGGCGGGAGGCCCCCCGGAAGCCCAGCACCCCCGTCTGGTGGGTGCCGCAGGAGGAGGGGCAGCCGGAGATGTGGACCTGGGGCAGGGCTCCGTCGGGAATGCCGGCCCGACGCACCGCATCCACGCAGGCGTTCAGCAGCCCCTGGGAGTCCCGCATCCCCACCTGGCAGGTGGCACCGCCGATGCAGCTCACCGAGGTCTCGAACAGGGTTTGGGCCCCGTCGGCGGTGAGGGCCAGGATCTTCGTGGCCTCGCTCCCGGTGAGGTTGATGATATAGGCCGTCTCGTCGGGGGCCAGGCGCATCTCGGTCCCGTCCATGTCCGCCAGAGCGTCGCTGAGGGCGCACAGGGTGTTCAGGTCGGGCTGGCCGCCGATGGGGTGCCAGGCCACGGCATACAGGCCGGGCTGCTTCTGCTGGATGACCCGGGGTCCGGCCACGGACGTGCCGTCCCCCGCCTTGGTCACGGGGGCGGGGGAGAGGCGCAGGTCCAGATCCTCGCCGGAGGCGAGGACGGCGTCCAGCTGCTCCTGATAGGCCCGGGCATAGCCCTCCGGCCCGCCGCAGATGTCCTGCATATAGCGGGTGCGGGCCTTGCCCCGGTTTTCATAGTTGCCGTGGGCCCGGAAGGTGAGCCACATGGCCTTGATATAGTAGAGGACCTTGTTGGGGTCCACCCCCTCGGCCACCTTCACGCCGAATCTGGGGTTGTTGCCCAGGCCGCCGGCGGAGTACACGTCAAAGGTCCCGTCAGGCCGGGCGGCAAAGCCCAGGTCCCGATAGGTGGCGTGGGGCAGATTGGCCGGGGAGTTGGAGAAGCAGATCTTCAGCTTGCGGGGCATCTTCTCCGCCTTGATAAAGTTCATGGCATAGTCGCCCGCCGCCTGGGCGTAGGGCAGCACGTCGAAATATTCGCCCGCTTCCACGCCGGACAGGGGGGAGCACATGGTGTTGCGGGGGAAGTCGCCGCCGCCGCCCATGGTGACGATGCCGTGGTCCAGGGCCTGCTCCATAATGGGGTACAGGGCCTCGGGCAGCAGGTCGTGGAGCTGGATGGACTGGCAGGTGGTGAAGTGGGCCCGGGGGACGGAATAGGTGCGGATGGCATGGGCCACAAAGGCCAGCTTGTCCCGGGTGACCCGCCCGGCGGTCATGCGCAGGCGGAGCATGCTGGCCCTGCCGCCCTTTTGGGCATAGCTGCCGTACAGACCGGAAAAACCCTTATATGCGCCCTTGTCCAGGGTACCGGCATAGAATTCATCCGTCTTTTCCCGGAAGGCGGGCAGGTCCTGCTTCCAGCTTTGAGGGTCGATGGTGTGCATAATTCCTCTCTCCTTGCTTTCTGCCCGGCAGATGCGGGCGGCCTTTTCCCACATTATACTACGGAAACGGGGGCGTTTACAATCCCGCTTTTTTTGCAGGACATCTTGCGGGACGGTGGGATTTCGGCTATACTGAGGGCAAGAAAAATTGCCGCGCACTGCGTTGGATATGATAAAGAGAAAGGAAGGGTTTTGCGTGAGCGAGAGCAAGTACAGCGTGACCCTGGGCCAGATCATCAAGGAGTTTGACCTGGAGGTCTTATGCGCCGCCCCCAATTATGAACAGGTGCCCCTGCACACGGTGGACGTGAACCGCCCCGGTCTGCCCCTGTCCGGGTTTTTCGAGCATTTTGACACCAAGCGCCTGCTGCTGATGGGCCTGACGGAGACCGCCTTTGTGGCGGGGATGACGACAGAGCAGCGCAGGGAGAGCTTTGAGCGGCTGCTGGAGTATCCCGTCCCCGGCCTGATCATCACCCGGGGGCTGGTGGCCTTCCCTGAATGCCTGGAGGCCGCCCAGGCCCATGGGCGGACGGTGCTGCGCACCAAGGCCCAGACCTCTGCCTTTATGAGCGCCCTCATCGGCAGCCTTTATAACTATTTGGCCCCCCGCATCACCCGCTCCGGCGTGATGATGGAGATCTACGGCGAGGGCGTACTCATCCAGGGGGAGTCCGGCGTGGGCAAGAGCGAGGTGGCCATCGAGCTCATCAAGCGCGGACACCGGATCATCGCTGACGATGCAGTGGAGATCCGGGAGACGAACCACGGTACCCTGGAGGCCAACGCCCCCGAGCTCATCCGCCACTATATGGAGCTGCGGGGCATCGGCGTCATCGACGTGCGCCGCCTGTTCGGCATGGGCGCCATCAAGCTGAAGCAGCAGATCGACATGGTCATCAATCTGGAGCCCTGGAACGACAACACCGTGTATGACCGCCTAGGGCTGGACCAGATGCAGACGGAGGTGCTGGGGGTAAAGCTGCCCTCCATCACCATCCCGGTAAAGCCGGGCCGAAATCTGGCCAGCATCGTGGAGGTGGCCGCCATGAACAACCGAAACCGGAAGATGGGCCACAACGCCGCTTTGGAGCTGACTCAGCGGATGGACCGGCATTTTGAGCAAACTGGCCTGGGTGAAGTGTCTGACGAGGAGGACTGAACATGTATTATGTGGGTGTAGACGTAGGCGGGACCAACCTGGTGGCCGGTCTGATGAACGAGAACTGCGAGATATTGGACAAGGCCAGCCACCCAGTGGATCACAGCCAGACCCCGGAGCAGCTGTGCGGGGAGATCGTCCGGCTGGCAAAGCAGGTGTGCCAGTCCGGGGGCGTGACGGAGAAGGAGGTCCGGGCGGTGGGTATCGGCCTGCCCGGCCAGGTGAACAACAAGACGGGCATCGTAGTGCGTACCCCCAACATGCCCTTTCAGAACACCCCTGTGCGGCAGCTGTTCCAGCGGCAGTGGGATATGCCCGTGTTCTTGGGCAACGATGCCGACTGCGCCGCCATCGGGGAATACCGCAGCGGCTCGGCCAAGGGCTGCAGCCCGGCAGTGACGGTGACGCTGGGCACGGGCATCGGCGCGGGCATGGTGGTGGATGGCAAGCTGTTCACCGGGTTTGCCGGCAGCGGCATGGAGGTGGGCCACATGATCATCCACCCCAATGGACACCTGTGCGGCTGCGGCAACCGGGGCTGCTGGGAGCAGTACGGCTCGGCAAGCGCCCTGATCCAGATGACCCTGCGGGAGATGGAGTGCAGCCGGGACAGCCTGCTGTGGCAGCTGTGCGAGGGGGACAGGAGCAAGGTCCAGGGCCGCACCGTGTTCCAGGCCGCACGCCAGGGGGACGAGGCCGCCCACCGGGTGCTCTATTCCTATCGCTCCGGCGTGGCCATCGGACTCATCAATTTGGTGAACATCCTTCAGCCGGAGGTCATCTGCATGGGCGGCGGCGTGAGCAATGCCGACGACGACCTTCTGCTGGACCCGGTGCGGGAGCTGGTGCGCCAGGGCTCCTTTGACAAGACCATGCCCACCCGCCTGGTCCGGGCCTCCCTGGGCAACGATGCCGGGGTGGTGGGCGCGGCCATGCTGTGCGACTCTATCTGAGCCAATACCTGTCCCATACGCTGCCCTCCGCACCGAAAAAATGCGGAGGGCGCGTTTTTCTGCCCACGCCCTCTTCAAATTCCCCTAGGCTTCTGCTATAATATAACTTCAATGAATTGCTGTTTTGGAGGTCCCTATGGATCGTTTTGAATGGTTACAACAGGAGCTGACCCGGCGGTGCCCCGGGCTGGAGGTGCGGGCGAACGAGCCCATGTCCCGGCACACGTCCTTTCGCATCGGCGGCCCGGCCCGGCTGATGGCCCTGCCCAAGTCGGCCGTCCAGGCCAAGGCCGCCGTGCTGGCCGCCCGGGAGGCGAATATTCTGCCCTTTTTCCTGGGCAACGGCTCCAACCTGCTGGTGCCCGACGAGGGGGTGGAGCGCTTTCTCATCCAGCCCGCCGGGCGATACTCCGCAGACCCGCTGAACCGGGTTTGGGAGGAGAACGGACAGCTGTGTGCCGGGGGCGGCGTGTCCCTGGCCGTGCTGGCCAATGCCGCCCAGGGGAGAGCGCTCACGGGGCTGGAATTTGCCTCCGGCATCCCCGGCTCTGTAGGGGGTGGGGTGGTGATGAACGCCGGGGCCTATGGCGGGGAGATGGCCCAGGTGCTGGTCTCCGTCACCGCCCTGGACCTGGATGGCAGTATCCAGACTATCCCCGCTGAAAGCTGCGGCCTGGGCTATCGGAGGAGTGTCTTCTCCGACGGACAGCGCCTGGTGCTGGAGGCCCGCTTTCAGCTGGAGAGCGGCGACCCGGACGCCATCCGCGCCCGGATGGACGAGTTGGCCGCCCGGCGGAAGGAGAAGCAGCCCCTGGAGTATCCCAGTGCCGGGTCCATGTTCAAGCGGCCCGAGGGCTATTTTGCCGCCGCCCTCATCGACCAGTGCGGCCTGAAGGGCTTTGCCGTGGGGGGCGCCCAGGTGTCGGAAAAGCACGCGGGCTTTGTGGTCAACCGGGGGGGCGCCACCTGCGCCGACGTGCTGGAGCTGGTGCGCCAGGTGCAGGCCCGGGTGCAGGAGCAGACCGGAGTGGCGCTGGAGATGGAAGTGAAAGTGCTGCGCTGATTCCTGTGTGTATAAAAGAGAGGGAGAATTATGGAATTTGTGATTATTTCCGGCCTGTCCGGGGCGGGGAAGAGCAAGGCGGCCTCCTTTATGGAGGATATGGACTTTTTCTGTGTGGACAACCTGCCCGCCCCCCTCATCCCAAAATTTGCCGAGCTGGGCATGGCCGGGTCGGGGGAATATGACCGGGTGGTGCTGGTGACGGACATCCGGGGAGGCACCAACTTCAACAGTCTGTTCCGGGCGCTGCAGGACTTGACGGACATGCAGTGTGAATATCACATCCTGTTTATGGAGGCGGCCACCGAGGTCATCATCAAACGATATAAGGAGACCCGCCGCAGCCACCCTCTGGCTGAGGAGTGCGACAGTCTGGAGCAGGCCATCGAGCTGGAGCGGAAGATGCTCTCTCCCCTGCGGGAGCGGGCGGACTATGTGATCGACACGTCCAATCTGTCCACCGCCAAGCTGAAGGGGGAGCTGCGCCGCCTGTTCGCCAAGAGCGGCTCGTCCCAGGGCCGGATGGACGTGCGGGTGAGCTCCTTCGGCTTTAAATACGGCATCCCCATGGAGGCCGATCTGGTCTTTGACGTGCGCTTTCTCCCCAACCCCTATTATGTAGCTGAGCTGCGGCCCATGAACGGCCTGGATGCCCCGGTGCGGGACTATGTGTTCCAAAGCCCGGTGACGGACGAGTTCCTGTCCCGGCTGGGGGACTTTGTGGGTTGGCTGCTGCCCCGGTATGAGGAGGAGGGCAAAACTGCCCTGGTGGTGGCTGTGGGCTGCACCGGAGGTCACCACCGGTCCGTGGCCGTGGCCCACGCCCTAGCCGACCTGGTGCGCCGGGCGGGCTTCCCCGTGTCGGAGAGCCACCGGGACCTGGGCCGGAACTGAAAACACTGGGAGAGGAGCCGAGCTATGGCTGAACTGTCCGTCAACCCCCAGCAGTGGGAGCGAGGACCCAAGATCGTCGCCGTGGGCGGCGGCACGGGCCTGTCCACCATGCTGCGGGGGCTGAAAAAATACACGAAAAACCTCACCGCCGTGGTGACGGTGGCCGACGACGGCGGCGGCTCCGGGATGCTGCGCCGGGACATCGGCATGCCGCCCCCGGGGGACATCCGCCACTGCATGGAGGCCCTGGCCAACACCGAGCCCATCATGCAGAAGCTGCTGACCTATCGCTTTACCGAGGGGTCCCTGGCCGGGCAGTCCTTCGGCAATCTGATCCTGGCCGCCCTGAACGGGGTCACCGGCTCCTTTGAGGAGGCGGTGAGCCAGATGAGCCAGGTGCTGGCCATCACCGGCCAGGTCATCCCCGTCACCAGCGCCAATGTGCAGCTGGAGGCCGTGTTTGAAAACGGCGTCCGGGTGGTGGGGGAGTCGAAAATCTATCACGTGAAAAAGGAGCAGGACTGCCGCATCGCCCATGTGGCCCTGATCCCGGAGCGCCCCGCCCCCCTGCCCGCCGCCCTGGCGGCCATCCGGGAGGCGGACCTGATCCTGCTGGGGCCGGGGAGCCTCTATACCAGCGTCATCCCCAATCTGCTGGTGGACGGGGTGGCCCAGGCCATCGCCCAGTCGGACGCGCCGAAAATTTATGTGTGCAACATCATGACCCAGGAGGGGGAGTCGGAGGGCTACACCGCCGCCGACCATCTGGAGGCCCTGCTGGCCCACGGCTGTCCCGGCCTGGTGGACCTGTGTCTGGCCAACTCAACCCCCATGCTGCCCGGTCTGGTGGAGAAATATCAGGCGGAGGGGGCGGCCCCCCTGGTCATTGACCGGGAGCGCATCGCAGCCTTAGGGCTGGAGCTGGTGGAGCGGCCGGTGGCTGCCCATCACGGCGACTTTGCCCGCCATGACCCGGACAAGCTGGCCGAGGCCCTGCTGGAGATCTACCGCCGCCGGGCGGTGCGCATCTTCCGGGGGGCGCGGCGCTATATTTTGGAGGAGTGACCCATGTCCTTTTCATCTGAGGTGAAGCAGGAGCTTTGCCGCGTGCCCCTAAGCCGAAAATGCTGCGCCCAGGCCGAGTGCTATGGGGTGCTGCTCTACTGCAATACCTTCTCCCCCAGAGAGATCCGGGTCATCACCGAGAGCGACTCCTTTGCCCAGCGCCTGCCCCAGCTGCTGCGCCGGGCCTTTCGCTTCTCCTTTGACCGCCTGCCCGACGGGGAGGGCAAGCACATCTTCGCCGTGGAGGACCCCCGCAAGCTCTCCGCTGTGCAGCAGCTGCTGGGGGGGGACGACCGGGCCCCGGCGCTGCACATCAACTTCGGCGTGCTGGAGGAGAAGTGCTGCCGGGCGGCCTTCCTCCGGGGGGCCTTTCTGGCCGGGGGCTCCGTCACCGACCCGAGAAAGGGCTATCACCTGGAGCTGACCACCTCCCATCTGAGCGTGGGCCGGGAGATGCTGGCGCTGATGCGGGAGATGGACTTAGAGCCCAAGGCGGCCCAGCGCAAGGGCAACTCCGTGGTCTATTTCAAACAGAGCGACCGCATTGAGGACCTGCTCACCTCCATCGGGGCGCCCCTGTCCGCCATGGAGGTGATGAATGCCAAGCTGGAGAAGGACCTGCGGGGCAGCGTGAACCGCCGGGTGAACTGCGACGCCGCCAACCTGGACAAGGCGGTGGAGGCGGCCATGACCCAGGTGGAGTCCATCCGCCGCCTGGAGGAGCAGGGCCGCCTGGCCCTGCTGCCGGAGAAATTGCAGGAGACGGCCTCACTCCGCCTGGCCCACCCGGAGGACACCCTGTCCCAGCTGGCCCAGCGGTATGATCCGCCCATCACCAAGTCCGCCCTGAACCACCGCCTGCGCAAGCTGGTGGAGCTGGCCAAGGCGGAGCCGGAGAAATGAACATACCAGGCGGCTGCCGGGGCTGGCAGCCGCCGTTTTTATGAAAGCAGGTGTTGATAGATGGCCTATTTTCCCTTTTTTGTGGACCTGGAAGGCCAAAGGGGGCTGATCGTGGGCGGGGGGACGGTGGCCCTGCGGAAGGCGGAGAAGCTGCTGCCCTATGGCCCGGAGCTGACGGTGGTGGCCCCGGAGCCCATCCCGGCCCTGACCGCCCTGCCGGTGACGCTGGAGCGCCGGAGATTCCGGGAGACGGACCTGGAGGGGGCCGGCTTTGTCATCGCCGCCACCGACGACCGGGAGGAGAATCACCGGATATCCGTCCTGTGCCGGGGGCAGAACATTCCGGTGAATGCGGTGGACGACAGGGAGGCCTGCAGCTTTCTCTTCCCGGCGCTGGTGCGGCGGGGAAATCTGTCTGTGGGCATCTCCACCGGGGGCAGCAGCCCCACTGCCGCCATCTGGCTGAAGGAACAGATCGAAGGGCTGCTGCCGGAGCAGACGGAGGAAATCTTGACCTGGCTGGAGGCGCAGCGGCCCCTTTTAAAGGAGCGCCTGCCGAATCAGCGGGCGCGGGCGGCCTGCTTTGCCCGGCTGTTCGCCGCCTGCCTGGAGCGGGGGCGGCCATTGACGGAGGAGGAGCGGGACCATGTCTGAACAGAAGTTGGGCCGGGTCTATCTGGTGGGGGCCGGGTGCGGCAGCGCCGACCTGATCACCCTGCGGGGGAAGCGCCTTTTGGAACAGTGCGACGCGGTGGTGTATGACGATCTCATCGACCCGGCCCTGCTGGACTTGGCCCCCCTAGACGCAGAGCGGCGCTATCTGGGCAAGCGGTGCGGGAAGCACTCTGCCCCCCAGGAGGACATCTCCGCCGCCCTCATTTCCCTGGCCCGGGAGGGCAAGACGGTAGTTCGGCTGAAGGGGGGCGACCCCTTCGTCTTTGGCCGGGGTGGGGAGGAGTTGCTGGCGCTGAACCGGGCCGGAGTGCCATGTGAGGAGGTCCCGGGGATCACCTCCGCCGTGGCCATTCCCGCTGGGGCGGGCATCCCGGTGACCCACAGAGGCTTAAGCCGCAGCGTTCACATCATCACCGGCCACACCGCAGATACGCCGGACGGCCTGCCCGAGGACTTTTCCGCCCTGGCCCGGTGCGGGGGGACGCTGGTGTTCCTTATGGGTCTGAGCCATCTGGAGGTCATCACCCGCCGGCTGGTGGAGGAGGGCCGTTCCCCGGACACCCCCGTGGCCGTGCTGTCCGGGGGGAACAGCCCCCGACCCGCCGACGTGCGGGGCACCCTGGGGGACATCGCCCGGCGGGCCGGGGAGGTGCAGCCCCCCGCCGTCATTGTGGTGGGGGAGGTGGCCGCCCTGCATTTAAAGCAAGAGGAGCGCCGTCCTCTAACCGGGGTCCGGGTGGGCTGCGCCGGGACGGGGGAACTGGTCCGGGCCCAGCGGGAACGGCTGGAGCCCTTGGGCGCTCAGATAGTCTGGACGACCCGATTGGGGTTAAAACCCCTGGAGCCGCCGGCGCTGCCGTCCCTGCTGGAGGAGGACCGCCCCCAGTGGCTGGCGTTCACCAGCGCCCGGGGAGTGGAGCGGTTTTTCTGCCTGTTGGGGCAGTATCGCCTGGACCTGCGGCGGCTGGGCCGGTGCAGACTGGCCGCCATCGGCCCCGCCACCGCCCGGGCGCTGGAGGAGCGGGGGCTCTATCCCGAGGTGTGTCCAGCGGGCCGCACGGGGGAAGCGCTGGCCCGGGCGCTGGCAGAGGCGGCTTGCCCCGGAGAACGGGTGCTGCTGCTCCGCTCCGCCCAGGGCTCCCCTGAGCTGACGAACACGCTGAGAGAAGCGGGGCTGGAGGTACACGACCTGGCCCTCTATGCCGCCAAGGCCCTGCCCGGACCGGAGCCATTGCCGGAACTGGACGTGCTCACCTTCGGCAGCGCCGGGGGCGTACAAGCCTTTGCAGAGCAATACGGCCCCGTGGCGCTCCCCGCCGTGGCCATCGGCCCCGTCACCGCCCGGGCACTGGAACGGGCCGGGATGCCTGTGCAGATGGCCCCGGAGATCTCCGCCCAGGGGCTGGCCCAGGCCGTGGGGAAGTGGGCGGAAGAGAAATGACAATATCCCGCTGTGCTTGTGCGGCGCAGCGGGATAAATTTTAAATCAGAAAAATAAAATTAAACCTTGACTTTAATAATGTTAAAGATTATACTAAAGCCACACAGAGAGGAGGGGAACAGATGGCGTTGGAGACGCTGCCGGAGTGGATGACCGGCCTGGAGGAGGAGGACGCAGTCTTTCTGAAAAAGTTTGTGCTGGCCTCCGGCTCTTTAAAGGAAGTGGCGGGGGAGTACGGCGTGACCTATCCCACGGTGCGGCTGCGGCTGGACCGGGTCATTCAAAAAATTCGCATGGCGGAGGACGTGGCCGCCGACCCCTTTATCGCCGCCGTGAAGCGGCTGGCCATCAACGAGCGGCTGGACCTGGACACGGCCAAGCTGCTTATTGCGGAGTATAAAAAGACCCGGACCCCGGAGCATACTCCGGGCCGGGACAAGTGAGGAGGACTGTATTATTATGATGATGGCTTCCATCGTGACCCTGCCTGTGCTGGTATTTACCATGTGTCTGGGACTGTTGCCGATTGCTCTGCTGGTAGTGTTGCAGGTGTTTTTGTGTCGAAAGAGCAGAAAGCTGGGGCTGATCCTGCCCATTTTATCCCTGCTGCTGTCCTTTGCGCTCACCAGCGTGGCGCTCATCAACTGCGTCACCCCGGCGTCGGCCTCCAGCATGGTGACGGTGGACGAAAACGGCAATGTGGTGGAGGAGGTCCTCCCCCAGCCCGAGTTCTATCCCCCCACCGGGGGCGAGATCGCTGCGCTGATCGCCCTGTTTCTCACCTGCAACATCCCCACGGCGGCCTTTGGCGGCATCTGGCTCTATTACAAGAACCGCCGCGACTTTCAGGACGGCCTGCGGAAAATGAACATTCAGGACCTGGAATAAATCAAGTAAAAAACGCTCCCGTTTCCGGTGAAATAGCCGGGAACGGGAGCGATTTTGTTATGATCTGTTATAAAATTTCGGTGTCGGGCACCTGCTGGATGTGGTGCTTTTTCGCGTAGCCGGTGAGGATCAGGGTCAGGGCCCCGTCGCCGGTGATGTTGCAGGCGGTACCGAAGCTGTCCTGCAGGGCGAAGATGGTCAGCATCAGGGCGGTGCCGTTGTTGTCAAAGCCCAGCACGCTGGTGATGAGCCCCAGAGAGGCCATCACCGTGCCCCCGGGCACGCCGGGAGCGCCCACGGCGAACACGCCAAGCAGCAGACAGAACAAGATCATAGTTCCCGGGGCGGGCAGAACCCCGTACAGCACCTTGGACACGGTCATGACGAAGAATACCTCGGTGAGGACCGAGCCGCACAGGTGGATGTTGGCAAACAGGGGGATGCCGAAGTCCACCAGGTCCCGGCGGAGGACGGAGGACTTGCGGGCCCCGTCCAGGGCCACAGCCAGGGTGGCGGCGGAGGACATGGTGCCCACGGCGGTGAGATAGGCCGGGCCATAGTGGCGCAGCACCTGCCAGGGGTTTTCACCGGAATAGACCGCCGCCAGACCATACAGCACCGCCAGCCACAGATAGTGCCCCACCAGCACGATCAAAATGACCAGCAGGAACACGGGCAGCTGCCGGGTGATGGAGCCCTCGTAGGCCAGGCCGCAGAAGGTGCCGGCGATGAAGAAGGGCAGGATGGGGATGATGATCCGGGTGACCACCTCCAGCACGATATGCTGGAACTCCTCCAGCAGACGGATGATGGTGCCCGCCTGGGTCCAGGTGGCGGCCAGACCGATGAGCACGGAGAACACCAGGGCGGAGATCACCGGCATGATGGGGGAGATCTCCAGCTGGAACAGCAGCTCCGGCGCGGTGCGCAGCCCTTCGGCAGAGGACTGGATGGACATGCCGGGGATGAGGACGAAGCCCGCTCCGGCGGACAGCAGGGCGGCGCACACCGACGAGGTGTAGGCCAGGAGCAGGGACAGCCCCAGCATCCGGGAGGCGTTGCTCTTCAGCCGGGTGATGGAGGGGGCGATAAAGCCGATGACGATGAGGGGCACGCAGAAGGTGATGAGGGAGCCCAGCAGGTTCTTGATGGTGAGAATGACCTGCATCACCGTCTCGCCCAGGCCACCGGAGGCCTCGCCGCCCGCCCACAGGCCGATGAAGATGCCGGCCAAAACGCCCAGCACCAGGCGGGCAGGCAGACTGCCCAGTAGTTTTTTCATAGTAACACACAACCTTTTTTCTTCTTCTCTCTGCTCCTGTTTGCAGGACGCTTGCGGAAATATGCCCATTGTATCACAGGGGCGGAAGAATCGCAAGAAAAACCCGGCTGGAAATGGGGGGTGTCCGGCGGACAGGCTCAGCCGCCCGTCAGGTGCTCCACCAGGATTTTTATCCCCATCAGCACCAGCACCACGCCGCCCAGCAGCTCCGCCTGGTGCTGGAACCGAGCACCGAACACCGCCCCCACCTTCACGCCAACAGCGGAGATGACAAAAGTGGTGCAGCCGATGAACAGCACGGCTGGAACGATGTCCACCTGCAAAAAGGCGAAGGTGACACCCACAGCCAGGGCGTCAATGCTGGTGGCCACGGCCAGGGGAAGCATGGTGCGGAAGGAAAAGGAGCTGTTCAGCGGCTCCTCTCCGCACTCCCTTGACTCCCGGATCATGTTCACGCCGATGATCCCCAGCAGGATAAAGGCGATCCAGTGGTCCAGGCTGGCGATCATGGCCTGAAAGCGCACCCCCAGCAGCCAGCCCAGCAGGGGCATCAGGGCCTGGAACAGACCGAAATAGACGCCGCAGATCAGGCTGTGGCGCAGACGCAGCCGGGGGGTGGATAGTCCCTTGCAGATGGATACGGCAAAGGCGTCCATAGAGAGCCCCACCGCAATGACAAACAGCTCCCAAAGGTCCATATAAATCTCCTCCTACATTGGTCGGACACGAAAAAAGACCTACCTGCCCCATAGGACAGATAAGTCTCATCGTTTCAGACCCGGCCAGGAGAGGCATCTTCTCCAGAATGTTGACCGGGCCGCGCGGCGCGCCGACTACTCCCTTAAAGTCTGACCAGTTTACCACAGCAAGACTGTCCCTGTCAACGCTATTCCGGCGGAAACAAAAATATGCGGGAATATGCGGGAAAAACGTTTGCTTTCCACCGGGCAGAGGGACTTAGTGCAGCATGAAGAAGGTATAGGTGGCGGTGGCCACCACCACCCCCTGGTCGTTGGTCATCTCCAGGGCTACCACCGACAGGGTGCGGCCCAGCTTTTTGGGGGTGGCGGTGCAGTAAATTTTGCTGCCGTTTGCCGGGCGGAGGTATTCGATGGAGCAGCCGGAAGTGACGCAGGTGCCCCCCTTAGAGCAGGCGCAGCAGCCGCCCACCGTGTCCGCCAGGGTGGACAGGGCCCCGCCGTGGACGTTGCCGTGGGGGTTGATGCTGTCCGGCCCCACGGTGAGCTCTCCCTTGGCATAGCCCGGGCCGACATCGGTGATGACGATGCCGTTTTCAAAGGCGAATTGGTGGGGGGAGTTGACCAATCGAATGATGGAGACATTGTACTCTTCGGGATGCATAGGTGTGCTCCTTTCCCTTGCAGATGTGTGTTTGCAGTACATTGTACCCCATAGGCGCACCGGGGTCAACGGAAAGCGTGCAGGATGCAGCCCGCCGCAGCCGTTCATCTTTTTTGCGCCTGGATGGAATGTCCAATCTGTTCACGGCATAAAATGACAGGGGATCTCGGTGAAAACGGAAACAATTCTGTAACTCTTTTGCTACCATCTCGTAACGATTCCGATAAGAAGGTAACACGGCCGGGGTGCTATACTATAGTCAAGATGAAAGAATATCACCCGATCCCTTGCGGAAGGAGGTCCCCCACATGAAATTGAAAAAAATGCTGCTGACCCTGACTGCCGCCGCTGTGCTGGCGGTGTCCATTCCCTTTGCGGCCATGGCCGTGAACGGCGGGGAGACTGCCCTGCCCGCCGGGGACGAGACCGTCTTTGTGCCCGGCTCTATCCCCGCCGAGACGGGGGCAGTGGAGTCCATGACGCCCGCCCTCCACGCCGGACTGCTTACCCTGCTGCACCTGGGGGACGATGCCCTGACCAGCGACGCGGGCCGGTGGGAGACGGTTTATAACATGCTCTCCCTCTATGGTCAGCTGGACGAGCGGGCGGACAGCGGCGATGGCCTGCTGACTGTTCCCGCCGAGACTGTGCTGGACTTCTCCGCCGCCCTCCCCGGCGGCCCGGTGGACCTGAACACCCTGCCGGAGGAACTGGCGGACCGGATGACCTATCTGGCCGATCAGGACAGCTTCCGGGTGGTGTGCGGCGACGATAACCTGGCCGAGATCCGGCTGGATCGCTCCAGCGTGGAGCGGGATAAGCTGGTCCTGTCCGGCAGCCTGGTCTACTCCGTGGACGACAGCGTGCTCACCGGGTTCCGGGCGGTGCTCCGGCCTGCCGACAACCTGTTTGGCTATCAGATCCAGGCGCTGACCCTGGCCTGAGGGCCGACAAGCTTGCGCAAAAGCCCAGAGTTCCCAGACGGCGGCCCCCACCACGGGGCCGCCGTATATTTTTGTTGTTATAAGTAATAATACCGCCAGCCCCGGTCCGTCATGACCCGGCCCAGCTCTATGCCGAACACCCGGTTTAAAACTCCGCAGGCGTAGATGTGTTCCGGGCCGTCCACGGCCAGCAGCCGGCCTGCCTTCAACACGGCCAGCCGGTCCGCCGTGCTCAGGGCCAAGGGGAGGTCATGCAGGACCAATACCACCGCCTTGCCCTGCCGGGCCAGCTGCCCGGCCAAGCGTCCCACCTCCAGCTGGTGGGACACGTCCAGAAATGCGGTGGGCTCGTCCAGAAAGAGGGTGGGTGCGTCCTGGGCCAGGGCCATGGCCAGATAGACCCGCTGGCGCTGACCGCCGGACAGCTCCGGCATGGACCGCCGGGCCAGACAGGCCGCATCCGCCTGCTCCAAAGCCGCCATGGCGGCGGCATAGTCCTCCTGGCGGAAGCGCCGGGGATAGGTCAAATGGGGAAAGCGTCCGTGGAGCACCATGCGCAGGGCGGTGATATTGGGCACCGGCCGGGTCTGGGGCAGATAGGCGGCTTTTTGGGCCCGCTGACGGGGGGAGAGCGCCGCGGCATCCGCCCCGTCGATCAGCACCTGCCCCCCGGTCAGGGGCAGCAGACCCAGAGCTGCCCGGATCAGAGTGCTTTTGCCGCTGCCGTTAGGGCCCAGCAGAGCCAGCACCTCCCCGGGGCGCAGGGCCAGGTCGATGCCGTCCAGGACCATATGTTCGCCATAGCCCGCCCGCAGCTGCCTGAGCTCCATCATGGCGTCCGCCCCCCTCTCTGTTTCAGCAGCAGCCACAAAAAGAAGGGGCCGCCCCCCAGGGATAAGACGATGCCCACGGGCAGCTCGTAGGGGGCGAAGAGCAGCCGGGACAGCAGGTCGCACCCGGTGAGCAGGGCCGCCCCGCCCAGAGCCGAAGCCACCAGCAACGGGCGGCTGTCTTCCCCCACCAGGCGGCGGGCCATGTGGGGGACGATGAGCCCCACAAAGCCCAGCAGCCCCGCAAAGCTCACCGCCGCCCCGGCCAGGGCCGCCGCCACCGCCAGCAGGACCATCCGGCTGCGCCCGGCGTTCAGGCCGAGAGAGCGGGCCACGTCCTCCCCCAGCAGCAGTACGTCCATCTCGCCGGCCAGGGTCAGGGCTAAAAGCAGGGCGATCAGGATCAGCGCCCCCGCCGGGAGGATGCGGTCCAGGGTCAGATTGGCCAGACTGCCCACCCGAAAGTCGGTGTAGCTGTTCAGCGTATCCGGGACAAGGGTGACCACCGCATCTATTCCGGCGTTGAACACACTGGACACCGCCACCCCGGCCAGGGCCACCGTCAGCCGGGAAGCCCCGGTGCGCCGGGCGATGGCCAGCACCAGCAGCACCCCCGCCATGGCTCCCAAAAAGGCCAGCACCGGGGTGAGGGCCAGGGCCGTGGGGGCCAGGGCACAGGCCAGAGCCACCATCAGCCCCGCCCCGGCATTTACCCCGATGATGTTGGGAGCGGCCAGGGGGTTGGCCAGCACACTTTGAATGATAGCCCCGGACACGGCCAGCGCTGCCCCCGCCAGCAGACAGGCGCAGGTGCGGGGCAGGCGAATATGGAGAAGGATGGTTCCCGCCGTTCCGCAGCTGCGTCCCATAAGGGCCGCCCACAGCTCCCCGGGGGACAGGACCACCGGCCCCGCCGCCAGACTGAGCGCCGCCGCCAGCACCGTCAGCCACGCCAGAAGCAGCAGCGTCCGCTTATGCCTGGCCGGCATCGGGATATAGGATATCTGCCAAGTGCTCATAGGCCTCTCCCCACCGGGCGTTGGGCTTTAGGTTGTAAAGCCGGTCGTCCATCACATAATAGCGTCCCTGCTGCACCGCCGTCAGGCTCTGCCAGGCGGGGCTTGCCAGCAGAGTCTGGTCCAGGGCCTGCTGGGCCCCGGTCTTGTCCGCCCCCTGCATGACCACAAAGATATACTCCGCGAAATATTTCTCGAAGTCATTCTTTCGGGCGCGGTCGTAGAGTA
>ERZ772900.1611-NODE-1611-length-19459-cov-7.775046_pt1 | contig 19459 bp, 17 predicted proteins | sample MGYA00512124_ERZ772900 | MGnify/ENA primary metagenome ERZ772900 (study PRJEB29015, sample SAMEA2737716) | human gut metagenome | biome: human gut; feature: human-associated habitat; material: faeces | place: China | collected 2012 ... | reverse complement strand
ATGAATATACACTAAAATTGGGGAAATGAACAGCGGGAACACTTTTCCGAAAAGGTCCAATAATAAAAGCTTTGGGAAATCTAATAGAAGTAGTTTGCCTTTGTTTGACATAAAGACCGATTGCCTTGATTACTGATACGGTTTTATCACCAGCATACCCTTATGCGGATGTCGTATTTCAATGTGATACAAACTCAGGAAGTTATTTTCCCTGTTATACCGGTTGTATTGCATTGATTGATGCAATATGTCGTGCAGTAAGCAGTAATTCTAATATTAATACGGACGATCATATTCGGCAAATGGAACGACGTCTATTAAATCATAAAATTTTCATATAGGGTATTGAAAGATAATGTCGTATTATTATCACTGGCATAATGCGGCATTATTTTTATATTAGGATACGAGGAGGACTGACATGATTGCTGATAAATATCGCTATACATCTCCAATAAAAATGCAAAGAAGTACGCATTATGGAAGCAACTACTACATTATCCCTTCTCGGAAGTTGCGACGAAATGTTTCTGCATTCAGTTATTTGGAATATTGCAATATTCTAACATTGGAGATGGACTCAAACATTGAATTTTATTGTGAGCAGCCTATAAACGCCACTGTCTATGTAGACGGTATAAAGTCATCCACTATATTTGATGTTTATGTATATTATGTAGATGGAAGAGAAGAAATGCAGGAAATCAAATATTTCGATGAACTTCATTCTGACAATAAAAAGGGCGAAAGAGACCGTTTGCAAATAAAAAGGCAGGAATTATGGTGTACACAAAATAACATAGGCTATTCAATCAGAACATTTAATGAATCTCAGAACACTGCATAAAGATTACTTTTTGAAAGAATGTGAACGTCTGGGAATCCAGGATTATGAATATCCGTTTAATACAGAATCACAGGGATATTATGCACTTCGCGATTATGTAAAACACCTTGAATTAGAAAATGCCCTTAATAGAGCTAAAAGAAGTTCAAAAGATGATCAACAAAAGTTACTTTCAACCGGCATTGGAACCAGATATACAAAAACATCTATTGTTCCTTACTCCAATGTACAAATAGATGGACATAAAATTGACTTACTCTATACCGTTGAATATACAGAAAATGATGGAACTGTTGCGACGCGAGTTGCTACTCGAATGTGGTTTTTTCCGGTCCTCGATACAGCGACAAGATGCGTGATTGGATATTCTATTTCTCAGGAGGCTAACTATAATGAGTATGATGTTATTGATGCAATTATAAATTCTATATTGCCGCACAAAAAAAGAGAGCTGCTACGAGAAGAGACATTATTAGAAGAGAGATGGGTGCACCGCTTCCATCTGAATCAGCGAAAAATGCGATTAGTGTAGAGCCGTTCACACCAAACCGCAAATTTTCTGAAAAGGCAAATTTAAACAATATGCCGACCGCAGAAGAGGCTGATCACATGTCTTCGGAAGAGATGATTGAACGATTATGGGGAGGTAATGGTTAATATGCAGGAGATAACTGATTCAGAGGTAATCACAAATGAGCTTACTATGTCAAGATGTTGTTTGAATAAAATGAAAAATGCGAGCCTGTGAAACTTTTTCTGTAAAATAACCATCATAAGGTCCTTCTATGATAAAATAAATATCATTAGGAGGGCCTTTTATTATGGCAAGACAAAAGAAACCTGTACACAGAGTACAAATGACCGACGGAAAAAGAAATATCATTCGTCAGCTTCTCGAAGAATACGATATTGAGACTGCAGAAGACATCCAGGATGCTCTCAAAGATCTCTTAGGTGGCACCATTAAAGAAATGATGGAGGCCGAAATGGATGATCACCTTGGATACGAAAAGTCCGAGCGTTCTGACAACGATGATTATCGCAACGGCTATAAACATAAGCAGGTAAACAGTCGGTATGGTTCTATGGAAATCGAAGTCCCACAGGATCGAAAATCGACCTTTGAACCACAGATTGTGAAAAAGCGTCAGAAAGATATTTCTGATATTGATCAGAAGATCATTTCTATGTATGCAAAGGGAATGACGACTCGCCAGATCTCGGAAACAATCGAAGATATCTATGGTTTTGAAGCATCAGAAAGTTTCATATCTGACGTGACAGATAAAATACTTCCTCAGATTGAAGACTGGCAGAACCGTCCACTGGATGAGGTATATCCGATCCTTTACATCGATGCAATCCATTATTCTGTGCGGGATAATGGAGTCATTCGTAAACTTGCAGCTTATGTCATTCTGGGTATTAATACAGAGGGCAAAAAGGAAGTCCTGACCATTACAATCGGTGACAATGAAAGTGCGAAATACTGGCTTTCTGTCTTAAATGAACTAAAAAATCGAGGGGTTAAAGATATCCTGATTATCTGTGCAGACGGCCTTACAGGCATTAAAGAAGCGATTTCGGCGGCATTTCCAAAGACAGAATATCAGAGGTGTATTGTTCATCAGGTAAGAAATACTCTGAAATACGTTCCGGATAAGGATAGAAAAGCCTTTGCTACAGACTTAAAAACCATCTATCAGGCTGCTGACGAGCAGAAAGCTCTGGCTGCCTTAGACCGTGTAACTGAAAAATGGACTCCCAAATACCCGAATTCCATGAAGCGTTGGAAAGACAACTGGGATGCCGTTTCACCTATTTTTAAGTTCTCAACCACTGTCAGAAAGGTCATTTACACGACAAATGCGATAGAATCACTGAATTCCACCTACCGGAAGCTGAATCGCCAAAGGAGCGTATTTCCAAGCGATACCGCCCTGTTAAAAGCCCTGTATTTGGCCACTTTTGAGGCTACGAAAAAGTGGACTACCACAATCCGGGATTGGGGCCAGGTCTATGGAGAACTGAGTATTATGTACGAAGGACGCTTACCTGAATAATCAAAAGACAGCTTAAAAAGACAGGCGGGAAACCGCCTGCCCTTGACATGCCTGTAAGCAACTGTTATATATAAAACAAGGGCGATAAGCCTAATCCGTAAGCTTATTGCCCTTAATTATCATAGAAGAATCTTATTTACAGAGATTTTCTCATACACTCGAAAATGCCACAAACTATTCGTTAAACTATGCTTTTGCGAATAGTTTGTGGAATCTCTGCTTTTGGTCAGCCTACGCCAAAATCTGTAATCTCATAGAGAACTTCAACCGATGGATCATCCAGCAGCCACTGGTATTCTTTCATAAACCATTTCACCAGTTCCTCATCCCTGCGGATCTTCGTAGTATTGTTATTATAGACGTTGACTGTTCCCAATTTGAAATATTTCTTCAGATACTCAATATCTCTTGAAATCATTTCTTTTGTTTGTCCCTGAATGCCAACCATCAGGCATGGAGAATCAAAATACCGGGCAACCTCTTCCGGATTTTTGAAATCGGCATGTTTGTTCAGGACACTTTCACGAAAATCATGGTCGAAGGTCTCGACGCCAATCTTAAATACGATCGGTACTGGCATACGCTTCCGCATCTCTGCCAGCCTGTTCTTATAAATCCAATGAGCCTCAAAAAACAATTTATTGATATTTTTTTCACGAATTACCTGTTCAATCTGATTTAAAGTCTCTTTTGGAAGTTCAAAGCAGCTTCCGGAATTGATTACTTCCAGTACCCCGTATTCTCCCGTTACCAGGTTTAATACCTGGTTATTTAATGCAATCATTCCGGCTTCATCCCGGCTGTTGTCTTCGATATAGTCACAAAATGCGCATTTGCCCCAGGCACAGGGAAATGCCTTTAACAGGCAGATCTCCCGCTGATTTTTGTCTGTGATCTTACTATACCGCTCGGTAGGAATTCCCATGTATACTCCTCTCCTATCTACTTTTGTAAATTGGTGGTAACTATTCAGTACCTTCATAGTTACGAGCAAAAATCCATTCCAGATCAGCTTCGCTGATGGGATTTTTGCTTTCTAGCCTATGTATTCTTACGGTCAGCGCAGCATGTGCGCAGACCTACTGAATAGTTACAATTGGTGAACAGATCAACGCACCTTTGTTGCTCCTATTTTCTTTCTGCTTTCTGGAATGCAGTTTTCATGCTGAATGGCAGCATCTGCAGCACCATGACTACCAGGGCAAGGGAAATAACTCTGTCTAAGTAATCGGTAAAAATCTGAACAGCGAAAATACTTCCTGTCAGGCCAAGCGGTGTTCTGGATAAAATCTGTACCAGAATGCTGGAGCCAGAGGAAGTTACACCGCCAAATAAAACCGCGTTAATCACGGAACTGACCATCGTTCCAGGAATGGTGATAAAAAGGGCTCCTATGATGATCTGGAGTTTTTTCACCTGTTTCTCAAAGACCAGTCCATGCATCTGCTTTGCAGCGATTCCTGCCATGAATCCAGTGATCATGCCGACCGGTGCAAAGTACAGAGAATAAATATCTGTTGTAAATCCCATAAGGACTCCACTGATCATGTTTGGGAGCATCCCATAAAATGGGCCCATCCATGCGCCGATCAGAATGGTTCCGATACTATCTAAATAAATAGGAAGCCGTAACATCAATGCCAGCTGGCCTCCAGCTACATTGATGCAGACTGCCATAGCGATCATACAAAGCCGTAAAGTTGTCATTTTCTTATTCATGTTTTTTGTCCTCCCTGGTAATCAATGTTTCTAACAGATCCAGTTTCTCTTCTGGGATCTGTAAAATGCTGGAATAAAAGATTTTAAAAAATTTTAACACATCCACCTCAGTCAGAATTACTGCATTCGGTTCTTTCCGGTAGAAATCCATGGCATCCACAACGGTCTGTCCCATAGAAATCCCGCCTGTTTCCACTGCAGTATATGCCTGTATCCCACTGCATAAGCTGCGGTCTGCAAAATAGGCCACTGCCAGTGGATCGTTGATCACACACCCAATGAGATGTTCCCATTCCCAGTGGAAATCGAAATAAAATTTTGTGATTTTCTGAACAAAAGAGCCAATTTCCGGTTGCAACCGTTTCATATATTCCAATAGATCTGGAGTCAAAACGATCTTTCTGGTGACATCCAGACCAACCATGGAAATCAGAGAATGCTTCTGGGCTGCTGTTTCATACACCAGTGCAGCTGCATCAGGATCTACCCAGTAATTGTACTCCGCTACCGGGGAACAATTTCCATGACTTTTAAAATTACCACCCATAGAAATAATTTCCTGAATCTGGTCAAAAGCTTCTCGGTCTGTCTGGATCAGTCTTGCCAGATTCGTCATAGGTCCCAGAGCAATCACGGAACACGGTTCTCCTGCTGCTGCACATTCCCGGATGATCCGGCCCATAAACTCCACTGCAGTCTCATTTTGTTCATACCCGGGAATTTCCGGAAGAAAACTTTCTCCAAGTCCGTCTTCCCCATGGGTATCCAGCGCATTGACATATTCCCGTTTTAAAGGCGTTTTTTCTCCCTGATAAACCGGAATATCCAATCTTTTAAGAAAATGTAATACTTTCTTGGCATTTCCAAATCCCATCTCCACCGGAGAATTTCCACAGACAATGGTGATACCCTTTACGGAAATCGATTCCAGCGATAGAGCCAGCATAATCGCCAGACTGTCATCAATTCCCGGATCACAGTCAATGATCACATTCCTTCGCTTGACGTTTGTTACGTCTTTTTCTTCTTGCATCTTTGCCCTCGTTTCTGGCAAATGCATGCTCCTTATAAAGCAAAAAAGGATGCTGCTTTTGCCGTTTATCTTGAGGACCTCAAATAAACACACAAAAACAGCACCCTATCAAGTATCATAGCGTGTTTTTCTGCTTGTCTGCCTAGTTTTTTATACTGGGAGGTTCTCGAACCAGTTGTGTGAAACGAAAACATCACACGAATTAGGATTATAACACACATTTCCTGTTCTATCAAGCAGAAAACGGGGGATATTGAAATAATATTATCGCACTGCCCCGATCAGTTCCTTAATATCTTCGATTCCATACTTCCGCATATAAGCTTCAATTCCTTCTACTACCTCTTTGGTTGCGTAAGGATTATGGAAGTTTGCAGTTCCGACAGCTACTGCAGTTGCACCTGCAAGAATGAACTCAAGCGCATCCTCTGCCGTCATGATTCCACCCATACCAATGATCGGCAGCTTTACAGCCTGAGCCACCTGATATACCATGCGGACGGCCACAGGTTTTACAGCAGGACCGGACATACCGCCGGTTTTATTAGCCAGTGCAAAGCTCCTGCGGTTGATGTCGATCTTCATACCTGTTAAGGTATTGATCAAAGATAATGCATCAGCGCCACCAGCCTCTGCCGCCTTCGCCATTACTGTAATATCGGTTACGTTTGGACTCAGCTTCATGATGATCGGCTGTTTTGCATGGCGCTTCACTTCTCTGGTGATCGCCTCCACGGCCTTCGGATCCTGTCCGAAGGCAATACCGCCTTCTTTGACATTTGGACAGGAGATATTGATCTCCAGAAGGTCTACCGGCTGATCCCCAAGTCTCTCAACGACATCAATATAATCTTCTGTAGTCTTTCCACAGACATTTACGATAATTTTCGTATCATACTGCTTCAAAAATGGAATGTCACGGTTTACGAACACATCGATTCCTGGATTCTGCAGACCGATGGCATTGATCATGCCTCCATAAGTCTCTGCAATACGAGGTGTAGGATTACCTGGCCACGGTACGTTTGCCACCCCTTTGGTGGTTACTGCACCTAACAGGCTCAAATCTACAAATTCACTGTATTCTGTACCGGATCCAAAGGTTCCGGAGGCAGTGGTCACCGGGTTTTTAAATTCGACACCGGCAATGTTTACTTTTGTATTCATTACAACTCCACCTCCTCAGCCTTAAATACCGGACCGTCTTTGCAGATCCGCTTATTATGAACATGGGAATGCCCGTCTACTTCTTTGGACTTGCATACACAGGCAAGACAAGCGCCTACGCCGCAGGCCATCTTCTCTTCCAGGGACAGATAACACTCAATGCCATGCTCCTGTGCATATGCCTTGATCGCGCGCAGCATCGGAGTCGGACCACAAGCCATGATCACATCAGCCCGAAGACCATTTTCACGGATCGCATCTAATACATTTCCCTTTGTTCCAGCACTGCCGTCTTCTGTGGCAAGCACTACATCGGCATAAGGAGCGAACTCTTCATTTAAGAATAATACATCGCGATAACCTAAAACTGCTGTCTTTTTACAGGATAATTCTTTTGCCAATTCCAGCATTGGAGGGATACCGATACCTCCGCCGATCAAAAATACGCTTTTTTCAACCGGAAGCTGCGGGAATCCATTGCCTAAAGGTCCTAAGATCACAATAGGATCACCTGCCTGATAGCCGGAAAACTCTTTGGTTCCGGCTCCTACGGTACGGTATACGATCCGCAGTCTGCCCTGTTCTTTATCGATCTCACAAATACTGATCGGTCTTGGGAGCAGCTTGGAGCCATCATTCGAATATACAGAGATAAACTGGCCTGCATGAGCCTGGGAAGCAATGGCTTCTGTGTGGATCCACATACTGAAAATATCGTCAGATAACTGCTCCTGGCTGATTACCTGAGCGGTCTCTTTTACTTTTGCCATGATTCTTCTCCTTATAATACGCTGTTGATATCGGCAACCATATCAATCACTGCCTGACGGGAAGCCTCTGCGAAATGCTCTGGGCCAAATTTCGCATAAGTATCCTTCTTATATGCAGCAATAATGCCTCTGGAAGAGTTTACGATCGCACCGAGTCCGTCTTCATTGAAGCAGTACTTTAAGTCCTCAGCAGTACCGCCCTGTGCGCCGTAACCAGGTACCAGGAAATAAGTATGCGGCATCAGCTTACGAAGGATTCTGCTCATCTCTGGATAAGTAGCGCCTACAACAGCACCAACATTGCTGTACTCGCCATCCATGCTCATAGCGCCCCACTCCATTACTTTCTCAGCAACCAGTTCATAGACTGGCTTGCCATTTACCAACTGATCCTGGAATTCACCGCTGGATGGATTGGAAGTTTTCACCAGTACGAAGATACCCTTATCATCCTGGTTGCAGACATCAACGAAAGGTTTTACGCCATCTGTTCCAAAATATGGGTTTACCGTTGCAAACTCTGTATCAAAACCGGACAGTTTCTGGCTTCCAACCTGAACATGTCCCAAATGAGCGGTTGCATAAGCTGCGGAAGTCGAACCGATATCGCCTCTCTTCACGTCACCGATCACTAACAGCCCTTTCTCCTGACAATACTCAACGGTTCTCTTATATATGATCAAGCCTTCTACACCAAACTGCTCATACATAGCAATCTGTGGTTTTACAGCTGGAATCAGGTCATAAGTATGGTCCACGATTTCTTTATTAAACTGCCAGATTGCTTCTGCAGCACCTTTCATGGTCTCACCGTACTCGGACAGAGCTTTCTTTACGATATGCTCCGGGATGTAGCTTAACATAGGATCTAAGCCTACACAGATTGGTGCTTTGGTTTTCTGAATCTTCGTAATCAACTGCTGAATCATCTTATCCTCCTTAGGTCTTCATACTACTTGACCTGTCTATATATTTTTACCAATTTTATCATAAAAAGACTGGTGTTTCAAGTTCTTTAGATAAGACCGGCCATCAGCGGAACAACAACCACGGTCATCAGTCCGGAAACGGCAATGGCAAGGCTGCTCATAGCGCCCTCAACTTCTCCCAGTTCCAGAGCTTTTGCTGTTCCTACTGCATGGGCAGAGGTTCCAAGAGCCAGACCTTTGGCAATTGGTTCCTCGATCTTGAAAATCTTAAACGCAGCTTCCGCAATGATATTTCCCAGAACTCCGGTGAAGATGATACAGACAACCGTAAGGACTACCACGCCTCCTGCTTCCTCACTGACGCCCATGCCAATGGCTGTCGTAATGGATTTTGGAAGCAGTGTCACATAATGCTCATGATTTAAACCAAGGACTCTTGACATCAGGAAAATGCTGACTGCACTGGCTGCCACACCAGAAGAGATCCCACCGACAACTGCTATCATGTTCTGTTGAAGCAGTTTTAACTGTTTATAAAGCGGAACTGCCAGGCAGACGGTTGCAGGGGTCAGTAGGTAGCTGATGTATTTTGCACCTTCATTATAAGTCTGATAATCAACTTTAGTAATAAGAAGAAATGCAATGACAAAAGCAGTGCTGACTAACAGCGGGTTCATGATAGCCAGTCCTGTTTTTTTCTTGATCCAGACTCCAAGCATATAGGTTCCAAGGGTCAGAACCAGTCCAAAATACGCAGAATTAATAAATAGATTGTTCATAATTATTTGTTCTCCTTTTTCCCGGTTTTATGGATCAGAAGCTGGGTCACTTTACCTGTAACTGCCATTACAATAACGGTAGAAATGACTACAATAATAGAAAATGGGATAATCACTGCTTTTAAAAGATCAACATGTTCAATCAATCCCACTGTAGCCGGAACAAACATGATGGACATGGTATCCAGAAGAAAATTGGCCGTTTCCTCGACATCACTTAACTTTATAACTCCGGTACATAAAGCAATCAACATCAAAAACAGCCCATAAACACCGCCTGGAATCGGAAGTGGAAGGGCATAATTTAAAAATTCACCGATCATGGTAATACCAAAGATCACGCATGCCTGTCTGATATATTTCATAATTGTGTTCTCCTCTCTTGTGCCTGTTATGTATATCTGACATAATCGGGTTTCATTCTACCACGGTCTTATTTTAGGAACAATAGAAATTTCACCGAAAATCCTCTGTTTTTTTCCATTTTTTTATACTATACTTATAGTAGTACTGCGATTATGAAAAGGAGAATACACTTGATGAAAATCATTCATACAACTGCGTTGACGGATCAGCAGAAAAATCAGGTGCGAAGCCTGGTGGAAATCTGTAAACAAAAAGAGCCTGTATCTTTATCTGCTCCATCGGAGGATGGTCTGGACTATTTCCTGGCATATGATCATGAGGATTCCTTAGCTGGATTCCTGTTTTTATATTTTACTGATGATCAGATCTGCGAATGTACCGCATTTACCGCACCAGATCACCGGAAACATGGTGTATTTACAAAACTGTTAAATATGGCATTAGATGCGGCAGACGCTTATGAAAAGGAAGAGAAAACGCAGGTAGACTTCTGCTTTCTGATTGATGAAAATACTCCTTCTGCCATGGCTGTGATGGAACTTCTTGAGGCAGAATACTGGTATTCCGAGTATAAAATGGCAAGAGCCTGCAGACCAGAGGATCGGAACTATCTGTCCGATCTACAGATTCTGGAGAAGCAGGATGCAGAAACCGGTGCCAATATTTACGAAGCTTCTGTTGCAGGAACTGTTATTGGCTCATGTGGTGTTCTGCCTTTTGAAAAGGAAGACTATTTCTTCCATTTTGAGATCAGGGAAGACTACCGCGGGAAAGGTTATGGAAAAACGTTTCTTCTGGCTATGCTTTCCTTATTATATAAAGAAGGACATCAGGTAACACTCCAGGTATCCGGCCAGAACTTTATTGCCCGGAAGCTATATAAAAAAACAGGGTTCCAGACTGTGGAAACCCTGTCTTATTACCGCTACTAAATGATCAATAATCATTTTTAATTTCAATACCCTGCGATTCGATGCTCTTCCGAATGGAGAGCATCTTTTCGTCTGTTTCGGCGATCACATCTGCACATGCTTTCAGTTCTTGTCCAATCGCATCAGAATCAATAAATTCCTTCTTGTATTTCAACTGATGATCCAGACTTGCCCAGAAATCCATAGCAATAGTACGGACCTGCACTTCGACTCGCATAGGTGTCTTTCCACTAGAAAAGAATACAGGTACCTCCAGGATCATATGATAGCTGCGATAACCGTTTGGCTTTGGATTTTTAATGTAATCCTTGATGGCAATCACTTTAATATCATCCTGGCCGGTCAACATCTCAGAAACGGCATAGATATCATCCACAAAAGAACAGATCACCCGGATTCCCGCAATATCATCCAGATTGGCCATCATAGAATCGACAGAAACCTCCAGATTTCTTCGCTGCAGTTTTTCTACGATGCTGCTTGGTTTTTTAACCCTGGACTTGATCATCTCAATAGGGTTGCGCTGGTTTCTGACAGACAACTCATCGTTAAGAACCTCTAATTTCGTCTTGATCTCACGGATCGCGCAGGTGTACATCATCATGGCTTCCTGAAAACGCTTCGCCTCTGCGATCAGACGTTCCGGAACCTGCACAACCTCCGGTACATTGACAGCGGACTGATTCAGCTCGCTGTTTGGATTCATGGTAATTTGCATGGTATCTTACGCTCCTGCCTACTTCTGGATCTTCGCTGCAGCCTCGTCCAGCCAGTTTCCTTCGACATATTCCACCTGGCCTGCGTCAACTTTTGCCGCGATCTCCGGCTGGATCGGAATCCGTCCAAGAACAGGAATTCCGTACTCTTCTGCAACTTCATCGATATGGCTCTCACCAAAGACAGAGATCTTCTTGCCGCAGTCCGGGCACTCCAGATAACTCATGTTCTCCACAAGGCCAAGGATCGGAATATCCATCTTCTGAGCCATCTTCACAGCCTTTCCAACGATCATGGATACCAGTTCCTGTGGGGAAGTTACAATCACAATGCCATCCACCGGAAGAGACTGGAATACGGTTAACGGAACATCACCGGTTCCCGGAGGCATATCCACAAACATATAATCTACATTCTCCCATAAAGTCTGGTTCCAGAACTGCTTTACCGCTCCTGCAATGACAGGGCCTCTCCAGATGACAGGATCGGTATCATGGTCTAATAACAGATTGGCTGACATGATCTGGATCCCGGTACTGGAAGTAGCAGGAAGCATCACATCAGCGCCGCCTGCCTGCACCATTCCAACACCGCCCTCAATGCCAAATGCCTTTGGAATGGACGGTCCGGTAATATCCGCATCTAAAATCGCGGTATGAAAGCCCAGGCTGTTCATCTTGACCGCTAACAGAGAGGTTACTAAGGATTTTCCTACGCCGCCCTTGCCGCTGACTACGCCAATGACCTTTTTGACGGAGCTTTCCGGATTCAATTTTTCAAGAAAACTGTTCTTGTCCTGTGTTCTGCTGCTGCAGTTTTCTCCACAGGTACTGCAGTTATGTGTACAATTCTCACTCATGGTATTCCTCCATTTAAAATCACAAATTCTGCCGCAGTGCAATCCTGCGGGCTTCATTTTTGCTTTTGCATCACAGGTAATTCTGTTATACAAAAAAGACAGCCTGGGTTGTGCAATCTGCCCAAGCCGTCTTTTTATTATACACTTTTTCTAATAAAATGTCCAGAAGAATCCCTAGCGCGTCGCATGACGGATCACTTGAAATACCCCGGTATGCTCCATCGTCCAGGTCAAAGAGTAAAATAACAGGGAATTGACCGGCCACATAGCCAGATTTTTGATCACGCGTGCCGGAAGAATAGCAAAGAACGCCTTTCCATACATGATCTGCAGCCACAAAGTTCCTAAAAGCATATTGCAGATGATAGAAACCGTCAGTTCTGCTACAAATACCCGTACCAGACTTAATGGTTTTTTATAGAAGAAACACCCATAGATCACGCCTGCAGCCATGGCGCTTAAGGTCCAACCAGGAAAAAATGCGCCGGTCGGTTTTACCAGATATTTTAAGATATCCAGTGCACCTCCATAAAAGCATCCAACCACCGGGCCAAACAGGTAATAAACAAACTGGTTGGCGATCCCGGAAAATCCGATTTTTAAATAATTTCCCACCTGGATCGTATACGCACCAAGAATAACGCCAATGGCGGCAAACATGCTGGCAGTGGTAATGGTCCGGATCTTTTTAAATTCATGATAGGAATCCAGGAACAATGTTGTTACTTTTTTCATAAAAATTTACCTCCTTTGCAGCATCTTACTACAACAGGAGATAATCCATCTTCCATTGCAGCGGGATGCGGTCTGTGTACCGCAAACAGGAATCCCTGTTTTTCGTTCAGCTGGCAACTCCCCGTCCAACTGACACTTAACGCACACAGACCTACTCTGCTTTTTATTTTTGGTTTTGAGTATAGCACATTTTTTGTAAAATACAAGCGGAATTTTAGGTCAAATTCGTATAACCCATAAGACTGAAATCCACTTCCTTAGCCACTTCACGGCCCTCTCTCACAGCCCACACCACTAAAGACTGTCCTCTGTGCATATCGCCGGTGACAAATACCTTGTCCACATTGGTTTTATAAGAGTCTGGAGCGGTTGCCACATTGGTCCTTGCATTGACTTCCACACCAAAAGCATCGGTCACATATTTCTGGCTTCCAAGGAATCCTGCTGCGATCAGGACCAGATCTGCAGGAAGCTCTTTTTCACTTCCTGCAACTGGAACCATGTTCATTCTGCCAGTCTTTTCATCCTTCTTCGGCTCCAGTTTTACAGTGACTACCGCACAGACTTTTCCGTCCTTATCTTTCTTAAATTCCTTTACTGTTGTCTGATAGATACGCGGATCAGAACCAAAGACCGCAATCGCTTCTTCCTGACCATAATCGGTTTTTAAGACTCTTGGCCACTCCGGCCAACTATTATCCGGTGTTCTATGCTCTGGAAGCTTTGGCATCATTTCTAACTGGGTTACAGAAGCACATCCATGACGTATGGAAGTACCTACACAGTCATTGCCTGTATCACCGCCACCGATGACAATCACATGTTTACCCTTGGCAGAAATATTCTTTCCGTCGGTCAGGTTGGAATTCAACAGACTTTTGGTATTCGCTTTTAAGAAATCAACCGCAAAATAGATTCCATCTGCCTCTCTTCCAGGAACCTTGATATCTCTCGGATTGGAAGCGCCACAAGCCAGGATCACGCAATCATAATCCTTCAATAATTTGGCCGCCCGGTAGTCTTTACCAATATTGGTGTTAGTCATGAAAAGAACACCCTCTTCTTCCATCACCTTAATCTTCCGGTCAATTACCCATTTTTCCAGTTTCATATTCGGGATGCCGTACATCAGAAGTCCTCCTACCCGGTCTTCCCGCTCAAATACAGTGACGCTGTGGCCACGTTTATTTAACTGATCGGCTGCTGCCAGTCCCGATGGACCAGAACCGATGATAGCGATCTTCTTGCCGGTACGGATCTGCGGTGGTTTTGCCGCTGCCCAGCCTTCTTCATATGCTTTTTCTATGATCGCATACTCATTTTCCTTCACACTGGTTGGCTGTCCATTTAAGCCGCAGGTGCATGCTGCCTCACAGAGAGCCGGACAGACTCTGGAAGTAAATTCCGGGAAAGAGCTGGTCTTTTTTAAGCGGTTGTAAGCCTGTCTCCAGTTGCCGTGATACACCAGGTCATTCCACTCCGGAATCAGGTTGTGTAACGGACAACCGGAGGTCATGCCCTTGATCATCATACCGGCCTGGCAGAAAGGAACGCCGCACTCCATGCAGCGCGCCCCCTGTTTTCTCTGTTCTGCCTCACTTAACGGAATGTGGAATTCCTGGAAATTCTTGATTCGTTCCTTCGGAGGGATTGTTTCACTGGTCTTTCTCTCATATTCTAAAAATCCGGTTGGTTTCCCCATTTCCACGTGCCTCCTTACTGTCTTGTATTTGCATAAAATGCTTCGATCTGTGCCTGCTCACTGCTTAATCCTTTTTCCTCCATCTGGACAATGGTGTTCATCATCCGGCGATAATCGTGAGGCACGATCTTTTTGAATTTCGGCAGATACTCTCCAAAATGATCCAGGATTTCTTTGCCCTTCGCAGAATTTGTATAGGAAACGTGCTCTGCGATAATATCCTTTAACTCCAGAACATCGTATTTGTTGGTCACTTCTTCAAAGGATACCAGATCCTTATTCAGACGTTTGTATAAATCATTCTTTTCATCCAGCACATAAGCGATACCGCCGCTCATGCCTGCAGCAAAATTTTTACCAGTCGGACCTAAGATAACGGCACGGCCTCCTGTCATGTACTCGCATCCATGATCACCAACGCCCTCAACAACTGCCGTTGCACCAGAGTTACGGACACAGAAACGCTCACCGGCCACACCATTGATAAATGCTTTTCCGCTGGTAGCGCCATAAAGAGCCACATTACCGATGATGATATTATCCTCAGCCTTATATTTCACGCCTGTTGGCGGATAAACCACCAGCTTACCACCGGAAAGTCCTTTTCCAAAATAATCGTTGCTGTCACCTACCAGTTCCAAAGTCAGTCCACTTGGAATAAAAGCACCAAAGCTTTGTCCACCGCTTCCGGTACAACTGATGGTAAAGGTATCCTCTGGCAGTCCTTCTGGATATTTCTTTGTGATCTCAGATCCAAAAATAGTACCAAAGGTACGATTTACATTGGAAACATCAATCTGGAGGCTCTTCTTCTGTCCATTTACCAGAGCAGATTTTAATTTCTTTAACAGAACATTTTCATCCAATGTTTCTTCTAATTTAAAGTCATATGGCTGTTTGTGGGTATAACCTGCTAATTTCATTCCGGCGTATGGATTTCCTAAAATATTGCTTAAATCCACTTTTTCTGCTCTTGCAGATGGCATCTTGTCTTTTCTCTTTAACAGATCAGTACGGCCAACCAGCTCATCTACGGTTTTCACACCGAGCTTTGCCATATATTCCCGCAGCTCCTGGGCGATAAAATACATGAAATTGATCACATATTCTGGTTTTCCTTTGAACCGTTTCCGCAGTTCCGGGTTCTGGGTGGCAATACCAACTGGACAGGTATCCAGATTGCAGACACGCATCATCACACAACCCATGGTTACCAATGGCGCAGTAGCAAATCCGAATTCCTCGGCACCCAGCATGCAGGCGATGGCCACGTCACGTCCGGTCATCAGCTTACCATCTGTCTCCAGAACCACTTTATCACGGAGTCCGTTCATGATCAGAGTCTGATGAGCTTCTGCTACACCAAGTTCCCACGGAAGTCCCGCATTGTAAATGGAGTTTCTTGGAGCTGCTCCAGTACCACCGTCATAGGAGGATACCAGGATCACCTGGGCACCAGCCTTTGCAACGCCGGCTGCGACGGTTCCGACACCAGCTTCCGATACCAGCTTCACAGAGATCCGGGCGTCGGTATTCGAATTCTTCAGATCATAAATCAACTGTGCCAGATCCTCAATTGAGTAAATATCGTGATGCGGTGGAGGAGAGATCAAGGTAACACCGGTGGTGGAATGTCTGGTTTTCGCTACCCACGGATATACCTTTTTACCAGGGAGCTGTCCGCCTTCACCAGGTTTTGCGCCCTGTGCCATCTTGATCTGGATTTCCTTTGCGCTGACTAAGTAACGGGATGTGACGCCGAATCGTCCAGAAGCCACCTGCTTGATGGCAGAACAACGGTTCAGACCATCTGCTCCGATGGATAAGCGCTCAAGACTCTCGCCGCCTTCACCGCTGTTGGATTTGCCTCCGATCCGGTTCATGGCAATCGCCAGCGTTTCATGCGCTTCCTGAGAAATAGAACCGTAGGACATCGCTCCGGTCTTAAACCGTTTCACAATGGATTCCACACTTTCCACCTGATCAATTGGAATACCGCCTTTTTCATCATAACGGAAATCAATCAGATCACGCAGATGGATGGTCTTATTTTCTCCATCCAGTGCATGAGTGTACTGCTTAAAGGTCTCATAATTACCGGTTCTTGCAGCCTCCTGCAGCAGGTGGATGGTAACAGGATTATACAAATGCTCCTCCTGTCCAGAACGCATCTTATGGCTGCCAACACTGTCCAGAGTCAGATCCACATCCAGTCCAAGCGGATCAAATGCTGCGGAATGGAGGGTATCCACGTCATTGGCGATATCGTCCAGTGTGATACCTCCCACACGGCTGACGGTGTTTGTAAAATATTTATCAATAACCTCCTTGCTGATACCGATGGCTTCAAAGATCTGGGAGCCCTGGTAGGACTGGATCGTGGAAATACCCATTTTGGAAGCAATCTTAACGATTCCATGAAGAACTGCGGAGTTATAATCGTCCACTGCTGCGTAGTAATCCTTATTCATCATGCCACTCTCAATCAGGTACTTGATCGACTCATGAGCCAGGTACGGGTTGATAGCGCAGGCACCGTAACCTAACAGTGTCGCAAAATGATGAACCTCTCTCGGCTCGCCGCTCTCCAGGATCAGGGCAACGGAAGTTCTCTTCTTGGTATTAACCAGATGCTGCTGCAGGGCGGATACGGCCAGCAGAGAAGGAATCGGCACATGGTTTTCATCAATATCACGGTCAGACAAAATGATAATATTGGCACCGTCTCTGTGGGCACGATCCACTTCCAGGAATAACCGGTCAATGGCTTTTGCCAGGGAAGTGTTCTTATAATAAGTGATCGGGATCACCTCAACCTTAAATCCCGGTTTCTTCATGTTTTTGATCTTCAACAGATCGGTACAGGTCAGGATCGGATTGGACACTTCCAGGATCTTACAGTTGTCTGCTTTCTCCTCTAAGAAGTTACCGTCCTCACCCACATATACGGTGGTGGAGGTAACGATCTCCTCACGGATAGAATCGATCGGCGGGTTGGTTACCTGTGCAAACAGTTGTTTGAAATAATTAAACAATGGTTGGTGCTTCTTGGAAAGAACCGCTAACGGACTGTCGCAGCCCATAGCAGATGCCGGTTCCGCTCCATTTAATGCCATTGGAAGGATCATGGTATCAAACTGCTCATAGGTATAACCATAAGTCTTCTGAAGCTGTGCCCGTCTGGTCTTGGAAAGCTGTGGCACTCTCTCATTTGGAATTTTCAGATCTTTCATTTGCACCAGATTAGAGTCCAGCCATTCACCGTAAGGCTTTCTGGAAGCATAATAATGCTTCAGCTCCTCATCATCAATGATCTTGCCCTTTCCTGTATCTACCAGAAGCATTTTTCCTGGTCTTAAACGCTCTTTTTTCACTACATGGCTCTGGTCAATGTCGATCGCACCAACCTCGGATGCCAGAATCAAATGATTGTCATCGGTAATATAATATCTGGAAGGACGCAGGCCGTTGCGGTCCAGAACAGCGCCAAGCAGATCGCCATCGCTGAATACGATGGATGCAGGTCCGTCCCACGGCTCCATCATGGTTGCATAGTAATGGTAGAAATCCTTCACTTCCTGAGGCATGGACTTGTCATGAGCCCATGGAGCAGGAAGCATGATCATGACTGCCAGCGGAAGATCCATACCGCTCATCATCATAAATTCCAGAGCATTATCTAACATGGCAGAGTCGGAGCCTTCCTGATTGATGATCGGCAGTACCTTGTGCATCTCAGAACGGAAGAACTCGGACTCCATGGTCTCTTCTCTGGCAAGCATCTTATCTACATTGCCGCGGATGGTATTGATCTCGCCATTGTGGACGATGATCCGGTTTGGATGAGCTCTCATCCAGCTTGGATTGGTGTTGGTACTGAAACGGGAATGTACCGTTGCCAGAGCAGATTCATAATCTTTATCCTGAAGATCCGGAAAGAACTTCCGAAGCTCTTTTACCAGGAACATACCTTTGTATACAATTGTACGGCTGCTTAAAGAAACCACATAGGTATTATCATTACTCTGTTCAAATACACGGCGTACCACGTAGAGTCTGCGGTCAAAATCCAGACCCTTTGCCATCTCTGCCGGTTTTTTCACAAAGCACTGAACGATGTACGGCATCTTGGCAACGGCCTTCTCGCCGATCAGATCCGGGTTGGTTGGAACCACTCTCCAGCCAAGGAATTTCAATCCTTCTTTCTCCACGATGATCTCAAACATCTTCATGGCCTGATTTCTGGCCAGGATGTCCTGAGGAAAGAAAAAGGTGCCGACACCATACTCCCGTTCCTCACCAAGATCGATTCCTAAAGGTTTTGTCACCTTTTTGAAGAACTTGTGAGAAATCTGAAGCATGATTCCGACACCGTCGCCAGTCTTGCCTTCTCCATCTTTTCCTGCCCTGTGTTCCAGGTTTTCTACAATATGCAGCGCCTGTTCTACTGTCTGATGCGTTTTCACACCCTTGATATTCACCACAGCGCCAATTCCACAGTTATCATGTTCAAACCGGGGATCATAGAGACCCGGCCTTTTCTCCTGCTGACTTACTTCCATAGTCTCTTCCTTTCTGATGTAGATTGGATGCTTTACTTGGATAAAGCAACTTGTTGGAAATGATAATACTACAGTTTTTTTCATTTGTAAATAACTTTTTTGAATATAGTTGTCAGATAATATATTAATAATGCATTTGCATCTTTAATTAAATAAATATAAAGCTGTATAACTATAAATATTCTGAATTTATTAAGGTCCGAATAAACACTGCCCACAGGATTAGTAAAGCGGACATTCGCAATCCGCTTCGCTACTTGCTCATGAACGCAGTCGCTT
>ERZ772900.1571-NODE-1571-length-19882-cov-12.353508_pt1 | contig 19882 bp, 14 predicted proteins | sample MGYA00512124_ERZ772900 | MGnify/ENA primary metagenome ERZ772900 (study PRJEB29015, sample SAMEA2737716) | human gut metagenome | biome: human gut; feature: human-associated habitat; material: faeces | place: China | collected 2012 ... | reverse complement strand
TACTTGTAAGTAACGCAGTGCGGAGCCGGATTATTACGCCGCAGACGGATTTTTCTCCGCCTCCTTCATGCGCCGCAGCGTGCGCAGCATCATATAGCCCGACACGGCGGAGAGCGCCAGCGCCGCGATGTAAATCAGCACGTAAAGCGTCCGGCTGCCCACCAGGTCGATCAGCAGCGCATTGCCGTGCCCGGTGGCCAGCGCCAGATAGGCCACGGCGTTGTTCAGCGCATGGAGAATCATCACCGACCACAGCGAATCGGTCGCCAGGTAAACGTAGCCGATCACCAGGCCGATGACCGTGGCGTTGATCACCTGCACGGGCTGGCCGTGGAGCACGCCGAAGAAAAGCGACGAGACGAGCCATGCGGTCGTCACGCCGAACTTACCGCGCAGCGACCCCAGCACGACGCCGCGGCAGATCAGCTCCTCGAAGATCGGAGCGAAGATCACCAGCGAAAGGATGGTCCAGAATCCGCGGCCCACTTCGAGCGACAGTTCGGGCATCAGCCGCAGCAGCGGTTCGAGCACCACGCCGACGGCGAACATCAGCACGAAGGCCCACAGCAACAGCGCGGGATTCAGCCCCCGGGCCGAGAAACGCGCCCACGGACCGCTGCCGCCGCGCGCGCGGCGTGGGCGAGGGCAATTCATGGATAGGAATTGTTCTGTTTGCCGCATCAGTGATCCTGTTTGCGGTGATGTACGGATTCGGTGCGGCGGTTCAGGCGCTGAACACCAGTGCACTGGAGGATGAGCGCGACGAGGGGAATAAGAGGGCGGAAAAGCTTCTGAAGATCCAGGAGGATCCGTATCTCTTTATCCGCACAAACCAGCTGGCAACGAGTATCCTGACACTGGCAATGGGAGCGTCTTCCCTGCTGTTTGTGGTACGAAATCTGACGGCACTGCTCGGAGTGCGCACAAAGCTGCCGCATCTGGCAGCCGTTGGAATTTCATATGTCGCGGGACTTGTGGGAATCGCATTTCTGCTCACGGGACTGGGGATCGTGATCCCGAAGCGCATCGCTGCGAAAAGTCCGATCCGGTTCTGCTATAAGGTGCTTCCACTGGTGGAGCTCGTGGCGAAATTTCTGTTTCCGTTCGCGTGGCTGATGGATCAGTTCGCCTATATCTCCCTGAAGGCGGTGGGCATCAATATCCGCGAAAAAGATGACAATGTGACCGAGGAAGACATCATGTATATGGTCAATGAAGGTCATGAGCAGGGGGTCTTAGAGGCCAGTGAGGCGGAGATGATCACGAATATCTTCGAGTTCGATGATAAAGTGGCGGCGGATATCATGACGCACCGCACGGCTGTCCTTGCGTTGGACGGGGAGATCACGCTTAAGGAAGCGCTGGATTTCGTTGTGAAGGAAGCAAACTACTCGAGATTCCCGGTTTATGAGGAAGATATCGACAATATCATCGGTATTCTCCACATGCGGGACATGCTTCATTATACAGACTCGAAAGAACATTTAAATACGCCGATCAAAAAGATCAAGGGTCTGCTCAGAAGTCCACACTTTATTCCGGAGACGAAGAATATCAACTCTCTCTTTAAGGAGATGCAGTCCCAGAAGATCCATATCGAGCTGGTCGTGGATGAGTATGGTCAGCTTGCGGGTATCGTCACGATGGAGGATATCTTAGAGGAGATCGTCGGAAATATTCTGGACGAGTATGATAAGGAAGAGCCAGATATCGTTTCCAGAAAGAATGGTACATATGAGCTTACCGGTCTCACACTCTTAGATGATGTGGAGGAGACTCTTGGGGTGGAATTTGATAAGGAAGATAAGGATAACTTTGACACGTTGAACGGTTTCATGGTGTCCAGGCTTGGGCATATCCCGAAAGCGGGAGAGAAGGGGAGTGTCCGGATCGGGGACTATCTGTTAAAGATCATGAAAGTGGAGAACAAGGTGATCCAGACGGTTCTTGCGATTCCGTTACCGAAAGAAGAGAAGAAATAGAAAGAAGAAATAGAAAACGGATACTCTGCACTCCGGCATTCCTGCCGGAAGCGAAAGTATCCGTTTTTACATTAGTCCTGTTCGCGGAATTTTACAGTGCCGGCAGCCGGGTCCATGGACTCAACGATGGCTAAGGACTCTAAGTGGTAGCCCAGATTTCTGATGACCTGTCCGCCGATCTGGAATCCTTTTTCTACCACGATGCCGATTCCTTCAACTGTAGCGCCCGCCTCATGGACAATGGAGATCAGTCCCTGAAGGGCATAACCGTTCGCAAGGAAGTCATCGATAATTAAAACATGGTCATCCGGGGAAAGGAATTTCTTGGAAACGATGACCTGATTTTTACATTTATGGGTGAAAGATTCTACCTCAGCAACATACATTTCGCCGTCAAGGTTTACGCTCTGGGATTTCTTAGCGAAAACGACCGGCACATGGAAATGCATTGCCGCAATACAGGCGATACCGATACCGGATGCCTCGATGGTCAGGATCTTGTTGATATTTTCATTGGCAAAACGGCGCTTGAACTCCGCGCCCATCTCGTCAAAAAGTTCGATATCCATCTGATGGTTTAAAAAGCTGTCAACTTTTAATACGTTTCCCTCTTTTACAACACCGTCTTTCGCGATACGCTCTTCTAAAAAGTTCATGTTCTTTCCTCCGTAATTCCCCTTTTCGGGTGTATCTGTATTGTATCCAATTATAGCAATATTGGGGGGAGATTACAAGATGAAAAGCCGGGGAAAATATTACTGTACACGGGTAGGAATTTTCTGAACTGAAAATTCCGTACAATACAGTGGTGGTAGTGGATTTTGCCGATTCGGAATGCGAAGCATCGGCAAAATCAGTTACTGTTTGCGCAAAGCGTGAACAGTAACGGGAAAATGAATGGGCACAGGGATGGAAAAGTGACATCTTTTATAAAAGTTTATGGACTGCGGGCTTGCACGGAGAGCAGGAGCGTGATATTATGGAACAACAATAAATTCTTGATTCTGAATGATCTGATATTCGATATGCTCTTAGCTGCGCTGCGGCATCGTTTTTCTTTATGTTCCATTTGAATAATGCTTCAATAGCAGACTTTGCTCGATACTTTATCAGATTTGGAAAGGTATTATGCTTTTATGGATAAATATGAGGTATTAAAACAGTATTTCGGCTATGACGCTTTCCGGGACGGACAGGAAAAGATGATCGACGCGATCACCTCCGGCAGGGACGTACTTGGAATCATGCCGACGGGTGCGGGAAAGTCGCTCTGTTACCAGATCCCGGCGCTGATGGCAGGGGAGAACGGGGGAATTACGCTTGTGATCTCACCGTTAATTTCCTTAATGAAGGACCAGGTCAGCGCGCTGAACCAGGCGGGAGTCCATGCGGCCTATTTAAACAGTTCCCTGACGCCAGGGCAGTATTATAAAGCGCTGGGATATGCCCGCGAGGGTCGATATCCGATCATCTACGTCGCGCCGGAGCGCCTTCTGACACCGGAATTTCTCGATTTTGCCGTCCACGCGAAGATCGCTATGGTGGCGGTGGACGAGGCCCATTGTGTCTCCCAGTGGGGGCAGGATTTCAGGCCCGGTTACCTAAAAATAGAAGAATTTTTGTGTACACTCCCGAAACGTCCGGTAGTCAGCGCCTTCACGGCAACGGCGACGGCGGAGGTTCGGGATGATATTATCGATCTCCTGAAACTCCAGGATCCGGTGGTGACGACAACAGGATTCGACCGTCCAAACCTCTATTTCGAGGTCCAGAGCCCGAAGGACAAGTATGCGGCGGTAAAGACATATATCGAAGAACACGCCGGTCAGTGCGGCATCGTTTACTGCCTGACGAGAAAACTCGTGGAGGAGGTGACGGAGAAGCTGATGAAGGACGGCTTTTCCGTGACGAGATACCACGCGGGACTTTCCGACAGCGAGAGAAAACAGAATCAGGAGGATTTCATCTTCGACCGGGCGCAGATCATGGTGGCGACCAATGCCTTCGGCATGGGAATTGACAAGTCGAACGTCCGCTTTGTGATCCACTACAATATGCCGAAGAACATGGAGAGCTATTATCAGGAAGCCGGCCGCGCGGGGCGTGACGGGGAACCGGCGGACTGCCTGCTGCTCTACGGCGGCCGAGATGTGGTGACAAACCAGATGTTTATCGACAACAACCGGGATAATGAGGAGCTTGACGATGTGACGAGAGCGATCGTTGCGGAGAGAGACCGGGAGCGCTTGAAAAAGATGACGTTCTACTGCTTTACGAACGACTGCCTGAGAGAGTATATCCTGCGGTATTTCGGGGAGTATGGAAGCGGATACTGCGGGAACTGCTCGAACTGCAAGACACAGTTTGAGGAGATGGATGTGACGGAGATTGCGAAGGCTATCGTGGGCTGTGTCGCAGAGTGCCGGGAGCGGTATGGAACCACGGTGATCCTGGATACTGTCCACGGGGCAGCGACGGTGAAGATCCGAAACTACCACATGGATGAGAATTCCCATTACGGAGAGTCATCGAAGGTTCCTACATACAGACTGCGCCAGATCTTAAATTTCCTCCAGGTGAAAGAATATCTTGTGGTGACCTCCGACGAGTACGCCATCGTAAAACTCGGAAAGAACGCGGCGGCCCTCTTAAACAGTGATGATGAGAAAGTCACGATGAAGCTCCCGAAGGAGCAGGAGAGAGTGAAGACTGGAAAGACTTCCGGTGCGAAGAAGACAAAGATGGCCGGAAGCGAGAACTTCACGGAGGAGGAGACGACGCTTTTCGACCTCTTAAAGGAACTTCGCAGGGAGATCGCAAAGGAAGAAAAAGTCCCGCCTTACATCGTATTCTCCGACAAGACGCTGGTACATATGTGCCTTGTAAAACCCCAAAATAAGGAGGAAATGTTGAAGGTTTCCGGCGTTGGTGAGTTTAAGTTTGAGAAGTACGGGGAGAGGTTCCTGGATAAAATCAGGGACTCTTTGAGTGGGGAATTATAAATTTAAAAGCGCAGAAAGTTTCGAAATATCGAAATTTATGCGCTTTTTGCATAGATAAAAATAGGAAATCGACTTGACGAATCACAGAAACGGGTGTATGATAATGACAGTTTCACTCACACGCGTTAAAGCGTAACGCAACAACGCATTTAAGAACGGAATTCCGCATGAAGGAAAGGATTCCGAAAAGAGAAAAATTGAGGGGAGATCGATATTATGAAAAAAGTAACAGCATTTGCAATGGCAGCCGTTGTTGCGGCTTCTGCACTGACCGGTTGTGGATCCAGCTCCACAGCAGAGACAACAGCAGCAGCCACAGAGACAAAGACCGAGGCGAAGACAGAAGCTGCGGCAGCAGATTCCACGGAGGCGGCAAAAGAGGACGGCAAGATTTACAACGTAGGTATCTGCCAGTTAGTCCAGCATCCAGCTCTTGATGCGGCGACAGAGGGCTTTGAGGCTGCATTAAAAGATAAACTCGGTGATAATGTAAAATTTGATCTTCAGAACGCATCCGGTGATTCCGCAACATGTGCGACGATCATCAACCAGTTCGTTTCCAACGATGTAGATCTGATCCTTGCAAACGCGACTGCAGCTCTTCAGGCCGCAGCGGCAGGAACCAGCGAGATCCCGATCCTCGGAACCTCCATCACAGATTACGCGACTGCTCTTGATATTGATAACTGGACCGGTACGACAGGACTTAACATTTCCGGAACCTCCGATCTCGCTCCGCTTGACCAGCAGGCAGCGATGCTCAACGAGCTGTTCCCGGACGCAAAGAATGTCGGCTTATTATACTGTTCCGCAGAGCCGAACTCCAAATATCAGGCAACAACCGTAAAAGGATCTCTGGAGGAGCTTGGATATACCTGTAAGGAATACACCTTCGCAGACTCCAACGATATCGCTTCCGTAACAACAACAGCAGCAGGAGAGAACGATGTTCTCTATGTTCCGACCGATAATACGGCTGCTTCCAATGCAGAGATCATAAACAATATCTGCCTGCCGGCAAAGGTTCCGGTAATTGCAGGTGAAGAGGGAATCTGCTCCGGATGCGGTGTTGCAACTCTTTCCATCGACTACTACGACATCGGATACAAAGCCGGTGAGATGGGCGCAGAGATCCTGATGGACGGCAAGGACGTAAAGGAAATGCCGATTGAGTTTGCGCCGGAGGTAACAAAGAAATATAACAAGGCAAACTGCGAGGCACTTGGAATCACGGTTCCGGATGACTACGTTGCGATCGAAGAATAATAACGACTTGAAATTATAAGGACATCAGGGTGGCAAACAGCAAAAACTTTTGTCACCCTGTTTGCTATCATCAGCCATAGGAGGAAAGAAACGTGAATTTTTTGACACTGTTCAACGCGCTGCCGGGTGCCTGTGCACAGGGACTCATCTGGGGCATCATGGCGATCGGCGTTTATATTACATATAAGATCCTTGATCTTGCGGATCTTACCGTGGACGGAACCATGTGTACGGGTGGTGCTGTCTGCATCATTTTCATGTTAAACGGGCATTCCGTAGGGGTATCCCTGTTTGCAGCCTTTATCGCGGGAATGATCGCGGGTCTGGTGACCGGAATCTTTCACACGGCGATGGGGATCCCGGCGATCCTCGCGGGAATCCTGACTCAGCTTGGTCTCTACTCCATCAACCTCCGCATTATGGGTGGTAAGGCAAATCAGGCCATCAGTGTGGATAAGTATGATCTTTTAGTGTCTCTCCGTTATGTAAAGGGAGTCGCATTTTACAGGAACACGATCTTCGTGACGGCATTGATCATTGTGATCCTGATCGCGGTCCTCTACTGGTTCTTCGGAACAGAGATCGGATGCTCCATCCGTGCCACAGGTTCCAATCAGAACATGTCACGTGCCCAGGGCATCAATACTGATTTTACAAAGATCTTAGGTCTTATGATCTCCAACGGGATCGTTGCCTTTGCGAGCGGCTTATATGCCCAGTATCAGGGCTTTGCGGATGTCAACGCAGGCCGTGGCGCCATCGTGATCGGTCTCGCAGCCGTTATCATCGGTGAGGTCGTATTCGGAAAGATCAGCCAGAACTTCGGTTTCAAGTTGTTCTCCGTTGCCTTCGGTGCAATCATTTACTATCTGGTCCTTCAGGTCGTACTCTGGATGGGATTAAATTCCAACGATTTAAAACTCCTGTCAGCTCTTGTCGTTGCGGTATTCCTTGCGATCCCGTACATGAAAGGCAAATATTTCTCTAAACCGGTAAAAAGAGGAGGTGCACCTCGTGCTTGATCTTCACAGTATTTATAAAACCTTCAACGCGGGAACCGTCAATGAAAAGACTGCGTTAAACGGATTAAATCTTCATTTAAACGAAGGCGATTTTGTCACCGTCATCGGTGGAAACGGAGCCGGAAAATCTACCATGTTAAATGCGGTCGCAGGAACGTGGTTTGTGGACGAAGGAAAAATCACCATCGATGATATCGACGTGACAAAGCTCCCGGAGCACAAGCGTGCGAAGTATCTCGGACGTGTATTCCAGGATCCGATGACAGGAACGGCTGCCACCATGCAGATCGAGGAGAACATGGCATTAGCAGCAAGAAGAGGAATGACACGTTCCCTGAAGGCCGGAATCACCGCAAAAGAGCGTGAGTTCTACAGGGAGCAGTTAAAGATCTTAGGCCTTGGTCTTGAGGACCGCCTCACATCAAAAGTCGGACTTCTTTCCGGCGGACAGAGACAGGCGCTGACCCTTCTCATGGCAACCTTAAAGAAGCCGAGACTTCTCCTTTTAGACGAGCACACGGCAGCCCTCGACCCGAAGACGGCAGCAAAGGTCCTTGAGACAACCGATAAGATCGTAAACAGTGAGCATCTGACAACACTCATGATCACTCACAACATGCGCGATGCGATCGCCCACGGGAACCGTCTGATCATGATGAACGCAGGCCACGTGATCTATGATGTGGCCGGAGAGGAGAAGAAACACCTGACAGTCCAGGATCTTCTTGCGAAGTTTGAGGAAGCTGCAGGCGGCGAACTTGCGAACGACCGTATGATCCTGTCGTAGGGGCCATATATATAGAAGAAACAGGTCGAAAAGTAGATAAACGGCAGCGGATATCTGTAAGCAGATTGCAGAGTTTGCTGCCGTTTTTTGTGTAATAGGAAATTCCGAGGAATTCTCTATTACACAAAAGGCACTCATGTGCCAATGATGCGCACTCGCGCGAAGATGTAGATTGTCGCAAGCGACCGCGCGAGGCGCGAAAATGTGCCAAGGCACATCCTTTATTATTGCTTTTTTGCGTATTCCGTTGTATAAATGATGTGCAGCCTAAAAGGATTAAATACCGGACTGCGGGCAGATGCGGCGCAGGGAAAAGGCTGTATTCAGGAGGAAATATTTATGAGCAGATCTGCAAAAAATGATAAAACAAAGACAAATGTGATGCGGCTTTTAGATGCCGCGAAAATCCCTTACGAGGCGAAGGAGTACCCGGTGGATGAGAACGATCTCTCCGGAAGCCATGCGGCGGACATGCTGGGTGTGGATCATGGAAGCGTGTTTAAGACCCTTGTACTGAAGGGAGAACGCACCGGATTTCTCGTCTGCTGTATTCCTGTGGACGGTGAAGTAGATTTAAAAAAGGCGGCGAAAGCGGCGGGAGATAAGAAGGTGGAGATGCTTCCGATGAAGGATCTTTTAGCCACAACGGGGTACATCCGCGGCGGCTGTTCTCCTATCGGAATGAAGAAAAAGTTCCCGACTTTTATTGATGAGGCGGCGTTAAAATACGAAACGATCGCTGTCAGCGCGGGCCAGAGGGGATTCCAGGTACTGCTTTCCCCTCAGGCTCTCGCGGACTATGTGGGAGCAAAACTGCTGGATTTGCAGCAAAATGGTTAACATAAATGAAAAAGTTATCGGAAACCACCTGAAAGTGGGGAATCAATATTTAACAAAATTGTAACATTTGCAATATTTTATACTTGCCAATACCACCAAAAATTTAGGTTTTATGCCGATAATATTTGGAAAAGATATTAATAAAATGTAACAATCATTAAAAAACGGGCTGTAAAATGTAACAAAGTTGGCCATGGCTTATTGACATTTGCCCTCTCATTCTCCTATAATCACAGACACCGGCCGGAAAACGGTCGGAATGAACAACCGGCGACAGGACGGAGAAAGAGGGTATTCAAAAATGAATCCATGGAACTCATTTCTTCAGACAGTCTTTCAGTTTGTGAAATCACTCTTCACCGGTGTGACAAAGAAGATGCACCGGAATGCGGCAATTCTCACGATGGGCGCAACACTGATTGCAGTGATTCCATTTACAGCTGTGGACTTCCAGGGCGGAGGCAAAAACGCGATCGTAGCGTTTGCAGAGACGCAGGGAGGTTCGGATGAAGACAGTCTGGAGGAGACAGAAGATACTGCTCTTCCGGAAACAGACGGAAATGTTTTAGAGGATGAGACGACGGCGGATGAAGCATCATCCGCGGAGACGGAAGCAGATATCGAGAAAGAAACTGAAAATACAGAGACGAATGATAAGAACAGCGCCGAGGACGCAGGAGCTTCGGAAAAAGCAGACGAGAGCAATGGGGCTCAGGATGAGTCTGCGGGGCCGGAAGTGGAAACTGCGGGAAACGCAGAGGCCGGAGCTGTGCAGGTTGAGGCGGAAGCAGAAGGCTCACCTGTGACAGAGGTACAGGCGGAAGCGGAAGAGACTGCGGCGGAGGAGCCTGCAAGGGAAGTTTTCACCGGCTACTCTGACAGCGACTACGATGTTCTTCTACGGATCGTGCAGGCGGAAGCTGGAAACTGTGACATGGAAGGCCGTGTCATGGTGGCGAACGTGATCTTAAACCGTGTGGAGAATGACTCATTCCCGAACACGATCACGAAAGTTGTCTACCAGAAACACCAGTTTTCACCGGTGTCCAACGGCTCCATCAAGAGATGCAGGGTCACAGCCGAGACGGTGGAGGCCGTAGGGCGGGCGCTCTCAGGTGAAGACCTGACGGACGGTGCCCTGTATTTTATGAACCGGCATGCGTCATCAAAAAAGAACGCCAGCTGGTTTGACAGACATCTGGAATTCCAGTTTAAACATGGAAATCACGAGTTTTTCCGGTAAACTCCGGGTCAGATAAAAAGGATAAGGGAAAGGCGGCATGTGCCAGAACCGTAAAAAAGCGGTTCTGGTGGGTGCCGCTTTTTTGCAGTTGCAGATCTGAAATAGAATACAGGTGATATATTCTGTCGGTTTGAAAACGAAAAGTCGATAGCCATGGAAAATAGTGGAGGTTGGCGGAAGGGCAGTACAGGATTTTATAATTGACATTTAAATGGGGGCATGGGATAATAAAACTCATGAAATTGGAAATACGTGAAAGAGGAAAAATGATGAAGTTAAAAAGAGTATTTTTTGATCTTGACGGCACACTGACGGATTCCATGCCAGGGATCACGAGGGGTGTTCAGTATGCGCTGAAACATTACGGCATCCATGTGGATGACCTTTCGGTCTTGAAACCGTTTGTGGGACCGCCGCTCTTCGACAGCTTTAAGAGATATTATAATTTTTCAGATAAGGACGCAAATGATGCGATCTATGTGTTCCGGGAATACTACGATGTGAAAGGCTGGATGGATAATGCGCCGTTCGATGGCGTGGAAGATATGTTAAAGACCTTAAAGGAGGCTGGCCTCGAACTCTATGTGGCAACATCGAAGCCGGAGGAGACCGCAAAGAAAGTCCTGGAATATTTCCAACTGACAGAGTATTTTAAATTTATCGGCGGCGCGTCCATGGATGAAGCGCGTGTGAATAAGGACGATGTGATCCGCTATGTCCTGGAAGAAAACTGCATCAGCGAGGAGGAGAAGCCTTCCGTGATCATGGTGGGTGACCGGGAACATGATGTATACGGTGCGAAGAAAACGGGACTTTCCGTGATCGGCGTGCTTTACGGATATGGAAGCCGTGAAGAACTCCAGAGCGCCGGGACAGATTACCTCTGTGAGACACCGGAGGAGACAGCAAAGCTCTTAAAAGGTATGATGTAAAAAAAGATCAGCCGATATTTGGGATGCTTTGTCTGTGTTAAAGACAAGACAGACAGTACAGCAGGGATCGAAGATCCGGTTTACAGCTATGTCGGGAGTTGTAATTATGAGTCGCAGAAAAATACATGACACCAGGAAATGGAACTTGAAAAATGATCCGTGATGCGCTATAATAGTTCTCAGTTAAAGGGAATGTGATTCCTGGGATGTTCGACACTCCTGTCTATTTTGAACCTACATTTTGACATACGGGATTCCTATATTCTTGAACGGATGTCAGGCCTCCAAAGAGTGGAAGGCAGATGTTTAAGTGCGGATGCCCACCTAGCATTGCTAGGCGTCAATTATTCAGGAAACGGCATTTTGGGATTGCGAAAGATAAAAAAGCAGCGAGAGATCGCTGCTTCTTTTCATATAGTGGGATATAACATGGCGTTATTTTACATGGATGAACGACGCATGATTTCCGCGCATGACGGGGGTTTAGATTTCGCAAATGCTCTTTTCTAAACATGGGAAGTATGATATTATGGGTGCAAACAGGTTTCGATACATATGATATGAATGGAAGAAACAACTGCAAAGGAGAAACTTTTTTATGAAAAATGAACGGTTCGAACGATACATTTACATGGGGGTGACGGCAATCCTGGTACTGATCGCAGCGGTGTTTGTCGTCTTTCTGTTTCTGGAGAGGAATGCAGTGTTTGCCTTTCTGGGAAAAGTACGGTTTGTCCTGGCACCGGTGATCTACGGCGCTGTACTTGCTTTTTTAATGTCTCCGGTCTATAACTGGTGCTACAATACAGTCGTGTATGTGCACGATGACGACAAGAAAAAAGAGGACGAGGAAAAGAAGATCGCGCCAAAGAAACGGTTCAAGAGTGAATCCTTCGGCAATTTCCTTGGAAAAGCCGTTGGAACAGTGATAAGCCTTGCGTTTCTGATCGTGGTGGTCGTAAGCCTTTCCAGCATGATCATCCCGCAGCTCTATTCCAGTATCGTGGGGATCATCAACATGATGCCGGTTTATTTCCAGAACGTGTATGACTGGCTGACGGAATTCTTCGTGAACAACCCGCCGGTGGAGCAGGCAATCTTAAATATTTACGAGCAGTCAGCCCAGTATTTTCAGAGCTGGATGGAGACGGACTTAATGTCGAATCTCTCCAATTTCCAGAACTTCCAGAATATTGAGAAGATTGTCGGCGGCGTATCCAGCGGAGTCATGAATGTGATCACGCTGACAAAAAACATGCTGATCGGATTGATCGTTATGATCTATCTGTTAAATATCAAGGAATCCCTATCAGCGCAGGGAAAAAAATTTATTTATTCCGTTCTTCCACTGAAAGCGGCCAATATCGTTGTGGCTGAATTCCAGTTTATTAAAAAAGCGTTTTCCGGCTTTATTATCGGAAAACTGATCGATTCCCTGATCATCGGAATTCTCTGCTTTATCCTGATGCATCTGTTTAAGCTGCCGTATGAGCTGCTGATCAGCGTGATTATCGGAGTGACGAATGTGATACCGTTCTTCGGACCATTTATTGGAGCAGTTCCGTGTGCGATCCTCGTATTCCTCATCAGTCCGAAACAGTGTCTGTACTTTATCGGGCTGATCCTTGTGCTTCAGCAGTTTGACGGAAATATTTTAGGACCGAAGATCCTGGGAAATTCCACAGGTGTTTCCAGCTTTGGTGTACTGTTTTCGATCCTGCTGTTCGGCGGATTGTGCGGATTTGTGGGAATGATCATTGCGGTTCCGTTGATGGCAGTCATCATTCATATTTATAATCAGATTCAGGAATATCTCCTTTCAAAGAAGAGTCTGAGCATAAAAGAAGAGGACTATGTAAATCTGAAGCGGATCGACGAACAGAACGGCGAGTATAAAAAACACGGTGACGAACAGTAGCTGGTTCTGGTCGGGAAAGGAATTATGAACGAGAGAAGGAAACTGATAAACTGGATGGCGGGAGTCACGACGTTCATCGTGGTTCTGCTGATCGTGATCGTACTTCTGGACAGGGAAGAGGATGGAGTCTCCCTGGCAGCGGCATCCCGGACGGTGGCACTGACACTGGAGTCGGGGGATGGAATTCTTGAAAATGCGCCGGAGACGTCGAATTTTGATGAAGATCTATCGGACCAGTGGTATGTGAAATATATGGACTACCTCTATGGTCAGGGATATCTTGACAGCGGATCGGTCAAAGCGGACGAGCGGAGCGCTACGTCCGCAGTTACATACGCGGTTCTTTCAGACTGGGCAAAAAAGGCATCGGAAGAGGGAAAAGGGGAAACAGATGCGCTCCTTTCTTATGTGGATTCCGGTGACCGGGCGAAAAAGGCGGTCTCCAGTGAGAATTTCTGGAAGTTCTATGACGCGTTCCGCGCGGCGGTGGATCCGGACAGAGCTGTGGCCGAGGTGGAGACGGACCTTTACGGAACACCGGACAATGTGGATGGTGCGCCTGCATGGACAGCCTACACGAGGGACGGTATTTTTCAGTTTGAGGGACTTTACCTCGACGGATATATTGATCAGAAGATCCGGTTTCTGGTGAGAGACGATGAGATCTTAAAGGTGGAGGAGATGGTCTCGGACGAGATCGTCTACGAGAATGCCTGGATCTCGGGATTCTCCGGAAAGACAGTGACGGTCTTTATCGGAAATATCCAGAGGGAATTTCCGGTAAAGGGAGTTTTAAAGGATGAGAGCGAGATCTCCGGTCAGATCGGAGATCTGTACTTAAAGGGCGGAACCCCAAAACGACTGGTGCTGAAGAAAGAGAAGATCACCGGAACGGTCCTTGCGGTCCGCGACACAGAGATTGAGATCGACGGCTACGGCAGCGTGCCGCTGGCGGATCAGTTTAAGATCTATCGGACCTACGGTGTTCTCAGGGAACAGCAGAAGAAGGATATTCTCGTCGGCTACCACATGCAGGAATTTGTGGTGGCGGATGGAAAGATCTGTGCGGCCCTGACGACGGAGAAACCGGATATCGACATGATCCGCGTGCTTATCATGACGAACGGATTTAAGTCACTGTTCCATGATACGATCACACTTTCCTGCGACTCCATGGCAGTGTTGGAGTACGGAGATGAGAAGGATGCAAAGACGGAGTCCATCGCAGCAGGGGAGACGGTGACGATAAAACCGGGAGATTCAAGGGTCGCAAGTGGGCGTCTCACATTCCGTTCCGCAAATGAAGGCGGAATGATCACGGTACACAGTCTGGAGCGCGCTCAGGGAATGCCCGTCTATCCGGGACATATGGAGATCACGGAGGAGAGCGACGGCCTGCTTCTCTTAAACGAGGTGGATCTCGAGGAATATTTAAAGCGGGTGACACCGAGCGAGATGCCGCCGACTTATGAGCTGGAGGCGCTGAAGGCCCAGGCGGTCTGTGCGAGAACCTACGCATGGAGGCAGATTCAGGGCAATGCCTACTCGACCTACGGTGCCCATGTGGATGACAGCACGAATTTCCAGGTGTACAACAACACGCTGACCTTCGATTCCACGGATACCGCTGTGAATGAGACCTTTGGTCAGCTTCTGGAATACAACGGGGATCCCATCGAGGCGTTCTATTACTCCACATCTGACGGGCATGGAACCGACGGAAGTGTGTGGGGAGCGGATGCGTCCAACACGCCGTACCTCAGGGCAGTCACGATCAACAACAAGGCGAAGAAGCTGGATCTGACATCCAACGAGGCCTTTGAGAGCTTTATCAAGGACGAGAACACAGATGCCTACGACTCTGACTTCCCGATGTTCCGTTGGAACACGAAGACCACCAGCACGATCCTGGACGAAAAGATCGGCGGGGTCGGCAGGATCACGGGACTTACGATCACATCCAGGGGAGCGGGTGGATACGCGAAGACCCTGAAGGTCGTTGGAACGGAAGGTTCCAAGACATTTTCCGGGCAGAGCAGGATCCGCAGCATTCTCGGAAATGTATCACTTGTATACAACAGGAAAGACGGTTCCACATCTACGGGATGGGATACGCTTCCCAGCGGTTTCATCTATATCGAGAACAACGGAACCGATGAAAATCAGGTGACGACCTTCACAATCTACGGAGGCGGCTTCGGACACGGTGTCGGCATGAGCCAGAATGGTGCCCAGGGCATGGCAAAGCAGGGAAAGACCTGCCAGGAGATTTTAAAGTTCTTCTATGACGGGTGCGGGCTGATGGATATCAGTGAAGTGAATTAATGGAATATGAAAAATAAACAGCTCTGTGCAGCAGTTAAATGGAAAAGTGGATTTCGTTTGGCAGCGGTGCAGGGCTGTTTCGATCTTGAATAAGTCTGGGACAGGAAGTGGGAGAGTTCTTACCAAGGAAAGAAAAGGAAAAAGCCCGTGGAAGCATGTTTTCACGGGCTTTTGCTTTTGTTGAAGAGTTTTGTTAAAATTCGCGGTTATGGGTGATAATACCAAACTTACTTTCTGTACAGGTATTTCGGCACCCCGTTCTCCATCACGCGCTTCGGCTCGCCCTGGATCAGCGGGAGAGCGTAAGCTGAGAAGTCATCGGTGATATCGTTTCCTGCCGCGTTGATCCATTCCTTTGGGAATTTCTTTTCCTGATTGCAGATGAGGCTTACATCCTCCGGTGTGCAGTGCATCTTGTACGGCATGTCGGAGTCACGCTTGAAGGCGATCATCTTCTTTGTCTCCCCGGCGAGAACTGCCTTCACACCGGCAGCGCCTGCCATGGCAGCTTCCTCGATATCCGTCTCAGATACCATCATGCCGCTGCAGCGCTGGTTGACATTTAACTCGATGGAGCGGACTTTCACGCCGAACTTGTCGCGGACAAAGCTTTCCAAGACCTCACCGCAGCCGGTGAGCATCTTGTGACCGAAGGAATCGAGCTTCGCTGCGTCGGAGTACTCGCAGACAAAGGTGCCGCCCTCATCGGCAATTCCCTCGGAGACGCAGACAACGAGGTTCGGGGATTTCTTGAATGCAGCGTCCAGGTCATTATAGAACTGCTCTAAGGAGAACGGAGTCTCCGGGAGGTAGATAAGGCATGGGTTGTCGCCCTCATATTTTCTTGCAAGCCTGGAAGCAGCGGTGAGCCATCCTGCGTGGCGTCCCATGATCTCGACGATGGTGACGGATCTCTGCTGATAGACGGAGGCGTCGAGGACGATCTCGCGGACGGTGGAGGCAACATACTTTGCGGCGCTTCCGAAGCCCGGTGTGTGGTCGGTGAGGACAAGATCGTTGTCGATGGTCTTCGGGATTCCGATGAATTTCACATCGCTTCCAATCTTCTCCGCATAGCGGGAGAGCTTGTCCACGGTATCCATGGAGTCGTTTCCGCCCACATAGAGGAAGTATCCGATGTTCATCTCACGGAAGTTATCGAAGATCGCAGGGTAAACTTCACTGTCTAAATCTGCCGGAAGTTTATAACGGCAGGAACCAAGGTATGCGGCCGGAGTGAGCTTTAAGAGCTCAAGTTCCTTGTCAGAGAGGTCCGTGGAAAGGTCCATCACATGGTCAGCGAGGAATCCCTCGATTCCGTTGATCATTCCGAGAACATGTCCGTCCGCGCCGGATTCCCTGAATGCTTTTACCGCACCATAAAGGCTCGCGTTGATGACGGCGGTAGGTCCGCCGGACTGTCCGATTACAAGATTTTTCATGATTTCTGTATTCTCCAATCTGAATGTATTCCGTAAGCTTATTATAAAAAAATGTGTATGGAAAATCAATGATGAATGTATAAAAACGGAAAAACGGGCAATCCTATGACCAGTACAAAAGAAAAAGATTAATACTTATCCTCCCCTTTTTAGTACCCTGTTCGCTGCCCCTATAGAGACAGCGGGCGGGGTACTTTTTGAATGAAAATCAGAAAAAAGGAGAAGATAAAAGGCGGGAAGCGCAGAAAAAACTTTTGCGTTCAAAATATTTGAATGGAAAGCTTGACAAAGCCCGTGGAAAGGATTACTATCAAAAGCAGCAATATAGTTATGAAAACTACATGATACGGAATGTAGAAATGAAATAAACAGGAAAGGAAACCAGAAACGATGAGCAAAAAAGGATGGAAAGCCGGAGCAGTTCTGGCGGCCGGAGCTGGAATCACAGCGGTACTCGCGGCGAAGAAGCGCGGAAACATGGAAATGGATAAGATGAAAAAGACTTCCCATGGAAGCAGATCCGATTACCGCAACACAGAACTCGGAAAACATGATAAGAACAGCAAGGGAATCTACTACACAAACGGAAACTACGAAGCGTTCGCCCGCCCGGAGAAGCCGGCGGGAATCGAGGAGAAGTCCGCGTACCTTGTGGGAAGCGGTCTCGCATCCCTGGCGGCGGCATGCTTTCTCGTCCGCGATGCCCAGATGCCGGGAAAGAACATCCACATCTTAGAGGCCATGGATATCGCCGGAGGTGCCTGCGACGGAATCGATGATCCGACAAGAGGATATGTGATGCGCGGCGGCCGCGAAATGGAGGATCATTTCGAGTGCCTCTGGGATCTGTTCCACAGCATCCCGTCCCTGGAGGTTCCAGGCGCGTCCGTTCTCGATGAGTATTACTGGTTAAACAAGCATGACCCGAACTATTCTCTCTGTCGTGCCACAGAGCGCCGCGGCGAGGATGCCCATACGGACGGAAAGTTTGGTCTGAGCCAGAAGGGCAGTATGGAGATCATGAAGCTCTTCTTCACGAAGGATGAGGATCTCTATGACAAGACCATCGAGGATGTGTTCGATGATGAGGTATTCGGCTCCCAATTCTGGCTTTACTGGAGAACCATGTTCGCCTTTGAAAACTGGCACAGCGCCCTGGAGATGAAGCGGTACTTCCAGAGATTTATCCACCATATCGGCGGCCTTCCGGACTTCTCCGCTCTGAAATTCACCCGCTACAACCAGTACGAATCCCTGATTCTGCCGATGCAGAAATACCTGGAGGCGGCAGGCGTGGAGTTTCGGTTCGGCACAGAGGTCACAAACGTCCGCTTTGAGATCACGGACGGAAAGAAGACGGCCCGCGCTATCGAGTGCCGCACGAAGAACGGGGACACGGAGATCCCGCTGACGGAAAAGGACCTTGTGTTTATCACAAACGGAAGCTGTACAGAAGGGACGATCTACGGTGACCAGAACCATGCGCCGGTGGGTGACGCGGAAGTGAGAAGCAGCGGCTGCTGGAGCCTCTGGAAGAAAATTGCAGCACAGGATCCGTCCTTCGGTCATCCGGAAAAATTCTGCTCCGATATCGAGAAGACGAACTGGGAGTCTGCGACGGTCACCACCGCAAATGAAGAGATCATCGACCAGATCAAGAAAATCTGCAAGCGCGACCCGAGGACAGGCAAAGTTGTTACCGGCGGTATCGTGAGCTGCCGCGATTCCAAGTGGCTTTTGAGCTGGACCATCAACCGCCAGGGACAGTTCAAGAATCAGAAGAAGGACGAGGTGTGTGTATGGGTATACAGCCTGTTCACCGATGTCCCGGGCGACTATGTGAAGAAACCCATGAAGGAGTGTACCGGTAAGGAGATCACCGCCGAGTGGCTGTATCATCTCGGAATCCCGGTGGAGGATATCGAGAGACTATCAGGAGAAGAGTGCAACTGCACACCGACCATGATGCCGTATATCACCGCATTCTTTATGCCGAGGTCTGCCGGAGACCGCCCGGATGTAATTCCGGACGGTTCTGTAAATGCCGCTTTCCTTGGACAGTTTGCGGAGACTCCGAGAGATACGATCTTTACCACAGAGTATTCTGTCCGTACCGCCATGGAGGCAGTATACGGACTCTGTGGAGTGGACCGCGGTGTGCCGGAGGTATGGGGCAGTGTCTATGATGTGAGAGAGCTCTTAGACAGCACGGTGAAGCTCATGGACGGAAAGTCCCCGCTTGAGATGAAGCTTCCGATGCCGTTTGAAATGTTGAAAAAGCCGCTGCTCAGAAAGATCGATAAGACGATCGTTGGAAAACTTCTGCGTGATCACGATGTTTTGAAGGATTGGATGCTGTAGAGACGCGGCGCGCAGATAAAATAGATATATGAGAATATGATGAAAATGCCGGAAATGGGGAACTGCCTGTTTCCGGTATTTTTATGCCCAAATATGCCGAAATTTTTTGCAAGAGGGGGAGATCCGCTGTACGTTCTGTTTTCTTCCGCTTTGTTTTAAGAATTCGTAAGGGAAAAGAAATGGATTCCCCGGAGCATGTGCGATAAGATAAGGCTATAAAAAGGAATAATCCTGATACAGGAAAATTTCGGCTGCAAAGGGAAACAGAATGTGAATGCTGCATGTCATCGGCAAATAAAATCGAATGGTTATAAAAATTGATAAAGGGAGGAAACAGTATGAGAAAATATGGTCTATATCTCCTGATCGCAATGAGTCTCATGACCGGCTGTCAGAAAAAAGATATAGTGACGGTGGATACAGCGGCGGAGACGACACAGGAGAGCGGTGAGACTGGATCCACAGCGGAACGTGAGCCGGAGAGTGCGGTGGAGAGCATATCGGGCACTGATCAAAATGGGAATACGGGCGCGGATGCCCAGACGGACCGCTTCACCCTGATCCCTATCGCGGTAAGCGGGGAATATGACGGGGAATGGGATGACACAGACCAGACTCCAATCATCACATCGCGCTGCGACAAGGTCTATGTACAGGGGGACGGATATGATGCGCTGAAGCAGTCGCTCATTTTCCTGAATAAAAACCTGGTCAGCCAGAATAAAGAGGAGTATGCCTCCTATAAAAAAGAAGCTGAGGATA
>ERZ772900.1568-NODE-1568-length-19889-cov-7.174297_pt1 | contig 19889 bp, 25 predicted proteins | sample MGYA00512124_ERZ772900 | MGnify/ENA primary metagenome ERZ772900 (study PRJEB29015, sample SAMEA2737716) | human gut metagenome | biome: human gut; feature: human-associated habitat; material: faeces | place: China | collected 2012 ... | reverse complement strand
GAGCTTGGAATAGACAAAATAAAGGCTTTATTTAAAGAATTTGGGGGAACATCTGTGTACTTTCCTACTGAAAAAATGATATACAAAGAAGCTCGCGACAGAGAAATTATATCTGAGTACAATGGATTTAATCAAAAAGAACTAGCGGCTAAGTACAATATGTCTGAAAGTTACATAAGAGCTATTATAAACAGACATAAGAAAAGTGCCTAATACCTTTATTGACATAAGTTAATAGAGAAAGTATGATAGGTATTTAGATACTTACATTCTAGATTTTTGAAACAAAGAAGCTACACACCTGATTAATATTGGGATGTGTAGCTTTTTTACATTTTATTATTTAATTCACTTATATTTGAGTTTAAAGAATTAATACCAATACTCAAATTTTCTAGTTTTCCTTCTATACGTACAAGTAAATACATAGTCACGATAGCAGGAAAGCCTAAATTAGCCACTAATTGCATTAAATCTAGTTCCAATGATATATTCCTCCAAATAATCTTTAATATTGCTAAGAAAGCCCCTCAGAAGCTTAAGAAGGGCATTTCTATGTTTGAGCAACGGATATGTATGAGCGTATGCGATATACATATCGTTGGCGACACGAAGTTTCATGTGTTACGCTACTACTAAATCAAATTCTGTAGTTTCTGTTTGAACTATTTTTGCTTCTTTTGCACTAACTATATCTTCACCGTTAGGAGCAAAGATATTTTTTTCAATTATTAAGTCCATGACTTGTTTTATTTCTGTTTCTGTAACGTCTTCTCTTGGATCTGTTACAAACAAGCTTACTTTTCTACCGCTACTAGTCATAAATGACATCAATAATTTAATTTCTATTCCATCCATTTAAATAATCCTCCTATAATTTAATTTTAAGCTAATGTTGTGTTATCTATTTTTGCTATTTCTAATACGTCATGTTGTTGAAGTGATGCTAAGGCATCTGCTACGTTGTAAACATCAAGAGCAGCTGCATCATGTTTTAAGTTTGAGTAAGTTCTTGATTTTACTATTGTTTTTCCATTATCATTTAACCCACAGTCAAATTTAACTCTTAAAGATGATGGATTTTTAGCCTCAACTACACTTGTAGCAAGTCTTTGTTTTTCCATGTTATTACCTCCTTTTAAGCAACGGACAATGTCGCCTATGACATGAGCGAAGCGAATTTTAGTTTTGATTAATTTAAGTGTATTTTGTTTCACGTACAAAGTCCTAAAATATATTTGGGAAGTTTTTTTCATGATTTTATTTTAGGAGAATTTATGAAAAGATTAGAATTTGATTTTCATAAATTAATTATTGAATAAAATTAAATATAATGGTAAAGTATATTCATAAATTAATTTATGAATAGGTGATGAGATGGAAGTTTTTAAAGAGATATTAGATACACATACTAAAATATGTACTTGCAGAAAGATTTATAAGATAAATGATGACCTTGAAATTACAGTTGATCAAAAAGAAAATAAGGTTGTTATGTGGGGATTTAATCATAAAAGTGATAGGTTTTTGAATTTATCTACTAAGAGATTTCAAAAATTGATGGATGGCTTTAAATCAGTAGCTAGTGATTTATATTCAAGTGGAAATTACTATTATATAACTGTAGATACTTCTAAGAAGGAAAGTAGAGATGATAAGTCTTATGAGGTGGAAATAGAAGAGTTAAAGCAAAAAATAGATTGTTTGAATGATATTATAGCTAGGCTAGAAAAACGTAATGAAAGATTAGAAGAGGATGTTGAGAAATATAGAAAAGATTATTTATATTATTTTGATGAGTATTCAAAGTTAAGGGATAAAGATTTTAATAGAACGTTAGAAGAAATTAATAATTTAAAGAAAAATTCTTTAATACATAATGCTAGAGGTGCTGGTAGAAAGGCTAAGTTTACTGATGATCAGGTTGATGAGATAAGAAGGCTTAGGGAAGATGGAAATACTATAAAAGAGATTGCTAATAGATATAATTGTTCTGTTGGGTTAATTCATAAATTAATAAATGAAAAATGAAGAGGTGGAAAGATTATGGATATAGCTCATAAAATTTGTTTATAGATGCTTCGCATTGGTAAAAAGATTTTATGAGAGCTTATGGTTTTTAAACCTTCGGTTATTCAGCCCCTGTATGTCCAATGCTTTCACTTCGTAAAAACTAAGGCATACAAGGTGATGCTACAATATAGCTCATATTACATAGGATTTTTTGGATTATGATATGAGCTATATTGTAGCTTTATTTATGTGCTTACTATTTACTACGTTTCAGCATTGGACATACTTTTCCCACCGCGCTCTCTGCTCCCCCTCCTCCAATCCCTTTGCTCTAGTAAAAATTAAGAATAGTATAGGATGATAGTTGAAGTAGGAGCAAAGACCGCTCCTACCTCAACTATCTTTATTTATATATTGGGGTCAAAATCTTTAGGGTCAAGTCTGACATCACAGATTGCAGCAAAAGTGGTTCGCCAACACGTGGCTCAAAACCTCTGCAAACTGTGATGTCAGACTAAAAACCCACTGCATTATTTATTTTTTATTTGTATTTGATTTATGAAATTTTATATAAGGCTCTGTTATAATTAAATGTTGATATATGATACTTTTTCGGAAAATAAGTTATAATGTATAATAAGATAATAGTTGTTAATTTATGGGGGGAATTTTATGAGCAAAAACAATGCTAAAAAGAATAATAATTACTATTTTCCACTTTTTATGGGAATGGGACTTGTCTTTGGTGTGATACTTGACCAGATAGCAATAGGATTATGTTTAGGTGTTGCTATTGGTCTTGCTTTAGATAATAATAAAAAGAAAAAATAGATTAAATTTGAATATTAATATAAAGAAAGAGGATATGTTAACATGCCCTCTTTCTTTATATTAATATTGGTTTAAAACAGAGCTTTATATAAAAAAATATTTTTTGAAGTGGATATTGTTTGTAATATTTAATATTACTCTAGTATTACTGTATATGTATCTATTTGTACTACTAAATTTTAAGGAAATACTTATGGAGTTTGGCTGTCGCCACCGCGCTTTACGCTGCAATCTTTTGAGCAAAGACTACTCAAAGTAGTTCGCCTACACGTGGCTCAAAAGGATTTTCGCTACAATCGCTAACTCAAAATCACTTTTAATCGAAAGCTGTATGTAAATTTGAAGCGTATATTTTTTAGTTAGTTATTATAATAAAAGATAGGCCTTTCGGCCATGCCCCTCTGACTAATCCCTAAAGCACTCATATTACTACGCTTATAACATACTCCGCAAACATCATATTACATATCAAGTCTGCTCCGTATCTTATCGCTTCGTAGCATTCGTAGCTTTTTAGGGATAGCCATTCACTGCCCTAAGCCCAATGCCCATTGTCTAGTTTTTATTGGTGCATGAATTAATAAAGAGTATAAAACCTCCACGTTTTAGATAAGTTACTCTACAAGTTTTTTAAATATTAATTTCATCTATAAAGAAAATTAGCCTATTTACCTGGTGTCGGTATTATATTCTAACCCTAAAATACCGCATTGGATAAAACCGTTGCTCCGCTATCCAATGCTGGTGCAAATATAGCTTTTAAAGGAAATTTCAGCATTTATGTATAAATTAAAGATTACTTGAAATTCACGTAAATGTGAATTTGATAAGTACTAAATTTATTAATATTTCACGTTTTCGTGAATATGAAAATGAGTTTTTATAAGATGTTTAATATATTAAATATTGAAATATACACGTTTATAGGAGGGATTGGAGTGAAAGGTAGTTTTGAAGGTTTATATACATTTCTTGAAGTGGCTGAGATTTATGGAATAGATGATTCATGTTTAAGAAAGCAAGTGGCTCGTGGTAAGTTTGTTATTGGTGAAGATGTAAAGAAAATGGGAAGAACATGGATTATAACAGAGCAGGCAATGATTAAAAGTTTTGGAGCTTTGAAGTTTGAGGAGTATAAGAAGAAACAACAGAAAAAGGAGCAGGTTAAAGAGGAAAAATTAAATGGAGTTTATCTAAACAGTGGCTCAAATGCTCAAAAGATTAGTAAAGTTAGTGGTCAAAAGAGAAAAAGATCTAGTAAGAAAGTACATAGCATGAATGAGAAGGAAGAAAAGATAAGAGATAGTTGGGTTAATGGAGAAATTAAGGGCGTAGAACTTAAAAATTTTTCTTTTAATAAAAAAGATAGTGAGTAGATAGAAAAGTCCGTATAAGCTAAAATACGGACTATTTTCGTGTGCTTAAATATCTTAAGTACTCTAATAATATTATAAAATTATTTTTGCCGATTTTATTTTTTAAAAATAGTGCGCTTATATCTTTTCTTCCCATAAAATTCCCTCCCAATCCTATAATTAAATTATACATATTTTGTGGGTAAATTTGTTAATAAGTGGAAGGGGATTTTATGAAAAGATTAGTTATTGATTTAGGTCATGGAGGACATGATCCTGGAGCTATTGGACCAAATAAAACACATGAAGCAGATGTTGTCCTGGCTATAGGAAAGGAACTTAATGAATTACTTAAAGGTTATGATCTTGAAGTTAAATTTACAAGGTTATCTGATGTTTATTTATCATTGAGTGAAAGAGCTAAGATTGCAAATGATTTTAAAGCAGATTATTTTTTATCAATTCATATTAATTCAGCTACAGATAGCAGTGTTAGAGGTGTTGAAGTTTGGCAGTATTCTAATAAAAATGATAAGTTAAATAAATTTTCTAATGGTTTATGTGAGGATGTAGCAAATATTTTTAATGCTAGAAATAGAGGTGTTAAGCAAAGCCAAAAACTTTCTGTACTTAAAAATACCAATATGCCTGCTGCTTTAATTGAGGTTGATTTTATTTCTAATGTTAATGCGGAAAGAGATTTAAATGTTAGTAGTAATATTAAAGCGGTAGCTCTAGTAATTAGGGATAATTTAATAGATTTATTTGGATTAGAAGCTGTTGCAAGTGATGTTTTATACAAGGTTTGTATTGGAGCTTTTAAAGATAAAAATAATGCTATAAATCAGGTTAAATTGGCCAAGGATAAAGGGTTTATAGATACATATATAATACAAAATAGTTAATAAAACAACAAAATGAATCAAAAAAAAAATACGAATAGTTACAAAACTATATTTTTATAGAAAAATATAGTTAGAGTAATTAAAATTTAGATGTATATTCTATGCTAGTTTATAACATTTATTTTACAGTAAATTAATGGTGAAATATAATTCTATAGCTAAAATTAAAGAGTTAGTATTTAGATAATTTTAATAATTACTGATTCTTATAAAAGCTTTTTTATTTAAACCAATTTATGTTACGGGGAAGAATGATTTAAATTAGCCAAATAGATTAATACATAAAATAATAATTTTATGAGGAGGAAATAAGTATGTTATTAAGGAAGAAAACTAAGAGTTTAATTGTTGTATCATTGGCGATAATAGGCTTAGCTAGTACGTCAATAGTAAATGCACGTAGTTTGATAGCAAGTAATACATCTTTAGTTCAGATTGAATCAAAGGGAACTCATCCAACAGGTTCAGTAACTAAAGGTAACTATACAGTAAATTCATCAATATTAACTAAGCCATCAATGGGACAAGCTGCTGCAAGAGGAATTCTAACAGTTGGTTCACCTAAACCAGCAAAAGATATGGGGCTATCTATGACATTATGGGGAACGGAGTATTCATTAATAGCAGCAACACCATATTATTATAATACAAATGGAACAACTGCAGTAAGTGTAACTACTAGATATGCAGATGGTTACTCTACATTTACTACAGGTGGAGATATGAAATATAATAACTTATCTTCTAATTGGCGTTTTAAACAAGCTAAATGGATATCTCCGTATAATAAAAATAGTGATAAGTTAGTAGAGAATGTTTTTGAAAATTATAAAGATATATTAAAAAATTTAGATATACCTAATAAAAAATTAAAAGAACGTGAGTATATGTATAATGAAAAAGGAATGATACTGGCAAAAGCAACAAATGGTATAGAAGGATATGTATATGAAGAGGAGGTAAGAAAAGATAGTTCTGAGGAAAGAACTATCAATGTTTATAATAAAGATGGAAAAGTTATAGGAGATTTTAAGATTGAATTTGGAGAAGAAGAGTAGAAATATATAAGTTTTTAATATGAAAATATTTTAAATTATAAAGATGTAGGAGTAGATATTTATTTATCATTAAGTGAAATAGCTAGGAAGAAAAAATTGACTAGAAAATACAAATAAGAAGAGTTTAAGTATTTTATGATCACACTTAAACTCTTTTTTTATGTACTTAATAAAAAATACAATTATATTTAAAATTTAATATAAAAAATTACAGAAATGACTTAATAAGTAATATATAATATTACAATAAGTAATATTTATTGGAGATGATAATATGAACAAGGAACAATTCAAAAACTTAGATATATTAGCTCAAATAGAGTATGTAAATAACATACTAAAAGAAGGTAAAACATTAACTGCTTTTTCAGAAGAAGTTGAGATATCACGAAAGACTATAAGTAAGAATTTCTCTAAATTTGGGTATAAATATAGCCAGAGTAAAAAGCAGTATATCCTTGCAAATACTGATGTACAAGCGGGGGGACGAAAGAAATATTACAGTAATATTACAGAAAGTAATATAAAAAGTACCCCGAAAAAAGAAAGTAGTATTCCAGTAATAAATAATATTACAACCAATTTAGAGATATCAAATCATCAAAAAAATAGCCTTATATATTTAATGGATAATGTAGATAGAATAAAGGCAATACTAGATGGTCAAAATGAATATTACAAAGATATTACAGATAGTAATATTGAGAAAAAAGAAGATATAGTAAGAGATATATATAACTTCAAACAAGCAAAAAGGGACTATAGAGCAAAGACTTTAAAGCTAGATGTAGAAGTTCAAAAAGGATTTGAGAAAATTGCAGAAGATCTAAAAGATAGTGGAGTAACCCAACAAGAGTTACTAAACTATATTCTAAATCAATACATTAAGTTTTATGAGAATATAAAATAAACCACCTTAATTAATTGCAGCTTAATTAAGATGGTTTATAAAAAGCTATTAAATAAATTTACCTATTTAGTGGCTTTAAGTTCATATCTAAATTATATAATTTTAATAATTCATAGTATAGAAATTTTTTATACACTAAATTTTATTGGCATTTATAAAATTTAGTGTAAGTATTGATATATCTTGGTAATGGTAATTAAAATTGTAGGTAAGATACGCTCTATATATATAAAGTGTGAAAAAATGTGTATACAAACACATTATATTTGTATATAATAAAACTATAATATATTATATATATTATGTTAATCTATGATGTGCTTGCTTTGTCAGAGAAGTGAAGTGCGGAGATTTTACCAACGGTTTATGTATTCAGCCGTTTCTGACTAGAAGTTTTTAACTTTGAACAAAAAATACATTTAAATGAAATCTGAGAGCATCTAACTTTGGTTAGATGCTTTTTTTGATTTTTTAGGTTTATTTTTTTCAATTTCTTTAATTGAAACTATATCAAATACATCTTGATTCTTGATGTATATATTATCATCTCTTACAAAAAAGCTTTCTGGATAATGAATTTTATCTTGAGCTAAGCTTAGATGCATGTACTTTCCATTGTCATCTTTAAAAAACATATAGTCACACTTTAAATTGGTTTTTAAACTTACGTTGCAAGAATCAAAGTCTAAAATAACTTTCTCAAATAATAATTTATCTATATTATGAAAATAGCTAACTCTATCATCTATTTTATTATCAAAATAGGAGCTATTCTCTATTGAATTGTATGTAATATTACCTTGTAGTACATTATTAAAAATCCTATTTTTTTTATTACGCCTAGTATCAAGTTGTGGTAAATCAGTTAAATAGTGAAACCCAATCAGATGATAAAAATTATCTTTTTTGAATTGAATTTGAATAGTTTTTGTATTCCCATCTTTAGTATCTATAGTTATGATGAAATCTTTATTAAGCAACTTTTCATAACTTTTAGCTGCTAAGATAAGAGGATCTGTATCTATTACCATAGTAATCACCCCTGTACCATAAAATTAAAGTTAAATATTTGATATATTGCTATAATATATATCATAATTAAAATTATATAATAAGTCAATATATGTAATTTTAATTACATAAGTTGTCGCTCTTTTAAAAAAATGTAATACAAAAAGTGTCTTGCTTTTATTCGTATAATTCTATATAGTTATATATGTATATAACTATATAGAATTATATAAGAATTTATAATTTCAAAAGTAAGGAGGAAATTATGGATAAAAAAATGCTGATGACATCAAAAGAAGCAGATCCTTTAATGGAGGAATCTAGACATGCATTTAGTGAATGGAAAACAGAAAAAATTAAAAATAAAAGTGGGTTTTATCCTGTATATAATGAATTTTTAGAAAAAGGATTATTAAAAGAGTTAAGTGGGAATGCACTAAAGCTATATATATACCTTGGAATATATTCAAAAAATGAAACAGGAGAAAGTTGGCATAGTGTAGAGCGTATAGCAGAGTATTTTGATTGTGACAAAAGAACAATTACAAGGTGGTTTAAAGAGTTAGAAGATAAAGAGCTTATATTCAGGGTACAAAAGGGATATAAAAGAGCAGCAAATACGTTTTTAAAGCCGTACTGATTTTATACTAAAGGTATTGTGTATTGTAATAAGTGGATTTGTAATTAATATAAAATTAAGTAAAGAAATAACTAGTCTATATAAAAGATATATGGAATCTATTTTATATGCTTTTGATCAACGTATGAAGTCATTTGCGATATGAGCCTAAGTGAATTTTGTTAATAAATTTTTAGTATTATATATATAAATGATAGCTAAAAAGACATGTCTAACTGAGGAAGAAGCTGAAGCTTAAAAAATAATAAATAGAATATGTTTAAAAATAATAAGAAATTAATACATATGGATTTAGCTTGGAATATATTAGTTCAATATTGTAAGACTTCAATGAAGAAGATAGTTAGGAAATTTGAATAGTATACAAAGTTTATTTTATTAGGAACAGAAGCATTTTGGGCGTAGATAAGTTATAGAGGGAGATGTATTAACAAGTGTAATTATACTAAGACTACCATTTTTAGTACTAGACATAATTAGAGAACATAAAAAATCTATTATAGAAAATTTGTTAATGAATGTAGATGTTCAAGAAATGATAATTAAGTTGAAACAAGGTGTAGGCAGGTTGATAAGAAACTCGACTGATAGGTGAATAATATCAATATTAGATTCTAGAGCTAGTGAAGATAATAATAAATATTATTATAAAAATATATGGGAGTCAAATTCCATGAAAAATATAACTATAGATTTAAACTCAATTAAGGAATTTATAGATAACAATAAAGAGGTATATTTAAGTTAACCTGAAATATATGGCCTAGGATCCTAGGCCTAAAAATAATTGACAATACACCGAATTAGATGTATAATAAAAATAAAAAACATCGAAAATGATGTAAAATCTAGGGAGGATCATTATGAAAGTAATATTACATAATGCTCTAGGAGAAATAAATGATATTTTAAAATTTACTAATAACGAGAGAGAAAAAACTGACATTCTAGAACTTTTATTGTCTCTTATAAAAGATACTCAAGGTACACTGGAATCTTCAAAAATAAAGAAGATAAAAGCAGTAGATGTGAAAATATATGAGGTAATAAAAGGATCACTAAGGGTGTTTTACACATCTTATGATGGAGACATTTACATAGTTCATATATGTCGTAAGCAAAAAAATAAAACTGAACTAAAAGATATAAAGCTTGCGGAAAAAAGGGCAAAAGAGATACATCGTATATAGTTAAATAAAAAATATCATTTATTTCCTCTTAGAGGAAATAATAATTACCCTAGTAAATAAATTAAATATTGATAAATAATTACAAACAATAAGGAGGTGTAAAGAAATGTTGATTAAAATAAGAGTATCGGATGTAAAGAAGAAAGTTGGAGAATTTATTAAGAGTTTAGTTGAATTAGAATGATCCTAATTAAATCATTGATTTTAAGGAGGAGACTAAATGAGAAATGAACACATAGAAATTGATATTGAATCATTAATGAAAGCTGTAGAGTCACTCAGCAACGAAGAGAAAATTTTATTAGAAGCGAAAGAAATAGAGAGAGCATTTATTATTAAATTGATTAGTGTTAGAAAAGAGAAAGGAATAACACAGAAGGAGTTAGCTAAAAAAACTGGATTAACGCAACAGGTTATTTCTACAATAGAACAGTGTGGAAGAAGGCCAACTTTAACAAATTTAATCAGATATTTGATGGGATTAGATTTAGACATCAATAAAATTTTTAACTCAACTATATAATACATTTATGAATAGATTTTAAAGGTAATATAGAGTTTATTAAATTAAATAAATAATATTGATGAATTACCTTAATTATCTAATATACTAATATAAAGTATGAACGGAAAATATATATTATAAAAATAAAATCATTTTAAGAGAAGCTATAATTCTTTGTTTTAATTATAGCTTCTTTTCAATTGATTTGACAAACTTTGATAAATAAATTAAAAGAGTTTACATTTAAATTAAAAAATAAATAAAATATTTTGAGTATAATACATTGGTATTACTTAATTTGAATGTAAATTTTTACTTTAAAAAGGTCAAGTTTGAGCCGACAAACTTGACTTTTTTATTTTGAATTATTTATAATTAAATCTTAAATACATATTAAATAAACTATATTTTAGAGGAAATCAAAATGAATGAGTTATTAAAAAGTATAAGAAATCTATGTTATAGCATTTTTGAATTAACGATAGCCATAGTATTTTTAAGTATTATATTTAGGCAAGTAGAATTCAATACACTAGAAAAAAGTGTATTTTTTGTAGGCCTTGTATCTATGGCAATATATTTTGTGATAGGTTTAATTTTAAAATTAAAAAAATAATAATATAAGCCACCTCAATCAAAGGTGGCTTATTAATATTCATTTGGAGGATGACATGAAAAAAAGAGCAGTAGGATACTGTAGAATATCAACATTAATGCAAGTAGATAATACTTCGCTTAAAGACCAAGAAGATAAAATTAGAATGTACGCTAAACTTCACGATATCGTGATAGATGAAATGTTTATAGATAAAGCAGTATCAGGTAAATCTACAGATAGACCAGAGTACGATAAGATGATGGACTATGTAAAAGAAAATAATATAGATATGATTATAGTTTATAAAAATGATAGAATACATAGAAGTTTATATAATTTGTTAGCAATGATTTATGAACTTCAAAAGTATGAAGTAGCATTAGTAAGTGTAACGGAAATGTTTGACACATCAACTCCTCAAGGGATGCTATTTTTACAGATGCTAGGAAGTTTTGCAGAGTTTGAAAGAGCTATAATAAATGAAAGAACTAAAAATGGTAGAATAGCAAGACTTAATGAAAATAAGTGGGTAGGTGGTAAGCCATCTTTTGGATATAAAGTAAATAAAGATGGTAGATTTGAAATAGATGAAGAAGAAGCAATAATAGTTAAGGATATATTCAAATTAAGGTCCAAGGGGATTTCATTAGCTAAGATAGGTGCTAAGTATGGATTTTCAAAACAGAAGGTAGATTATATTTTAAAAAATAAAAACTATATTGGTGTATTTGAGTATCAGGGAAAAAAAGAAAAGAATGATATTGTTATTGAGATAGAGCCAATAGTATCAAGGTATATGTGGAATAAAGTTAATTTAAAAAAATAGGTGCGTTAAAAAATGGCTCTTTATAAATATGTGGTGTGGGTGAGCATGTTGATCTTTAATATTTATAGGGATTAGTGTCAATTATTATCTGTGTAATAAGCTAATAGAGATAGTAAGATCTTTTACATAACAGTTATGTAATAACATTAAAAGCTTAAATATGAATTTTTAATAAATTTATGTTATAGCATAGATACAAATTAGAGATAGTGTCATTTGATATGTTATATTAAGTTAATTTTGTTTATAGAAATACTTTAATATGGAAACTTAATATTATACACTTAAATTGATAAATTATTAAAAATATAGGGGGATATATATGAAAAAGAAATTATTATGTTTAAGTGCAATATTAGCGATGACTTCAACTACAATGGTGTCATTTGCAAATGAAGTCACTAATTATATAAGTGAGGATAATAAAAATGAAATAGTTCAACCGAGAGCTCAATATGCTGTTGTAAATGCATCAAATGTAAATATTAGATCTAACGCAGGAACATCATATAAAGTAGTTGGACAATTACCTAAAGGTGTAACTGTAATAACTACATATACTAAGCAAAAATATGCAAATGGAATGTGGTGGCAAGAAATACAAAGTAAGTATGGTAATGGATGGGTTGCAGATAAATACCTTAATCATATAGGATAAATATAAACAAAGACTTACTATATAGTAAGTCTTTTGTTTAAGAGAGGTGAATTATATTTTGAACGTAAATAAGTTAATTATACTATTAAGTATGATTTTATTATTAACTGGATGCTCTGAAAGTAAAAAATTATCTACAAATCAAAGTGAAGATAATAATCAAATAAAGTATAAAAGTAAAGATATAACTATAAATGAAAATTTATTAAAAGAAAATATAAAAAAGATATCGTCAAATGTACGAAATTATGGATCAGATGGAGAGATAGAATCTTCAGAATATATAAATAATCAACTTACTAAATACGGTTATTCTGTTATGTTTCAAGAATTTGATGTATATAAACAAGATCAATATACAACTGTACAATCTGAAACTAATTTAGATTATTTAAATAACAATTTTTATAACTCTGATTCTATAGGAAAGGCTAGGAATATAATTGCTACTCAACGCAACTTTGATAAAAATAAGAAGACCTTATATTTAACAGCACATTATGATTCAACAAGTGATACTATTGGTATTGTAGATAACGCATCAGGTAGTGCTACTTTATTAGAACTAGCAAGAGTATTGAGTGATTATAATGATGAATTTAATATAGGTATAGTATTTTTTAGTGCAGAAGAGTATTTTAGATCTGGATCAAGAAAGTTTGTTTCAAGCCTTGATGAAGATGAAAAAAATAATATATTAGGCTGTATAAATATTGATATGGTAGGAGAAAAAGGAAAAGGCCCTATTATAATGCAAACTGTTAATGGAGAAAATAATATAATGTCTATTATGATGGATAAATTGACTAATAAGGAGTTTAATTTATCAGGTGGAGGATCATCAGATGATCTTTCTTTTTATATGGGGGAAATACCTGTAATAAATTTATGTAATGACTATGCAAAAGCTAGGTTGTATGATGATGCAGAGGATAATATTGAATCTATAGATTTTAATCAAATTAAGGAACTTTGTGAATCTATATTAAATGCAATAACTGATTTTAAATTAAGTATGTATAATAAATTTCTTAAAGATTATAAAGATATTGATTTGGACATAGATGAAAATGATATAAAATTAGTAGGAGAATTTAAACTCATTAATAAAAAAGAAACTCTTATAGGCAATGGATATGATGTTCAAAAAAAATATACTTATCAAAATAATGAAGGTAAAACGTGTACAATAATGTCAAAATCAGTAAAGTTTATTCCTAAAGAACAACTTAATAATTTAATATTACTTGATGAACCAAATACAGATGGATATAAATTTATAAATGAAGATAAAAAATTAGTTTATCAAATTGGATTTAATTATGGAGAATTACAGGGGAATATTTCTTCTGATGAATTATTAAAGTTTTTTACAGGTTATTATTCTAAATTTTATTAGTATTTGTATATTATAAGTTTTATAATCTAATATCAAAAATATATTAATTTATTTTGGACATATAAATATATTTTTTATTAAATAAAAGAGTTTTTATAATTAATCTACCTGTACAATTTGAAAATATAGCTATAGAGCTTGGAATAGACAAAGTTAAAGCTTTATTTAAAGAATTTGGAGGGACATCAGTATACTTTCATACTGAAAAAATGATATACAAAGAAGCTACACACCTAATTAATATTGGGATGTGTAGCTTCTTAAATTTTATATACTAAAGCGTCATTTTATGTTAAAATTTAAATAAAGAAATCGAAAATAAAAATCAAAAAAGCCAGGAATGTTATAAGTTTGGCGACTTATTCCTAGCTTTTTATATACACACTCTAGATAAGAGAGAACTCTCATCAGAGAATTTTTTATATTGTTATTATGAATTAATATTATCATATTAATTCATAAACATCAATAATTTTGATATTTAAAACAGTATAAAATTTATTCATAAATCAATAAGTTTTAATTTAGATTAAGTATTATCTATTGAGAAGAAACTGTGAGATCTCCTTATCTTTAGTGTCAACATACGAAAAGTAGAGGGGATTTTTTTATGCAAATGACAGAGTTTTGTGACCATTTATATGACGAAAGTACAGATGGTTATATACAAATATTAAAATTAAATGATGAAAATAATAGCGGTGAACGAACTATTAAGATATATAATACTAAAAATGATGGACTAAGAGACATTGTAGAGGAATTACATAAAAAAGAAGATGTATTTTTAGCGCCAAATACAATGTATATACCAAAAAGAAGAGTAGAAAATATAAGGCAATTTAGAGCATTATTTCAAGATATAGACTGTGAAAGTATGGGGCTTGAAAAGGCTGAAACAGTTTATATGGTATGGATAATGCACTATGAAGGTAAAATACCAAAGCCAACAATGGTAACGGATAGTGGAAGAGGTATACATCTATATTGGAGAATTCAAAATGCGCCTTTTGGGGCTTTAAATACATGGCAAGAACTACAAGATTATATATATTATAATCTAAAGCATCTAGGAGCTGATAGAAAGGCTACAGATGGTGCAAGAGTACTTAGATTACCTGGTACTATAAATTCTAAGAGTGATACTGATTGCAAGGTTTTATATATAGACAATGATATAGAGTATTCTATGTATGAATTAAGAGAAGAGTATTTAAACTATAAACCTAAAACACATCAATTACAGATGCAACAAGCTAAGAAAATAGACAATAAAGTTATTTCAAATAGATTTTTTAACTCATATAGTTTACATATGGAAAGAGCCAATGATTTAGAAACTTTATGTAGGCTTAGAAAGTATGAAATGACAGGGTATAGAAACATGGCAATACATTGTTTTGCATACTGGAAGGGTATTTATGTTAGAGATAGTTATGAACTTGAAAATGTGGTTATAGAGTTTAATAATGCATTTACAGAGCCACTTAAAGAAACAGAGGTACAAGCTGTTTTAAGATGTATACCAAAGGCTATAGATAAATTTATAGCTTATGAGCAAGGATTAAGAAGTGGTGAGCGCAAGAGAGTTTCTAAAGGTATGAGAGATAAGGAAGGTTATTGGTATAAGAATGAAACATTAATAGATAGATTGGGAATTACAAGTAAAGAGCAAAAGCATATGAAGACTATTATAGGTCTTGATGAAAAGTATGATAGAAAGAATGAGAAAAGAAGAGCAGACCGAAGAAATGAAGAGGGTTTAACTAAAAGAGAGCAAGAGAAAGTTAATACGTTAAATAAAGTTAGAGAGTTAGTTAGAAAGGGTTTAAAAAATAAAGATATAGCCGAAAAACTTAAGATTTCAGTAAGACAAGTTCAGCGGTTAAAGAAAGAAGTATAAAAAATAAGCTCTCCAATAGGAGGGGTGACATGAAATGGGTCTTTATAAATATGTGGTGAGCGTAAGGGTGTGAGGAATTTTTATGAATGATAAAAATATTTTTATAGGAGTTTGTGAAGATAATAGTCTTCATCTAAATTTAGTGAAGGGTTATATCGATGATTTTTTTAATGAATTTCATAATTATGAAGTTTTAGAATTTGTATCAGGAGAAGATCTTTTAAGTAATTATCCTAATAATATAGATTTATTATTTTTAGATATTCAAATGAATGGATTAAATGGAATGGATGTAGCTAGAAGAATAAGAGAGTTTGACAACAATGTAGAAATAATATTTACTACATCAGTGTTAGATTATGTTTGTGAAGGATATGAAGTAAATGCATATAGATATATGTTAAAACCAATAGAATACAATATATTTAAAAATAATATGGGTAAATGTATAGAAAATATAATAAAAAAGAAAAATGACTTTTTAACAATTAACGATAAATCAAAATTAATTAAAATTAAATTTGATGATATTTTATATATTGAAACAAGTAAAAGGCAACTAATAATACATACTACAAATGGTTATGAAATAATAAAAATGAGTATGAGGAAATTAGAGAAAATATTAAATAAAGACTTTTTTAGATGTCATAATAGTTTCATAGTAAACTTAGAAAAAATTAATAAAATAGATGTATCAGATATTTATATAAATAATGCTACAATACCAATTAGTAAGTATAGAAGAAAACAATTAAAAGCTAGGTTAATAGAAGTTTTAGGGGATAAGTTATGTTAAATAGTGTGATATTTTGGAAACTATTAGATATGTTTATCTTAATTATAGAGTGGATTTCATTATATATTTTAGTAAATGATTTAAGTATAAGAAAAGTTAGTAAAAATCAAAATTTATTGAGTTTTTCGTTAATTTTAGGAGTATCATTTGCTATGAATTTATTTGGGATCTTCCCAAATTTAAGGGTTTTTATTTCTATTGTATTAAGTATATTTTACGTTAAGTTAAGCTATGAAGTTAATTTATCAAAAGCCTTAACAATTCCACTTGTTTACTGGATGATGTTAATAGGTATAGAGGCTCTTAGTATTAGTAGCATAGTTTATGTAAATAACATAGATGTAAGTGTTTTATTAAGTCCTAATTTATATAGACTAGAAACTATAATTTTAGCTAAATCATTTTTATTTATTGGAATTTTAATGGTTAAGTATTTTAAATTATTTAGTCAAATTAGTAAGAATGACTTTATATATATTGGAATACCGATATGTACAAATATCTTAAGTCTTTTAATTATATTTAAACAAGGTATTTCAAACTTAGATATAGAGTTAATAGATAATTTTAATCTAATTCTCATATCTTTTTTGATTTTACTATCTAGTATTTCACTATTAATTATAATTTATAAGATAATAATAAGTAATAAATTTAAGATAGAAAATGAATTTATGAAAGAAAAAATAAACTTAGAATATAGGTATTATAAGAAGATAGAAGAAAATCAAGAAAAAATAAAAAGAATTTATCATGATATTAATAATCATATGATTTGTATTTCTAATTTGAGTAATGAAAAAGATGTAAAGGAATACGTAAAGAGTTTAGATTTAAATATAGGTTATATCAATTTTAATTTTGGAAATAAAATACTTGATATTATAATTAGTGAAAAATATCAATTATGTAAAGATAAAGGAATTAGATTTGATATAGTTGCAGATTTTAGTAAATTAGATTTTATAGATATGATGGACTTATGTGTTATTTTTTCTAATGCTTTAGATAATGCAATTGAAGCCTGCGATAAGATTTTAGATGATAGTAAGGATAAATATATATCAGTAAATGTTACATATATAAATAGCTTTTGTTTTATAAAAATAGAAAATAGCAAGATAAATGAGATTAATATAAAAAATAATAATTTTATTACAAATAAAAAAGATAAATTTATGCATGGAATAGGCTTAAAAAATATAAAAGATACTGTATATAAATATAATGGAGAGATAAAGATTGATTTCGACGACAATAAATTTGTACTTAAATTTATATTTTCTATTAAAAATTGACCAGTTATGCTCATATACCCCCCAGTTTTACATACTATATTGAAATTGAGTTGGCATAATTGTAAATTAAAGTTAAGCAGTAGAAAATGTAAATTTATATTAAGGGGAGATATAATTATGAGTTTGAAAAAAAGAGCAAAAAAGAGCATAGCATTGGCATTAGTGGGAGTAACACTTGCAATACCGTATTCAGGTGCTGTATCAGCTATGGAAAAAGGAGCTGTTACGAAGGGGATAGAAATAAGTTCTGATTTCAAGATGAACTTTCTAAATGAATTAGAAAATGAAAAAACAAATATTATTATGCCTATTATAAACGAAGATGAAATACCTAAAGGGCCTGAGGCTAGAAATAAATATTTACTTAGACTAGTAAAAGAGTTTTTGCAAAAAAATAAAACTAAAGTTGTTAGCTGGCTTAGAAAAATACCAGGGATAGGTAATAAAATGGCTGACTTCTTTAACAATAATTTAGGTAAATTCATAAGTATTTTAGATAGTTGGGAAGCTGGAGTAGAGGGAGCAGTGTATAAGTTCTGGAGATTAATCTTCGCACCGGCACAAGCGCAAACTGCAACTAATTTTACCATGATGATATTAAGTTTCTTTATACCTGGATTATAAAATTAGATGAAAAAATATAAAATATTAGGCTTATTAATAAACCTAATACTATTAATTAGTTTATTAAAAGTTTCTAACCACAACATAGTAATAGAGATATTTTTACACCTAATAATTTTTATAAATATATTAAAGGATCTATTTAATAAATCATCCAAATACGTAGAAAGGTTAGTATTTGAAAATAAAAAATTTTTAGTATTATTAGGATATGTGGCATACTTTTTGATTATGGAATGTCTGATATTAATTGTATAATTTTATCTTTAATTTAATAATTTAAGTAATTAAAAATTATTAAATTAAAGATAGTTATTTTGATAATTATGACCAATTATGTATATATAGCGACCAGTTTAGCATAATGTATTGAATAAAGTAAAAAAAGATGTTATTGTCAACGCATAAGATTTAGGAGGACAACATGTTCAAATTATATGCAGGTAAAATAACATCTTTTTTAATTGAAAATAAAGAAATAGAGCAAGAGGATTATGAAATATATAAATATGGATTTGAGGTACTTATTGCATTTATTTTAAATATAGCAATCGTATTAATTATAGGATTATTATTTAATAAGGTATTTTATTCGATAGTATTTTTAGTATGCTATTGTCCAATAAGGCAGTTTGTAGGTGGATATCATGCTAATAATTATATAAAATGTTTATTAGTATTTACATTTATATTTATATTAACTATAAATACATCATCAAGAGTAAATTCTAATATATATACATTAATGATTTTTATTATATCTACATTAAGTTATATAGGAATTTTTATACTAGCTCCGCTTGAGCATAGAAACAATCCTTTAACTTTAAGTGAGATAAAAAAATATAAAAATATATCTAGAATATTGACAGGTATAGTTTACATATTAACATTAATTTTTGCTAATATAGATAGTTTTAAGGAAATATCTGCATATACTTGTAGCTCATTATTTTGGATAAATATAATGTTATGTTTAGGAACTATAAAGTCATCATTGAGTAAGGGGAATTAATATGAAAAAAAGTATATTAAAAGTATTGAAGAAATCAAGTTATTTAGCTATGTTTGTTGCAGTTATGTCTGCAAATACAACTTGTACATGGATAGTGCATCAACCAAGTATGCCAAACGATTTGAAAAAATTAAAAAAGATATAGATAATATAATTTTAGTAGGAAATTAAAAATATATGTAGAATATCCATATAAAAGTATTTTGATTTGAGAATGTTAAAACTAATTTATAGGAGGATATTTTATGGATTTAAAAATAAGTGACTTACCTCCACAATTTGAAAATATAGCATTGGAGCTTGGAATAGACAAAATAAAGGCTTTATTTAAAGAATTTGGGGGAACATCTG
>ERZ772900.1546-NODE-1546-length-20202-cov-10.963320_pt1 | contig 20202 bp, 20 predicted proteins | sample MGYA00512124_ERZ772900 | MGnify/ENA primary metagenome ERZ772900 (study PRJEB29015, sample SAMEA2737716) | human gut metagenome | biome: human gut; feature: human-associated habitat; material: faeces | place: China | collected 2012 ... | reverse complement strand
TTCGAACCCCGGACAACTTGATTAAAAGTCAAGTGCTCTACCGACTGAGCTAATATCCCATACAACTATGAAGTTGTAATGCCCAAAGCTGGAATCGAACCAGCGACACGAGGATTTTCAGTCCTCTGCTCTACCAACTGAGCTATCTGGGCGCATAAATTTGGAAGCACAGAGGAAAGGTAATAAATTTACGAAGAAAATTCCGTTGAGAGCTTGCTCACATAAGGAATTTTATTTGGAAATTTATTCGTTGATTTGTATTTACAAATCAACGTACATCTCGGGGACGCAGTTCCCGAGATGGGCTTTCCGCAGCTCGCCAAGAACTGCTCATTCCAATCTGGGACTTTTCATTCCCTAACTTCCTGGATCAATAATGGGCGGAGGTGGATTCGAACCACCGAAGCAAGTTGCAGCAGATTTACAGTCTGTCCCCTTTGGCCACTCGGGAATCCGCCCATATCATTCTGACAATTCAAAATGATACCATACATTAATTCAAAAATCAAGCAGTTTTTTCATCATCCTGCCCAGAACTCCGCGCGATAAAGATCATCGCTCCATTTCCCGGAAGCTCCACTTCCATCACACCATCCACCACCGGGTATTTCAGGCTTCCTACATTGTAGCGCTTCGCGTCCGTGAGCATCACACGGACCATGGCATCTGCGGTCACCTCCGCTTCCCATACCGGGATCCGGACTCTCTGTGCATAGTCCTCGCTGTTCACCACGACGACTCCCTGCTCGTCTGCGTCGAACCTTCCGTAAGCGATCATGCCGTTCTCCGCCAACAGCGACTTAAACGCGCCCCGCCTGAACGCAGGAGTCCTGTTCCGAATCCCCGTCAGATACCGGTGGAATTCCGTGAGCTCCAGATCTTCCTTTCCCCACGGGAACGTTCTCCGGTTGTCCGGATCTGTCCAGCCGCAGACACCGGCCTCATCCCCGTAATAGATCGTCGGAGCCCCCGGCCATGTCATCTGGATCAGGGCGCCGGAGCGGAATGTTCCGTAATTGATGCCTTTTTCTGCGTTCTCAGCGTCCTCCGGCTTATAAAGCCGTCCCACCATGCGGTTCGTTCTCGTAAGGAATCTCGAGTGATCGTGGTTCGAAAGCTCATTCATCGCCGCGTATAGCGATCCCGTCTGCATCCGGCTCATATTGGAAAGCATGGAGCACATAAACGCCTGGCTGTTGTGGAGCAGGTGCTCATCCTTCCGCTCGCTGTGCTTCTCAAGGCCTGTGAGGAACCAGGAGATCGGCTCCATGAACGCATCGTAATTCATCACCGTGTCCCACTGATCCCCGGAAAGCCAGTCTGAAGCGTCCCCATAATGTTCCGCCAGGATCAGCGCGTCCGGGTTCACCTCCTTCACCGTCTTCCGGAAATCTCTCCAGAACCGGTGGTTCATCTCCGGTGAATGCCCGAGATCCGCCGCCACGTCAAGTCTCCAGCCATCGATGGAGTATGGCGGGGAGAGCCAGCGTTTCGCGATGTCCAGCACATACTGGTACAGCTTCTTGGATCCCTCGTAATTTAACTTCGGCAGCGTATTATGTCCCCACCAGCCTTCGTAGGAATCATTGTCCGGCCATCCGTCCTGATCTCCGAACAGGAAGAAATCCCGGTACGGACTGTCCGCTGTCAGGTAAGCCCCCGGCTCATACCCGCCGTCCTTCTCATAGATCTTCTCCCGGTCCATCCATTTATTGAAGGAACCGCAGTGGTTGAACACGCCGTCCAGGATAATCCGCATCCCCCTCTTATGGACCTCCTGCACAAAGCGGACAAAAAACTCATCGCTGGCCTCCAGATTTTCCCGGTCAGAGGTGCGCACGGAATACCGCTTCGCATTCCCGTTGTCTGACGCGTCTCCCGTCACAAGCCCGCCCTCATCCTTTACGATCACGCCGTAATGCGGATCGATATGCTCGTAATCCTGACAGTCGTACTTATGGTTCGACGGAGACACGAACACCGGACTCAGGTAGAGGACCTCCACCTTCAGACTCTGAAGATAGTCTAACTTATCCCAGATCCCCTGAATATCACCGCCGTAAAACCGATCCACATCGAGAACCGAAAGCCGCTCATCCCATTTTTCCACCTTCGTCACCGGGAATCCGATGTAGACATACTCGTCCCCCAGAACATCGTTCGTCGGATCTCCGTTGTTAAACCGGTCCACGAAGATCTGGTACATCAGGGCACCCTTCGCCCATTCCGGTACATGGAATCCCGGTGTGATCACGAAAGGCGCATCCCTGCCGCCGGCCTCCAGAACGCCGAGACGATTGTAATGGCAGACCTCGCTCCCCTTTACCGCTTCAAAATCATATCGCAGCGGGGTCTCCCCCACTAAAATCTCTGTCTCATAGAAATCAAATCTTCCGATGGATTCCTTTTTCTTAAGCTCCAGCCGCCTGCCCTCTTCCCGGCTTACGGCATCCCGGACCACCGCATACACACGATCCACATCCCCGGCTTCAGTCCGGAACCTGATCGTTACCTGCTCCCCGCACTCCGGTTCTTCCGGGATGCGGTACTCTTTTGTCCCATCACTGAAAAGTGCCGCCTTCAACATATTTTGAATGGCCTCCCTTACTGATCTGAAACGGCTGCCCGGTCAGCACGCAGCCGTATGACTGATATCTGTTTTCATTTACTTCACTCACAAGTGTTATTATACAGGATTGCACACCTGTTTGCACGTTTTTTTCTGAAAATAGATAGACCCGAAAATAGAAAGACCTGAAACCAGCCGCTCTGAACTGCGGCAAAAATTTCAGGTCTTTTGTCTAAAAATGGACAGAAAGAAAGCCAGCGGGGGGAACCACTGGCCTTCTTCCGGAAAAGGTATTATGTCTCTTATGGGGTATAGCAAAAACTATATAATGTATTGGGGGGTTACGTGTAGTAATATAGCATAGGAATCCGGATAAGTGTGCACAAACATTTAAAAACATAAAAATATTTTTTGTTCATTCTGCCACTGGTCCATTTTTCTTTATGCATTTTTATCATTTCAAGCAAAAAATCGACGTTTGGCTGTATTTCTTTTGCACAAACGTCGATCTGCTTAAGTTTTTAAAGTTTTACTCAAAATGACCCGTCAAAGCATTTCTAAGTCTTTCTTTTTCTGCTGCCCAGGGAACCACCGACGCAGAAATTTATTCTGTTGCTGCAGACTTTTCCTCAGCACCTGTAAATAAACGGTCAAACTCTGCCTGACCGATCTTCTCTTTCTCGATCAGCAGCGCAGAACACTTATGGAGAATATCCTCATGCTCCAGAATGATCTGTTTCGCCTTCGCATAGCACTCGTCGATGATCCGCTTTACCTCGCTGTCGATATCGGAGGCAACACGCTCGCCGTAGGATCTCGTATGCGCAAGATCTCTTCCGATGAACACCTCGTCATCATCACTGCCATAGTTGATCATTCCAAGCTTCTCAGACATACCGTACTGGGTCACCATCGCCCGGGCGATCGCGGATGCCTGCTTGATGTCCTGGGAGGCACCGGTGGTCACATCGCCGAAGATGATCTCCTCAGCGATCCGTCCGCCAAGGGAAACCATGATGGTCTCTAACATCTTACTCTTCGTGTTGAACATCTCATCCTTCTCCGGAAGCGGCATCGTGTATCCAGCCGCGCCCATGCCGGTCGGGATGATGGAGATCGTGTGGACCGGACCGACATCCGGGAGTTCATGGAACAGGATCGCATGGCCCGTCTCATGGTAAGCCGTGATCTTCTTCTCCTTCTCGGAGATCACCTTGCTCTTCTTCTCCGCACCGATTCCGACCTTCACGAATGCCTGATCGATATCAGCCTGGAGAATATAGCGGCGGGACTGCTTTGCAGCGAGAATTGCCGCCTCATTTAAGAGGTTTTCCAGATCCGCACCGGTAAATCCGGCTGTGGTCTGTGCCACTCTTGTCAAATCTACATCGTCGCCCAGCGGCTTTTCTTTGGAGTGGACCTTTAAGATCTCCTCACGTCCGCGGATATCCGGTTTTCCGACTCCGACCTTCCGGTCAAAACGGCCCGGTCTCAAGATCGCCGGATCCAGAATATCTACACGGTTTGTTGCCGCCATAACGATAATTCCTTCATTGACGCCGAAACCGTCCATCTCAACGAGGAGCTGGTTTAAGGTCTGCTCGCGCTCGTCATGTCCGCCGCCCATACCGGTACCGCGGCGTCTCGCAACGGCATCGATCTCGTCGATAAAGACGATGCACGGCGCGTTTTTCTTCGCATCCTCGAAAAGGTCGCGGACACGGGATGCGCCGACACCGACGAACATCTCTACGAAGTCCGATCCGGAAATGGAGAAGAACGGGACACCGGCCTCACCGGCAACCGCCTTCGCGAGAAGTGTCTTACCGGTTCCCGGAGGGCCCACAAGGATCACTCCCTTCGGGATCCTCGCGCCCACATCCGTATATTTCTTCGGATTCTTCAAGAAATCAACGATCTCTTCGAGTTCTTCCTTCTCCTCCTCAAGACCTGCGACCTTTGAGAAGTTCACGGAATTTGTCCGGCTCATCTTCGCGCGGCTCTTTCCAAAATTCATCATCTTGGAGTTTCCGCCGCCGCCACCGCCGAGTCTCGCGTTCATGAACATAAACATGAACATGATGACCACAGCGCTCAATGCTACCGGGATGATAACGGACATCAGGTAATTCTCCTGTGGAACATTCTCGACAATATAGTCGATAGAGTTTTCCTGGAGAAGTTTTTCTGCTTCTTTTACATCGGACACTGCGACAACTGCCCGGTCTCCGCTTTTCAGCAATATATCCAGGATTCCGGTCGGCGGCTGCTGGTTCTGATTGATGTCTACGGATTCGATGGTCTTATTCTCCACGGCCACCATGAATTCCTGGTGGGTCATCTCCTGGCTGAATAAGCTCCCCTGGCTCGTCAGGCTTGACGCGAATGTGATAAGCGCGATCACAAGCAGGACGAGACCGATTCCGCGGAACTGCTGGTTCTGTTTCAACTTGGGGTGCCTCCTTACTGCTGCTCCACAACGCCGATGAACGGAAGGTTGCGGTATTTCTGGTCATAATCGAGGCCATAGCCTACAACGAACTCATCCGGGATCGTAAAGCAGGTGTAATCAACTTTTACCTGTTTCTTTACGCGGCGCTCCGGCTTGTCAAGCAGAGTGCATAAGTGGATGGAGTTCGGATTTCTCTTGTGTAAAATATCGATAAGGTACGCAAGTGTGCGTCCGGAATCGATAATATCCTCCACGATCAGGACATTCTTTCCCTCAAGCGGCTGGTCCAGATCTTTGATGATCTTTACAACGCCGGAGGACTCTGTGCCGCTGCCGTAGCTGGACACGGACATAAAGTCCAGTGTAACCGGGACAGTCAGGCGCTTTGCAAGCTCACAGGTAAAGAATACACCGCCCTTTAAGATACAGATCAGATGAACCGCTTTTCCCTCATAGTCCTTGTTGATCTGCTCCGCGATCTCTTTGATCCGCCTGTCAACTTCTTCTTCATTTAATAATACACGAATTTTATCAGCCATGGTCTTCTCCTTTGCAATTCCAGATGCCTGCCTGTCTGCCGCCTTCCGGCTCTCCCCCACCAGGCAGGATCACCTCCGCCTCCAGGATGTGCTCAGTCTCATCTGTTATTTTATAATAATCACTGATTCGGTATCCGACTACCCATAATACATGGTCTCCATCTGCAAGGACCGGGATCCGGTCCCGCTCGTTTTCCGGGATCTTTTCATCGATCATATACCTGCGGAGCTTCTTTTTTCCACCCCCGGAAAGTGTGAGATAATCCCCATTTTTCCTGTATCTTATGGATAATCCAACGTTTATTTTATCATAGTCAAACCATTTCGTATACTGGTTTTTCGGAATTTCCAGCTCTTTTTCCCGGGGGATGGTATGGAGGCGGATGTGTGTTCCGTCCAGGTCCGGGATCTCATCCATACCCATTTCCGTTCTGATTTCTTTCCTCGATACCGCTTTCCTTTCCAATTTTGAATTCAGATCAGGCATTTGTGATGAATTTCTGCCTTCTTTTCGCAACACGATTTCCAATGTATCGTATCCACGCACCGCCTTGAGTCCATACGGCAGATCTGCAGTATGCCCACCGCCCGGACCAGAGAGATCCATTACGGAGTGGATATGGCGCTCCGTGATATCTTTCGCTTTTCCTGCGGCGTTTAGGATCATGCGGCGGACGATATATGTTCTCAGGATCTCGGGCTGGGTATCGAAAATGTCTGTGTTGATTTTTGTACACATTTTCATCTCATTTTCTGCCACTTTCGAGCTCTGACCTGTCCCAGACTCTTTTCCATATGCTTCCCCCGCATTTTTGGAATTCGGCTGTTTCCCCTCTTCTCTTCTTTTTGAACAGCTTTCTTCCAGAATTCTCTCTGCTTCCATCTCAAAATATGCGTCTGCCTGCGCCGCAAACTCCGACACCGCCAGAATATGTTCTGCTGCCCGGCTGTTTATATTCTCTGTCACCCAGGGCAGAAGCTCGTTTCGGATCTTGTTCCGAGTGTAGTCATTTTCCTTATTTGTGGAGTCTTCGCACCAGGAAAGCTCCTGCTCATTTAAGTATTCCTCAATTTCTTTCCGTGAAACACATAATAACGGCCGGATAATATTCTCCCGCACCGGCCGGATCCCGGAAAGTCCGGCAAGTCCGCTTCCCCGGAACAGATTCAAAAGCACCGTCTCCGCATCATCATCTTCATGATGTGCGACAGCGATCTTCGCGCATTGATACTTTTCCGCAGTCTCTCCCAAATGATGATATCTCAGGATCCGCCCTGCTTCTTCGCCCGATAAACCACGTTCCGCTGCATATTCTTCCACTTTCTCATGCGCCACGGTGAGCGGAATATTTAACCGCTCACAGAGTTCCATCACAAACCGCTCATCCCGGTCAGCCTCCGCTCCGCGGATCCCATGGTTCATATGAAATGCAAAGACTTTAATTCCAAGCTCCGCCGCCATCTCATGCAAAAGCAAAAGCAGGCAGACCGAGTCCGCGCCCCCCGACACTGCCGCCAGGACGCTGTCTCCCCGGTCTGTCATATGATTTTTCTTCATAAAGCTAAGAACTTTCTGCCGAAATCTGCCCGCTTTTACATCTGTTTTCACTGCTGTTTTTCCTGCCATTTTCTTCTCCGCTGTTTTTCCTGTAATGATATCTAAAATCTTTGTGCGTTTGTGATTACCTTTACCCGTATATTCCGCCCACCAGCACCGTCATATCATCCCGCGGCTCTCCCTCAAACGACAATGCAAACGTCAAGATCATCTCCGCCGTCTCCTGCACCCCCGCGTCGGGCAGACCATCCAGAAATTCCCGGAACGCTTTCTCCTTCTCCACTCCCGGCATAGCATCCAGGACTCCGTCACTGACCATAATGATCTTATCTCCGTCCCACAGCTTCCTCGATATCATCACCGGTTCCACGGGATTCAGCACTCCCGCCGGGACTGTTTCTGACTCCAGGACCTCTGCCTCGCCGCCGCCCCGCCGGTCCGGCAGTAAAAACGATGCCGCCGCCCCGAGCTTCATCATCTCCAGCACCCCCGTATAGAGGTTCACAAGTCCCAGATCCATCGTCGCCGGCCGGTCACCCATGCCATTCAGCAGGAGCACCGTGTTGATGAGCTTTAACGTAGACCGCGCCGAAAATCCCGTATCCAGAAGCTGCTCCGCCAGCTCCATGACCTGCTCGCTGTCAGCCCCAGCCGCCGGTCCGCTCCCCATTCCGTCGGAGAGACTCAACGCCACCTGCCCCGGCAGCGTGTTCCGGAACATATAATTATCACCGGAGACTTCTTCCCCCTCTTTCGGAGTCTTCGCGCATCCAAACAGGATCCGGTAGCTTCCCTTTTCGATGAGACGCACCATGGACGATTTTCTCGTGACCAGCGTCTTCCCATTCCTCGCCGGGATAAATTCCGCCCCCACAGCCTGTCCAAAAAGCGCCGCCATGTCCTTCACAGTCACACACCGTCCGTTTCCTGTCCGTGCCGTGAGGAATGCCTCCCGGCGTCCATCCCCATATTTCAAAACGAGCATGTCCTCCAGGGCGATCCGCCGTTTCCGAAATGCCGCCCGCACCGCCGGAACCAGCGCCTCCGTCACATCCGCCGCCTGCTCCATCTGCCCGGAGAACTCCCCCAGGATCCCCGCCATCTCCTCAAACTGCAGCATGACCGCGTCCCTGCTCTCCAGAAACCGGTTCTTCCAGGCGAGATTCATCGTGGACCGCCCAAGACTTCTATTTAATTCCCGCAGATAATCCGTTTTCTTCCGGCACCGGTCCAGGAACTCCCTGGGCATGTCCGGATATTCCAGAGCGCCCTTTTTCTCGAAAGAGCGAAGCAGATAATAGAGGAAATAGTTCTCCCCGTCCTGATCCTCCAGGCATTCCTGTTTCATGCCACAGCGGTCGCAGCTCCCGCAGACCATGGACGCCGCCGATTCCAGTGCCGCGATCCCGTCCTCCCTGGAAAGTCCGGGATCTTCGCCGGAATTTTTCATAACCTTCGCAAGCTGTCCTAATGACTCAGATATCTCCGCAAGCCGCCCCGCCGCATAGCCCCCGGTCCCGGACAGCTTTCTATGTACCTCACGATTTCCAAACACAAAAATCCCTCCTAACCTGCGTACCCTGTCACAAAGACCGTTCCGATCTCCATGACCAGCTTTAACGGCGCAGAATACGCCATTTTATTATATGCAGGCAGGCGGGAAATATTTGTCGGATTCCCGTATTTAATTTTTAAAAGTTAGTGACATGATTCGCCCTAGCTTGATTCATCGGCCTTAAACAGAATTTCATCCTTATTTACAAGCCCCAGTTTCTCTTTCGCGACCTTCTCAATATACTGCTTCGTCTGAACATACACGCGGTACTCCTCGAGTTCCGCGGCTCTCGCCTCTTCCTTCGCGAGGGACTTCTCAAGCGCCTGTTCCCGCGCCTGATATTCCAGATCGCGTTCTCTCAGGGAAGCGCCGCCGATATGGACTACCACAGCAAGACTCGCTACGACCACCGTGATTCCAATTAACGCCATCCGGTTGCTCAGACTGTTTTTCGATTTTCTTTTATTTCGTCTGTTCCGGTTTTCTCCCATGATTTCTCGCTTCCTTCTGGATTTTCCCTCCCGTTCTAACCAACAAAACGATTCTATCCTTTAATCTTATACCATTTTTTCAGCTTTTTCAATAGCTGAAACACATTCCGGCTAATGATTTTATCATAAAAAATCATGCCGAAAAACACACACGCAATGATGTACGCCCGAACAATACCGCTGTTCTCGTAAAACAGCAGAAGAAACGTCATGACAGCCGCATAGATCCAGTAAAAAAAATCCTCGATCCCCGTCCACAGCCGCCCATGGGGAACAAAAAAGCGGAATAGCCGCAAAAAGTCATAACTCGCCATCAAAATAAAGCCGAGCACCGTACTCATGCCAACCAGGCGGACTTCCAGAGTAAGATAAGGACTCACAAGGCACCTCCGAGTTTAAATTTCCTGCTTATTTTCTCTTTCATGGTCTCATTTTTCGTCACATGATCTATTTTCTGCGGTTACCTGAATTTTTCCTCATGAACTCTTTCATCACCGCTTTTCCACTACTTAAATAATTTTGCAAAAAATGATTCCCCGCTCTTCGCGCCGCCGCCCGCCGAATACACAAGGCTGTCCGTCCTGCCCTCAATATCGATCTCACCTTTTTCCAGACTCAGCCGGTTTACATGGAGGTCTTTTCCCTTGATGGTCAGAAGTCCCATGTCCGTGTCCAGCACGATGGAGTTCTCGTCAAAGGAGATCACATCCAGGATCCCCGTGAGATTTCCCAGATTCCGATTATTCAAAACGATCTTATGCGCCATTACCGGATTCTCTTCCATAAAAACCTCCTGTATATGTAAATATGTTTTAAATATATGAAGTTAAAAAATTTTTATGCTGTTTTTCACTTTTGGCATATTGAAATACATTTTTGCATATGCTACAATATCGGTAACCAGAAATGAAATTGTATCCATGCAATTCACAAGCGAAAACCCCAGAGAGGCCATTCTCTGGGGTTTTCATTTGGGCTAATTGCCACTGTCGTTTCCGTCTAACCACTTGCAAATATAGTATGCGATCACACTTGCCATAACGGAAACCAGAAATGAAATTATCGACTCCATGCATTCACCCCCTTTCTGTTGCCAGATTGGGTGTGACAACGAGTCGATTATATCATATGGATTCACTTGAATCTATGGACTCCGGTATAATAAAGAGTATGTTTTGGTATGTTTTCGCGCCTTACATAAAAAACCTCATCAGTTTTCACTGTGAGGTTTTTCCTAAATATATTCAAACATTTCCTTCGTATCTTCCTTGCGGATCGTCTCCTGCACGCTCGTCACACGGACCTTGACGGCTTTTGTTCCGAATGCCACCTCAATCACATCTCCGACCTTAACTTCCGCGCTGGCTCTCGCAATCTTATCGTTCAGCATCACACGGCCGCTGTCGCACGCCTCGTTTGCCACGGTTCTGCGCTTGATGATACGGGATACCTTCAGATATTTGTCTAAACGCATAACTTGCTCCTTTTCTGCGGCACCATCGCCGCCGGACTTCCTGCTGCCCGCCTGTCCAGGCGAACCCCGGAAACAATTTCCCCCTCCGCAATACGCATATCACGGAGGGGATCCAAACACGTGCTGCCTACACAGCCACTTTTATCATTCTAAACAGAATTAAGCGTTAACCATATCCTTTAAAGCCTTACCAGCTTTGAATTTCGGGTTCTTGGAAGCTGCGATCGTGATCTTCTCGCCTGTAAGCGGGTTTCTTCCCTCTCTAGCCTCTCTCTCGGATACCTCGAATGTACCGAAGCCAACTAACTGAACCTTCTCACCTTTAACTAACTCTGCTGCAATAACATCTGTGAAAGCCTTCAGTGCCTTCTCAGCATCTTTCTTGGAGAGTTCTGCCTGCTCAGCAACTGCTGCGATTAATTCTGTCTTGTTCATTTGTTTTATTTCCTCCTAAAATTCATTTCAAACCTGCGGGCAAAGCCTGCCCGAAGGACCTTTGCATTGCACTCTTACATTTATATATGTTTCTGCATTCTTTGTCAAGGATTTTTGCCCGTTTTTGCCGTGTTTTTGCGCACTTTTCGTCAGTGTGCGGCGGCCCGTTTTTTCTTTTCCTCCCGCTCCTGTTTCTTGATCGCTTCCCAGAGGTCCTTCTCGTTCTCCACCTCCGGAATCTCGCCTCCGAAGACCCGTGGATGGCGGCGGATCATCTTCTCGCAGATGCCGTTCACCACATCATCCACGGTAAAATTTCCCTGCTCCGCCTCGATCTCACTGTGGAACATGACCTGGAACAGGACATCCCCCAGCTCCTCGCAGAGATTTTCCGTGTCATGAGCATCGATCGCCTCCAGCACCTCCGCGCATTCCTCCACGAGATGCTTTTTCAACGTGTCATGATCCTGCGCCCGGTCCCATGGACAGCCATCCTCCGCACGCAGTGTCTTCATGATCTGCTTTAAGTCCTCGAATGTATACATAGTATTTCCTCACCTTATCCGTTTTCATTCATTTTTCTGCTGTTTCGAGCCTCTGACGATCGCTCGGTCCTCTCCCCGTCGGTTCCGCCTACGCTCTCCGCCAACAGTTTTAAATACTATTTTCTACTATCATAACTGGATTCTATTTCTCTGGCAATATGCATTCTGTTTTTTAACTGCAATCCATCACCGTCCATTTGTTCCAATTTAATCCGCACCAAACATACTCCACATGTCCTCCTGAAATCTTTTATTCCTTCTATATATTTGCACCAATTGACGATTCCATGAAAAAAAGTTATACTCTTAATTGTCGTGTCTTTTGACATATCATCATTCTAATTGAGCTATTCCTCGATTACAATTTCACAGGAGGACATCATGAATATCACACAAAAACAAAAGGGCATCCTCTTTATGATCCTGTCCGCGCTTTCTTTCGCCTCCATGCAGGTCGTTGTCCGTATGAGCCGCGAAATTCCAACGATGGAGCAGATCTGCGTCCGCAATCTCTTCATCCTGATCGTTTCCTTTTTCATCATCCGTAAAAAACGTGGTTCCTACTACGGCCCGAAAAAATACCAGCCGTACCTGTTCGGCCGCTCTTTCTTCGGATTTCTGGGCCTGATCACGCTGTTCTACGCCTCCAGCCATGCTGCACAGGGAGATGTCACCGTATTAAATAAGCTCTCCCCGATCTTTGTCACACTGCTGGCGGCTGTGTTTATGAAGGAGAAGCTTTCCCCGATCCAGATCCCGGCGCTGGCACTGTCCGTTATCGGCGCATTCATCGTATTCCGTCCGAGCTTCCAGTCCGACCCATTTCCGCTGGTAGTCGCGCTGCTCTCCGCCATCACATCCGGCGTTGCGTACACGTTTCTCGGCTACTTTAAGGGAAAAGTCGACGGAATCACCGTTATCATGCACTTTTCAACCTTCAGCGTGTTCGGTTCCCTGCCGTTCGTCATCAGCAATTTCGTTATGCCGGACCCGCGCCAGTTTATGCTGCTCATGCTGATCAGCCTCTTCGGCTCCCTGGGCCAGGTATTCATAACCTACGCTTACCGCTTCGCCCCGGCATCCGAGATCAGTATCTACAACTACTCCGGAATCCTGTTCAGCATCGTTCTCGGCGCAGCGATCCTCGGCGAGCCTGTAAAATCCACCTCGATCCTCGGCGGCGCATTGGTTGCGATTGCTTCGATCATGGTGTATATCTATGGGAATTCGAAGAAGCAGACTGGGAAATAAAGTTCTTTCAGCCCAAACTAGCGTAGACCGAATAATTACGTGTATAAAGAATGTCAGAATCCGAAAAGTCTGCCCGCATGAACATAGTCTGGATACACTGTTCACCTGCGGAACCGCCACCGGCAGCTTCTTCCGGATGCATGGCAATTAGAAATGTGCATTTGCATAATGCCTTTTATTTAGATCGTTTTTTGATTCGTTGTAAATAAAAGTCAAAGTCCACATGATAATATTTATTGAAGTGATCTCTTCTAAAATATCATCATGTGGACTTTTTTCGTTTTTTATCTTACCAGGCATATTTTCTCAACATTTTTACTGCTGTTTCAAATCTCGCCCAGCCTCAATTCTCAGCTCTCCATCTGCCGTCCCAGGAATCCCGCCGCCGTCGCCGCCAAACGCACCTCCGCATCCGCGAACTTCGCCCTCGGCTCCCTGCTCATCACAATGACCGACCCGATCGCGTCACCTTCACAGATGATCGGAGTGATCACCTGCGCAGTGATTCCCTCGCTGTCATCGTCCGTCACAGGCGTGAACGCCCGCTCATCCTTTCCCGCCTGCACCGTCATCCGCTCCTGGATCACATGCTCCAGCGCCCGGCTGATAGGCTTCTGGAAAAAGTCTTTTTTCGCCCCGCCGGCCGCCGCGACCACCTGGTCCCGGTCCGTGATGCAGACCATAAGCCCTGTCGACTGCGCCATCGCGTCTGCATACTGCCCTGCAAACGCATTCAGTTCCATCATCGGCGAGTACTTCTTCAGAATGATCTCCCCCTCACGGTCCGTGAAGATCTCTAACGGCGTTCCTTCGCGCAAACGAAGTGTCCGCCTGATCTCCTTCGGAACCACCACACGTCCGAGGTCATCCCATTCTGTCAAGCAAAGTCAAAAACAAGTTTATCATTCCCGGAAACCCGCATAAATATTAGCTTTCTTGAACATTTCCAAATAAAAACTATGACCTACCCCTTCTGATATAATAGGTCAAATTATGCCTGGTTGCTTAATTACCAAACAACCAGGCCAGTATTTTGCTGATGAAATCAATCACACAGCCTTATATAGATCATTGAACTTCCAAATAACTTCAATCTGTTCACTGTCTGCAATGTTTACTCTTTCAATCGCATCATAGAGAACTCCCTTTAATGCATCATCATCCAGTGTACCGACTTTTGAAGTAGTCTTTTGTTCTTTTTCTTGCTCCTGCTCTGCACGAATACATGCTTCATAATCTGCTTCCGTAGTAGCAATGCTCGCCTTTAATTCCGCCTTTCGTTCTTCTCTGTTCAGCCTACTTGCAAGGAATTCTTCACGGGTAAGTGTTCCTGCTTTAAAATCCATATAGCTCTGCAACCCCTGCTCATCAGTTCGTTTGAGTTCTGCATTCAACGATTTTAATTGCAAACTAAGCCGTGTACTGTCTTTGGCAATAGCCTTCTTCCTCGTGTTGGCCTCAATTTTCATCACCGAGAGCTGTGCTTTTAGCGACTCCAGGAGAACAGATTCAAGTTTTGTTCTGTCCCATCGGACAGATTTACAAACTTTTTCCCGCTCCGACCAGTATGGTGTTATACAGTAGAAATGTTCATTTATTCCCGATGTCCGTTGCAGTTTTCGACCACAATGCGCACAATAGACAGGAAATCTTTCCTTGTTTTCCTTCCTTTCATAAGAACATACTTGCCTCAAAGCATTTCCTGCCGCCGCAAACTCTGTCTTACTTACAATCGCTTCGTGCGCATTTTCATGAATATACCATTCCTCAGGCGGCACACGTCTACTGGATTTATCGCGAATCTTCATGCTCTCTCTCGTGTGATTTACCATGCATCCAGTATATTTAGGATTATGGATGATCTCAATAATTCCCTGATGTGTCCACACCGGTTTACAATTATTAGAGGATTTCCGCCGAATACTCTTATACGCCAAAGGTGTCAAAACCTGTTCCTCATTTAGTTCTCTGGCAATCTGGCTGGTAGATTTACCAGCAATTATGTCAAGAAAGATTCTACGAACAATCGGCGCTGTTTCTGGATCAATCATCATTTTATGCTTTTCCTTGACCTTATATCCGTACGGACAGCAGGAAACATAGCCTCCCTGTTGCTGTTTCACTTTCATACCCGCCTTAACCTTCTTTGAAAGGTCTTTGCTATAATAGTCATAGATTAAATTCTGAAATGTAACATCCATACCTGGTGTTGTTCCAATGTGATTATTACTATCATAGTGATCATTGATAGCAATCATACGAATTCCCAGAAATGGAAATACATGCTCCAAATAATCACCAATTTCCAGATAATTTCGTCCAAAACGAGAGAGATCCTTTACTACTACCGTACTGATCTTTCTCTCTCGAATCATTTCGAGCATTCGTTGAAAGTCTGGTCGTGAAAAGTTTGTACCAGTAAATCCATCATCGCAGAATTCGATGCGGGGAATTGCTGCAAGGAATGGGTCATTATCCAGATATCGTGCTATTATCTGCCTTTGTGCCACAATACTATTGCTGTCATCCTTTGCCTGATTTGTTCGCTTATCTATATCTTCCTGGGAAAGTCGAAGATATACTGCTATACTCTTCATCAGTCTATGCCACTTCCCTCCGCAGTTCTTCAATAGACTCCATAATAGCCTTAAATTCATCCATATATCGAAATGTAATACTGACCGAGTTATCTCCATGTAACTGCATAGATTCAACCATGGCATTCACTAGCTCTTGTGTCATCTCTGTTGCTTTAGAATACTTCTTTACCAGAGATGCCATCTCTTTTTCGGCCTGTGATTGCCTGGTGTTTTCCATTCTCTCTACATTTAGTTTTGATATCTGCCCTTCTAATTTGGCAATATCATTCATAAGAAATTTTCGGTTACTTACATAATCATCTTGTGTTAGGATTCCTTCTCGATAATCCTGATACAGTCCACTGAACAATGTCTTTTTCTGGTCCAGCGTTGCTTTCAGGCTGCGAAGTTCTTTAGCCTGACCATTACCAGAAAACTTCGCCTCCTTAGTTTTTAGCAGTTGTTTAAGTGTTGCATCCATATCGACAAATAATGCCAGTTGTATCTTAATGCTTTCCAAAGCAACTGCATCTAAATCCGCTTTCCGGATCCGCTTTGCATGGCATCCTCTGTCACCGTGTTCTTCGTACGTCGGGCATTTGAATGTGAAGTAAGCCTTGTCTCGCTTGGTGCTGATCGAACGAACCAGTTTCATCACAGCACCACAGTCCGCACAGGTAAACTTTTTTCCATAAAGATTCACTGCCTTTGGCAAATAATCGTACTTTCCATAATCGGCTTTAGCTTTTTGCGCTGCCGCCTGATTAACTTTCTGTACCTTATCAAATAAATTTTGATCTATAATTGGCTCATGGGTATTCTTAACCACAATCCATTCGCTTTCCTCTACACGCCCGAACGGAAGTCCAGCATACAGGCATTGTGTCGATTTCCGCTGTGCCAAATGTCCCAGGTAAGTGATATCTTTCAATATATCTGCAATAATATGCTTATTCCAAAGAATTTTTCTTTCCTTCTGATTATTATTTGTTACGATTCCACGATCAGCCTTATACTGCCCCGGCGAAGGAATTCCAAGATCATTGAGCTTCTTATTGATCCCCATATAGCTCACTCCTTCACCTCTCCATTCATAGATCATGCGTACCACAGAAGCGGTCTCTGGATTTACAATCAGCAGATTCTTATTATCAGGCGATTTGAAGTATCCATACTTTTCCCAACTTCCAATGTAATCTCCATGTTCCATTTTATTCCATAACGCAGTAGAGACCTTACGGGAGATATCTCTAGCATAGCTATCGTTAATAATATTTAACAATGCTGCTGATAACTGCTCTGATGATTCTGCTGTCTCTGTATCAAAGTTCTCAATTGCCGATATCAACCTGATGCCAAGGAATGGGCAGATTTTTTCAATGAACCTGCCTGTCTCAACATAATTTCGCCCTAATCGGGATAGGTCTTTTACAAGAATACAGTTGATCTTTCCATCTTTAATATCTTCCATCAAGCTCTGCCAACCGGGACGCTCAAAGTCCGTTCCTGTATATCCGTTATCGGTATAAGTTTTGACATAGTGAAGATAAGGATGTTCTTTCATGTAATCTTGAAGAAATGCAATCTGGTTATCAATGGAGTCTGAATCACTCAAATTATCCTCTCTGGAAAGTCTGGCATAAATAGCAGTCTTATAAACCGTCATCTCATTCAGATCTACATCGTAAGATCCAATGTGCAGATTCTCTTCGACTCGTTGCTTACGCGATACTCGTGCCATTTATCCCACCTCCTTCGGTGTGATATGGTAATCATCCAGAAACTCTTCGATTGATTTAAACTGATCCGCATAGTTGAGAGTTACCAAAACTTCCTTCTCTGTAGTTATTTCAATCTTATCGATAAAATAAACAACCACCCGGCGTGTCAGTTCTTGAATATTTCTATATTGATGGAACTGTGACAGCCAGCTTTGCTGATCCGTTAAGCCATTCTTTACCTGATTACGATTAGCGATCAAGTGCGCTATTGCCCCTTTTGCTTCGCTGATATTCTTATCAAACTCCGCCTTAAATATCCGATACTCTTCAAGGGAAATCATCTCACTTTTGAAATCTTCATAAAGTGCCGATTTTAGCTGGTTATTATGAGCAATCACTTCCTCCTGACGAGAAATTCCAAACGCAATTCGTTCCAACTCCCGCCGTTCCCACGACACATCATCCAACTGTTTCAATGCCCGTTCCATATCCAATGCCATTGCAACCTGTGACTGGATCACAGCTAATACAGCATCGTAAACTGGCTGCTCTTTAACCCGCAGCTTACAGTTTGAATCCTTACAAACATAATAAATGTACTCTTTGCCAGAAATGACCGATCTCTTTCTAGCCATCGTGTTATGACACTCTGCGCAAAATATTTTACCTGAAAAAAGAGCAACCTTTTCATCTCCCATCTTACTTCGTGTATCTTCGCGCAATAATTTTTGCACGAGATCAAATGTTCCCGGAGGAATGATTGCTTCATGTGCATTTTCCGTTCGTGTCCATTCTTTCTTATCTTTAAGCTTACGAGTTTTGACCTTATAGTTTACAGAATAGGACTTGCCCTGTACCAGGGTTCCTGTATACATTTCATTCTGTAAAATCCGATAGACTGTTACATGACTCCATTCCGATTTTACCTGCTGCTTAAAGCTGGTTTCCAATTTTATATCACAGTACCGCTTATATTCCAGTGGAGACAGCACCCCTTCTTCATTTAAGCGTTTTGCAATCTGTTCTGGACTGCTTCCGTCCACTTTCATCTGGAAAATTCTCTGAATTACTGCGGCTGCTCTCTTGTCGATCTCCAGCTTATGCTTATCTTCCTCAGAACGCTGGTATCCATATACCACATGAGAGCCAACAAACTCACCATTTTTTCGTTTAATCTCCAGATTAGAACGCACTTTAACCGATATGTCTCTTGAATAGGAATCGTTAATAAAGTTCTTAATTGGAACAACAATGTCATTCCCTGCCTGATCCTTGTTGGCAGAATCGTAATTATCAGTAATTGCGATAAACCTAATTCCCAAACGGGGAAAGATCTTTTGTAAGTAGTTACCGCTTTCAATGTACTCTCGTCCGAAACGGCTGAAATCCTTTACAATGATGCAGTTGATTTCTCCCCGCTTGATACTCTCCATCATATCATTAAAAGCCGGTCTGTTAAAATCCGTACCAGTAAATCCATCATCACAAAATTCTCGCACAAATGTTATCTCTGGATGCTTTTTCAAAAACTCTTTAATTAAGCTGCGCTGATTTGCAATACTGTTACTTTCAGTTTTTCCTCCTTCTTTTACACGATCATCATCTTCTTTTGAAAGTCGCAGATAGATAGCCGCAAGGTACTGATTATCTAATGTTTTTTGCATAATGCTCCACTCCTTTTGATTTTTACCAGAAATCAAAACAAACTGGAGTCCCGCTGATTTTGTCCAAGACTATGCTACCACAGTCTACAGCATAACTCCAGTTTGTCTCCGCATTTTTTCACTGCCAATTTATTCCTGTATTTGTGCTCATGCTTCGCATTTTCACATCTTATCTTAAGCAGACCTACATGGATGCTACCATGTTAATAAAGTTATCCGTAAGTGTATTCTGTGTATTCGCAAATGCGACATGAACAACAGTGCTTCCTATTTTAAACTGATACGGGTCCCTGATCTGCTCAACAAAGGATTTGATTCTTTCCTCTGTCGGCAGAGAACTATCGATCTTCACATCACGAATATCGACTAACTGATCCGCCGATGCGTATCTATTCTCATCTCTCATCTTCAATCACCACCTTCGTTTTTATTTATATTTTCCATTTTCTGCCTCTGTTATTCAGGAGAATGTCTTCGCAATAGGATCCGCTGATCCAATTAACCTATCCTCTTTGGCAGATCTGTCTCCCTGATATAAATCGCTTAATCTCGGTCTGAATACACTTTTCAGCCTCACCATCAAGACTACCTTTCAATTCGGATGATGGTCGGATCCTTTCTTCAAGCAGATCTAGACTAATACTGTTTATATTAAATGAAAGTGCATATACCTCTGAATATTCAAGGTTTACATGAGTATATTTTCTATGCATATACTCACTATAACAAGTTTCATCAGTTGCTACTATGCGGGGATAACATTTCCTATAACGCCTTCTTTCATACCCCCCGGATCTTTCCGATGTGAACAGCATGATCCCATAATTTGCCAGTTTTTCCCATGAAAGCTGATCATAGACCTCTTTTGATATCTCAACATTCTGCATAATTATTTTCTTTGCCTGTTTAAATTTGTCTTCCAACACCCCTTCATCAATTACTAGAATACTTCTCGGATGTGCACTTTCAAAGGATTCCTTATTTGTCCCTGCCTTATCTATGTCCGAAATGTATAAGAATTCATCTCCTAACCATAAACAAAATTCTCTTTGATCCCATACCAATCCATACCGATTTCTTTGACATTCTGGTATCATTCGGTATTCTGCTTCACGAATCTTTGAATTCTTAATAATCTCTTCCCAGATTCTCATGTAGATACTCCGCATTCCCCCCATCTGCTCTGCCGTTTGATAAATCGCGCACTTAATATTATATTTGACACTATTCTCTAAATATATCCGATCAGTCTCATCCAAAGTGAACTCATCCTCCAGATACTGCATGATGATTGAATATGTAAATTCAAGATAATTAACCTGTTGTGCTAGATAAAATAATATAAAGAAACTTCAACAAAATGTGCTAT
>ERZ772900.1545-NODE-1545-length-20212-cov-4.259265_pt1 | contig 20212 bp, 12 predicted proteins | sample MGYA00512124_ERZ772900 | MGnify/ENA primary metagenome ERZ772900 (study PRJEB29015, sample SAMEA2737716) | human gut metagenome | biome: human gut; feature: human-associated habitat; material: faeces | place: China | collected 2012 ... | reverse complement strand
ACAAGGAAAACAGGTGTGGCAGCGCAGAATATTGTAATCACTCCAGTATATGCAGAAGGAAAATAATCGATTTACGCAGACTTGTTACTTTGCGATAAGGCGGCTATCTACAGCCGCCAAATTTTCGTTGAGGAAAATGTCTCCTTATGCTATAATGTATGTCGCTGATTGAAACATGAGATAAGTCCACATTTGTTCATAACTTTAATAAATGTAAAAAATATGATGTAGATATGAAGTGTGAAGATGGGACAGTTTAGATAGGAGAATTCAAATATATGTCAAAGATAAAGGACGATGTTAAGAAACAGATTGAGAAAAGACGAACATTTGCGATCATTTCCCATCCGGATGCCGGTAAGACGACTCTGACTGAGAAGTTTCTGCTATATGGAGGAGCAATCAATCAGGCGGGAAGTGTAAAGGGAAAAGCAACATCAAAACATGCAGTTTCTGACTGGATGGAAATTGAGAAAGAAAGAGGTATTTCAGTTACTTCTTCTGTATTGCAGTTCAATTATGGAGGATATTGTATCAACATTCTGGACACACCGGGACATCAGGACTTCTCAGAAGATACCTATCGTACCCTTATGGCTGCGGATTCTGCCGTCATGGTCATTGATGCCTCCAAGGGTGTTGAGGCACAGACAAGAAAATTGTTCAAGGTATGCGTGATGCGACATATCCCGATTTTTACCTTTATCAACAAGATGGATCGTGATGCAAACGACACCTTTGAACTTCTGGATGATATTGAAAAGGAACTGGGCATTGCGACCTGTCCGATTAACTGGCCGATCGGCTCCGGTAAGGGCTTCAAGGGCGTGTATGACAGAAATACCAAGCGCGTCATGACCTTTGCAGATACCTTAAAGGGAACCAAGGAGGGAACCGAAAAAGAGATCGCTATTGATGATCCGGCACTTGTAGATGAGATCGGAGAAGATCAGAGACAGACCTTATTGGATGAGATCGAACTTCTGGACGGTGCCAGTGCAGAATTTGATATGGAACTGGTGTCCAAGGGCGAGTTGTCCCCTGTATTTTTTGGTTCGGCGCTTACCAACTTTGGTGTTGAGACCTTTTTGCAGCACTTTTTACAGATGACATCATCCCCATTGCCGAGAATGTCCAACCAGGGTGTGATCGATCCGTTTTCACCGGATTTTTCCGCATTTGTCTTCAAGATTCAGGCAAATATGAACAAGGCACACCGCGATAGGATCGCCTTTATGCGTATCTGCTCCGGCGAGTTTGATGCCGGTATGGAAGTCTTTCATGTGCAGGGAAATAAGGCGATGAAACTTTCCCAGCCTCAGCAGTTGATGGCGCAGGAAAGAAAGATCGTGGATAAGGCATATGCCGGGGATATCATCGGTGTATTTGACCCGGGCATCTTTTCTATTGGCGATACCATCGTCAGCGGAAAAAACAGATTTGCTTTTGAGGGTATTCCGACATTTGCACCGGAACATTTTGCCCGTGTGCGCCAGGTCGATACCATGAAACGTAAACAGTTCATGAAGGGCATCAGCCAGATCGCCCAGGAAGGTGCGATCCAGATCTTCCAGGAATACAATACCGGTATGGAGGAGATCATTGTCGGTGTTGTCGGTGTTCTGCAATTTGATGTTTTAAAGTATCGTCTGAATAACGAATATAATGTCGAGATCCGCATGGAAAATCTGCCATATGAGCATATCCGCTGGATCGAAAATGAGGATATTGATCTGGATAAGATCTCCGGTACCTCGGACATGAAGAAGATCAAAGATCTCAAGGGCAGACCGCTTCTTTTGTTCGTCAACTCTTGGAGCGTTGGCATGACACTGGATCGAAACGAGGGATTGATCTTATCAGAGTTTGGACGCAGTTAAGTTCATTCGGATAGGAAAGGCCGGTGCCAAGATGAGTCTTGACAGATGGGACGACCACTGGATATAATAAGGCAGTAGCGATTTGCTACTGTCTTTTTTCGTTTTACAATCCCCATGATACAGGATAATAACAAGGGAACACAAAATGAGGTTGACTTTTTTGTGGAAGTATAATAGTATTAGAACATGAAAACGAACAAAAGTTCGATATGGAGGTTTTTAGTTATGGCAAATGATGATAAGTTAAAGGCGTTAGACGCAGCGATTTCCCAGATAGAAAAGCAGTATGGCAAGGGCTCGATCATGAAACTCGGAGACACCAGCAACCAGATGCAGGTCGAGACCGTACCGACCGGTTCTCTCAGTCTTGATATTGCCCTGGGACAGGGCGGTCTGCCAAAGGGCAGAATTATTGAGATCTACGGACCGGAGTCCAGTGGTAAGACGACAGTCGCATTACATGCTGTCGCAGAGGTACAAAAGGCAGGCGGTATCGCAGGCTTTATTGATGCAGAGCATGCGCTGGATCCTGTCTATGCCAAGAATATCGGGGTGGATATCGACAATCTTTATATTTCCCAGCCGGACAACGGTGAGCAGGCTCTGGAGATCACAGAGACCATGGTGCGTTCCGGCGCGGTAGATATCGTGATCGTGGATTCCGTTGCTGCCTTGGTTCCAAAGGCAGAGATCGACGGTGATATGGGTGATTCCCATGTGGGCTTACAGGCACGTCTGATGTCACAGGCACTCCGTAAGTTGACTGCGGTGATCAGTAAGTCGAATTGTATCGTTATCTTTATCAACCAGTTGCGTGAAAAGGTTGGCGTTATGTTCGGTAATCCGGAGACGACGACCGGTGGTAGAGCGCTTAAGTTCTATTCTTCCGTACGTCTGGATGTCCGTCGTATCGAGGCGATCAAGCAGCAGGGAGAGGTCATTGGCAACCGTACCCGTATCAAGGTCGTAAAGAACAAGATTGCACCGCCATTTAGAGAGGCAGAGTTTGATATCATGTTTGGTCAGGGGATTTCCAAAGAGGGAGATATCTTAGATATTGCGGCAGATCTTGATATCGTCAACAAGTCCGGTGCGTGGTATGCCTACAATGGAGACAAGATCGGACAGGGGCGTGAGAATGCCAAGACCTATCTGCGTGAACATCCGGAAGTGCGTGATGAGATCGAACAGCAGGTCAGAGCACACTTTAAGCCGGAAGAGGCAGAGGAGACAGAGACTGTAGAAGAATAGGAGGGTCACAGTGGATATAGAATCGATTGACACAGCAGGAAAAAATAAATGTAAGATCCACCTCAGCAATGGGGTGGATCTTGCACTCTACAAGGGTGAAGTGCGGCAGTTGCATTTACAGGAGAATGACGAGATCACAGAGGATATGTATGAAAAGATTTTAGAGGAGATCCTCATACCCAGAGCCAGGCGCCGTGCTATGCACTTGCTGGAAAAGATGGACCGGTCGACCAGACAGTTGGAGACCAAACTGCGCGAGGGCGGCTATCCGGAACCGGCGATCGAGAGTGCCATTGCCTATGTAACAAGTTACCACTATCTGGATGATGAACGCCTTGCAAGATCCCACATCCGCTTTTATCAGACCAGCCGCAGTCGCATGCGCATGACACAGGATCTTTTGAAAAAGGGGATCGATCGTGAGATCATTGATCGTTGTATGGAAGAAGAATTGGAGCAATCCCAGATGGAGTTGATCGCAGTTTTATTGCAGAAGAAAGGCTATGATCCGGAGAATGCAACGCGGCAGGAAGAAGCCAAAATGTATCGTTTCCTTATGCAGAGAGGCTTCGCATCCAGTGAGATCAGTCGTGTCCTGCGAGGCGGATTTTCGGAATGGGATTGAGGGATATATTCTTGACAAGCCATATAAGAAAGTATAAAATTTAATTGTTGTATTTATATGCAGATTAGTAATTTTTCATGATGTATGTACAATAAAATTAAATAAGGGAGGTGCTCCTGTGCTTACGATAATAATCACAGCGGTTGTTACGTTAGTCGTTGCAGTTCCGGCGTCTCTTGCCATCGCAAATGCTTCCTACCAGAAGGCATCTGCAAAGAAGGTTGGCAGTGCAGAAGACAGGGCTCGTGAGATCATTGATGAGGCTGTCAAGAATGCAGAGACCAAGAAGCGTGAAGCTCTTTTAGAGGCCAAGGAAGAGTCTATGAATACCAAGAATGAACTCGAAAAAGAGATTCGTGAGCGTAGAGCAGAAATTCAGCGCAATGAACATCGTGTGCTTCAGAAGGAAGAGAATCTGGATAAAAAATTAGAGGCTCTTGAGAAGCGTGAGGCTGAATATACTGCCAAGGAACGTGCGGTTAACAAGCAGAAAGAAGAAGTTGCGAAGTTAAATCAGCAAAGAGTACAGGAACTAGAAAGAATCTCAGGATTAACCTCCGAACAAGCGAAAGAAATACTTTTAAAAACTGTTGAAGAAGATGTAAAACTTGACACTGCAAAACTGATCAAAGAATCCGTTGCGCAGGCAAAAGAGGAAGCAAACAAGAAGGCAAAGGACATTGTGGTTACTGCAATCCAGAAGTGTGCCGCAGATCATGTTGCCGAGACAACAATCTCTGTTGTTCAGCTTCCGAATGATGAAATGAAGGGAAGAATCATTGGTCGTGAGGGACGTAATATCCGTACCCTTGAGACTTTGACAGGTGTAGAACTGATTATTGATGATACACCGGAAGCAGTTATTCTTTCTGCATTTGATCCGGTCAGACGTGAAGTGGCTAGAATTGCCTTAGAGAAGTTGATCGTAGATGGTCGTATTCACCCGGCTAGAATTGAGGAAATGGTTGAGAAGGCTCAGAAGGAAGTTGAGACTTTGATCCGTGAAGAGGGTGAGGCCGCAACACTTGAAGTTGGTGTTCATGGCGTACATCCGGAACTTGTCAAACTTCTTGGTAAGATGAGATATCGTACCAGTTATGGTCAGAATGTCTTAAAGCATTCTATTGAAGTAGCACAGTTAGCAGGACTGCTTGCCGCAGAGATTGGCGAGGATGTCAGACTTGCAAAGCGTGCTGGGTTACTTCATGATATTGGTAAGGCAGTCGACCGAGAGATGGAAGGTACACACGTACAGCTCGGTGTAGAACTTTGTAAGAGATACAAGGAATCACCGATTGTTATCAATGCGGTTGAAGCGCACCACGGCGATGTAGAACCGGAATCATTGGTCGCATGCTTGGTACAGGCTGCTGATACGATCAGTGCGGCAAGACCTGGTGCAAGACGCGAGACATTAGAAGCATATTCAAACAGATTACAACAGTTAGAAGAGATTACCGATGGATTTAAGGGAGTCGAAAAATCTTTTGCTATTCAGGCAGGTAGAGAGGTTCGGGTAATGGTAGTTCCTGAACAGGTCAACGATGCAGAGATGGTATTGTTGGCGCGGGATATTTCTAAGAGAATTGAGTCAGAATTAGATTATCCTGGACAGATCAAAGTAAATGTAATTCGTGAATCAAGAGTAACGGATTATGCAAAATAAAAAATAGTCAGCGAAAGCTGACTATTTTTTTACAAACTTATCGCGGCACGGGAATGTGCGGAAGGCACATTCTTTTTATCAGAAGGAGTGAGAAAGATGGAACACGTAGAGGTGGAAAAGAGAGAACTGGTTTATAAAGGCTCTATCCTGGATGTCTATGCAGACACCGTGCGCCTGCCAAACGGACACAAGGAAGCCTGGGATTTTGTGAGCCACAGAAAAGGGGCGGCGGCAGTCGTACCGGTTCTGCCGGATGGTAGGATTGTACTGGTACACCAGTACCGCCATGCCTTAAAACGTATGACATGGGAAATCCCGGCAGGATCCAGAGATTCCGTGACGGAAGATACTATGGTCTGTGCAAGAAGGGAACTGACCGAGGAGACAGGTTACACCTGTGACCGGATCGAGCCGCTCATCTCATTAAAGACCACCGTTGCCTTTTGCGATGAATTTATCGATGTCTATCTGGCAACCGGTCTCCATCCGGGACAACAGCATTTGGACGAGGCAGAGTCCATCGAGATCAAGGCTTGGAAGATGGAAGATCTTTTGACAGAGATCTATGCCGGGCGTATGCAGGATTCCAAGACGGTTTCGGCAATTCTGGCATATCAGGTCAAGGTCTTATAGCAAGGATAAATAGCATAAAACGAGTACAGTATCATAAGATGAATAAGGATGATTTGGACAGGGAGTGAAACCAAATGAAGCAGTATTCATATTATGATGCATATCACAGACAGAGGAAATTCCCGATGACGATCCGCCTGCATCGCTGGCGGAGCAAGAGAGGGGTATTTCTTTTGTCTTTTTTTATTGCCCTGGTCTTGGTACGCTTTTTCTTGTGGGAGGAGATCACGGAGGTAGCAGGCTGGAGCAGGATCTGTCTGGAACGGTTGGATGCCAATATCAGCGACAGCAGGAATTTTTTCTGGTATGTGGTCATACGAAGAAGTGAACTTCTCTTGCTCTTGACCCTGTGTGGGCTGACGAGAATGCGAAAAGCCTTATATTATATTGCCAGTGGACTGGGTGGCATCTGGCTTGGAATTTTCCTCATGTCTTTTCTAAAGATCTATGGTTGGAAAGGTCTGCTACTGGGAGCGGCAGCCTTGTTCCCACAGTGGATCGTCTACGGCATGCTCTTTGCTTATTTGTATTGGCTTTTCATTCGGCGTAAAGAGTTGGAGAGCAGGGAAAGCCTGCCGAGATATCTTTTATATGTGCTGGGACTTTTCGGGATGATGACAAGCGGTATTTATTTGGAGTGTTTTGTCAATCCGCTTTTGATCGTATTCGTCAAAAATCTCTTTGTATTGTAAAAAGATGTCCGGCAAATACTAGCAAAGTATTTTTCTACGCGTACACATGTACCCGTACAACATACAAATAGTGCATATAGATGTGAAAACGATATATAAAGACAGATAACTATATAAATATATTAAAATAGTCGAATAATCAGACAATATAAAAGAAAAAGTTGTTTACAAACGGGAAAAGCAGGAGTATATTAGTTAGCGACAGATGAATTTTCGGGAAGGAAAAGATATACAGAGAGGATGGATACGATGGAGAATAAGAATCAGAAGACGGGCTTATATCGACAGGAATTTGAACATGATAACTGTGGTATCGGTGCCGTTGTCAGTATGAAAGGGATCAAGACACATCAGACAGTGTCAGATGCTCTAAAGATCGTAGAGAATCTGGAACACAGAGCCGGCAAGGACGCTGAGGGGAAGACAGGCGACGGTGTTGGTATCATGTTGCAGGTATCGCATAAGTTCTTTAGCAAGATCGCGGGTAATCTTGGCATAGATTTAGGAGAGGAGAGAACCTATGGTGTAGGTATGTTCTTTTTCCCACAGGATGAGTTGAACCGCAATCAGGCAAAGAAGATGTTTGAAATCATTGTGGAAAAGGAAGGCATGGAATTCTTGGGTTGGAGAGATGTACCGACCAATCCAAAGGTTCTTGGAAAGAAAGCAATCGACTGCATGCCTTATATTATGCAGGGATTTGTGAAAAAGCCGGCAGATGTTAAGACAGGACTCGATTTTGACCGCAAGTTGTATGTGGCAAGACGTGTATTTGAGCAGACCTGTGAGAATACCTATGTGGTTTCACTTTCCAGCCGTACGATCGTATATAAGGGTATGTTTCTGGTAGGACAGCTGCGCACCTTCTTTACTGATCTGCATGATGAAGATTACGAATCAGCGATCGCTATCGTACATTCCCGTTTCTCCACCAACACCAATCCAAGTTGGGAGAGAGCACATCCGAACCGTTTTATCGTACATAATGGAGAGATCAATACGATCAAGGGAAATGCAGACCGCATGCTTTCCCGTGAGGAGACTATGTATTCTGAGTTCTTAGAGACAGAACTTTCTAAGATCACACCGGTTGTCAACACTTCCGGTTCTGACTCAGCAATGCTTGACAATACTTTGGAATTTTTGGTCATGAATGGACTGCCATTGCCGCTTGCCGTCATGATGACCATACCGGAGCCGTGGATCAACAATCAGGCAATGAATCAGGAGCGCAAGGACTTTTATCAGTATTATGCGACCATGATGGAGCCTTGGGACGGACCGGCATCCATTCTTTTCTCAGATGGAGATATCATGGGAGCAGTTCTGGATCGAAACGGTCTGCGTCCATCCAGATATTATGTGACCAAGGACGACTATCTGATCCTTTCTTCCGAAGTTGGTGTACTGCCGGTCGATGAGAGCAGGATCTTATCCAAAGACCGTTTAAAGCCGGGCAAGATGCTTTTGGTAGATACGGTTGCCGGACGTCTGATCGATGATGATGAATTAAAGACCGCTTATGCGACCAAGCAGCCGTATGGTGAGTGGCTGGACAAGAACCTGGTACATCTGCATGATCTGAAGATCCCAAATAAACGTGTACCGAACCACACCAAGGAAGAACGTGCCAAGTTGCAGAAAGCCTTTGGCTATTCTTACGAGGACTTAAAGACTTCCATCCTGCCAATGGCACTCAATGGGGCAGAGGGCATCGGTGCCATGGGTATCGATACACCGCTGGCAGTACTGTCTAACCAGCATCAGCCGCTCTTTAACTATTTCAAGCAGTTGTTTGCACAGGTTACCAATCCGCCGATCGACTCCATCCGTGAGAAGGTCGTGACATCTACGACCATCTATCTGGGCGAGAGCGGCAATGTCTTAGAGGAAAAAGAAGAAAATTGTAAGATGCTTCGGATTAACAATCCGATCCTGACCAATACAGACCTGCTCAAGATCAAGAATATGGATGTGGAGGGATTTAAGGTTGAGACTATCCCGATCACATATTATAAGAATACATCTTTGGAAAAAGCCATCGATCACCTCTATGTAGAGGCAGATCGTGCGCACAGAGAGGGTGCTAATATCATCATCCTGTCTGACCGCGGCGTGGATGAGAACCATGTAGCCATCCCATCTCTGCTTGCAGTTTCTGCTTTACAGCAGTATCTGGTACAGACCAAAAAGAGGACAAGCCTTTCTGTGATCCTGGAGAGTGGAGAACCGCGAGAGGTACACCATTTTGCAACCCTTTTGGGCTATGGTGCATCTGCCATCAATCCATATCTGGCACAGGAGAGCATCCAGGAACTGATCGATCTCAACATGCTTGACAAAGATTATTATGCGGCAGTGGATTCTTATAATGAAGCCGTTATCAGCGGCATCATCAAGATCGCATCCAAGATGGGAATTTCTACCGTCCAGTCTTATCAGGGAGCCAAGATCTTTGAAGCCATCGGTATCAATGAGGATGTGGTAAACCGTTACTTTAAGGGAACGGTCAGCCGTATCGGCGGTATTGGTATCGAGGATATCCAAAAGGATGTAGAAATGCTGCATTCACAGGCATTCGATCCTTTGGATCTGCATACGGATAATACCTTGGACAGCAAGGGCGCACACAAGATGCGCAGTGGCAAGGAGGAACACCTGTATAACCCACAGACCATCCACTTGCTGCAGCTTTCTACCAGAACCGGCGACTATGATACCTTTAAGGAATATACCTCACTTGTCAATAAAGAGGGTGATACCATTATGAACTTGCGCGGACTTTTGGATTTCAAATATCCGAAAAAGGGCATCAGCATTGATGAAGTAGAATCCGTAGATGAGATCGTTAAGCGATTTAAGACAGGTGCCATGTCCTATGGATCTATTTCCAAGGAAGCACATGAGACTATGGCGATCGCCATGAACATGCTGCACGGAAAATCCAATTCCGGTGAAGGTGGTGAGGAAGAAGAGCGCCTTACCATCGGCAAGGACGGAAAGAACCGTTGCTCTGCCATCAAGCAGGTGGCATCCGGTCGATTTGGTGTTACCAGCCGTTACTTGGTAAGCGCCAAGGAGATCCAGATCAAGATGGCACAGGGAGCAAAACCGGGTGAAGGCGGACATTTGCCGGGCAAGAAAGTTTATCCTTGGATCGCCAAGACAAGACTTTCCACACCGGGCGTATCTTTGATCTCGCCGCCACCACATCATGATATTTATTCGATTGAAGATCTGGCACAGCTGATCTACGATCTGAAAAATGCAAATAAAGACGCCAGAATTTCTGTAAAACTGGTTTCTGAGGCGGGGGTCGGAACGGTTGCTTCCGGTGTGGCAAAGGCAGGAGCACAGGTTATTTTGATTTCCGGTTATGACGGAGGAACCGGTGCCGCACCGAGAAGTTCCATTCACAATGCCGGACTTCCGTGGGAACTTGGACTTGCAGAAGCACACCAGACCTTGACTATGAATGGTCTGCGCAACAAGGTTGTCATTGAGACAGACGGTAAACTCATGAGTGGTCGTGATGTTGCAATCGCTGCCATGCTTGGTGCCGAGGAATACGGCTTTGCTACAGCGCCGCTGGTTACCATGGGATGCGTGATGATGCGTGTCTGCAATCTGGATACCTGTCCGGTGGGGATTGCAACCCAGAATCCGGAATTGCGCAAGCGCTTTACCGGAAAACCGGAATATGTTGTCAACTTTATGCGTTTTATCGCACAGGAACTGCGTGAGTACATGGCAAGACTTGGCGTGCGCAGCGTAGATGAACTGGTAGGCCGCACGGATCTTTTGGAAGTAAAGGAGAGTGCAAAACAGGGCAGATATGCAAAGATCGACCTTTCTGCGATCTTGGACAATCCATATGCCAAGGATGCAGGAAAGATCTGCTACAACAAGAAAAATGTATTTGATTTCCAGTTGGAAAAGACGGTAGATGAAAAGATCCTTTTGAAACAGTTTAAGGACGCTTTGGAAAACGGAAGCAAAAAGGGTCTACAGATCGATGTGACCAATACCGACCGTTCCGTAGGTACCCTCTTTGGCGCGGAGATCACCAGACGCTTTGGCGAATCTTTGCCGGAAGATACCTTTACGGTACAGTGTAACGGTGCCGGTGGACAGAGTTTTGGTGCCTTTATTCCAAAGGGGCTGACGCTTGAACTTGTCGGCGACAGCAACGATTACTTTGGTAAGGGACTTTCCGGTGGAAAGTTAGTCGTTTACCCGCCAACAGGTGTAACTTATAAAGAAGACGAAAATATCATTATCGGTAATGTGGCACTTTACGGTGCGACCAGCGGTAAAGCCTTTATCAACGGTGTGGCCGGAGAGCGTTTTTGTGTCAGAAATTCAGGTGCAACTGCGGTTGTAGAGGGCTGTGGCGATCACGGTTGTGAATATATGACCGGCGGACGTGTCGTAGTCTTAGGGCAGACCGGAAAGAACTTTGCTGCTGGTATGAGCGGCGGAATCGCTTATGTACTGGATGAAGATGCATCCCTTTACCGAAAACTCAATAAGACCATGGTATCTTTGGAACCGGTGACAGATAAGTATGATGTCTTAGAATTAAAGGAGATCATTACGGAACATGTTGCTTACACCAATTCCAAGAAGGGCAAGGAGATATTTGACAACTTTAGCCAGTATCTGCCGAAATTCAAAAAGATCGTGCCTCACGACTACAAGAAGATGATGATGACTATTGTCCAGATGGAAGAAAAGGGACTCAGCAGTGAGCAGGCCCAGATCGAGGCGTTCAACGCTTTGACAAAGTAAGAGAAAGGAGATACCAATGGGAAAAGCAACAGGATTTTTAGAATATGAGCGTCGGGAGTCACAGGCGATCGACGCAAAGGAGAGAATCAAGAATTTTAACGAATTTCATATTCCACTTTCAACAGAAGAACAGCAGAGACAGGGATCACGTTGTATGGACTGCGGTGTTCCTTTCTGCCAGTCGGGTATGACGATCAAGGGGATGACCTCGGGGTGTCCTCTCAACAACCTGATACCGGAGTGGAACGATCTGGTCTATCATGGCAACTGGGAGCAGGCGTACCTGCGCTTGCACAAGACCAGCAATTTCCCGGAATTTACTTGCCGTGTATGCCCGGGACTTTGTGAAAAGGCATGTACCTGCGGGCTGAACGGAGATCCGGTCACGACCAGGGAAAATGAGCGTGCTATCATTGAATACGCCTATGCACACGGTCTGGCAGACGCAAAGCCGCCGGTCAATCGTTCCGGCAAAAAGATCGCGGTCATCGGTTCCGGTCCTTCCGGGCTTGCAGCAGCAGACCAACTCAATTCCAGAGGACATGCAGTGACGGTCTATGAGAGAAATGACCGTGTGGGTGGATTGCTCCGTTACGGTATTCCAAATATGAAACTGGAAAAGCAGATCATTGACCGCAAGATCGCTGTGATGGAAGAAGAGGGCATTACCTTTAAGACCAATGTAGATGTTGGTAAGGACATCAAGCCAAAGGAACTCCTGGCAGAATATGATGCTGTGATCTTAGCATGCGGGGCATCCAATCCAAGAGACATCCAGGCGCCGGGCAGAGAGGCAAAAGGTATCTACTTTGCGGTAGATTTTTTGACCTCCACGACCAAGAGCCTGTGGGACAATGGATTAAAAGAAGGAACTTTTATCTCTGCAAAGGATAAAGATGTGATCGTGATCGGTGGTGGTGATACCGGTAATGACTGTGTGGGTACCTGCATGCGTCATGGCTGCAAATCCATCACACAACTGGAAATGATGCCGAAGGCACCGGATGAGAGACGGGAGAGCAATCCTTGGCCACAGTGGCCGCTGGTCTGCAAGACAGATTACGGTCAGGAAGAAGCAATCGCAGTCTTTGGACATGATCCGCGTATTTATACAACGACGGTTAAAGAATTCAAGAAAGACCGCAGCGGCAACCTAAAGAGCGTTATCCTTGTCAGTCTGGAATCCAAGACGGACGAAAAGACCGGCAGACGCATGATGGTGCCGGTGGAAGGTACAGAAAAAGAAGTGCCATGCCAACTGGTGCTGATCGCCGCAGGTTTTTTGGGAAGCCAGTCTTATGTGACCGATGCCTTTAAGGTAAAGGTGGACGGCAGAACCAATGTCGCTACGGAGGCAGGAAAGTTTGCCGCTTCGGTAGACAAGATCTTTACCGCGGGCGATATGCATACCGGTCAGTCGCTGGTTGTGAAGGCAATTCGACAGGGACGTGATTGTGCAAGAGAAGTAAGATCGGAAGAGCAGTAGATGAATATCTGATGGGATATTCTAATTTATAATTTAGATTTACGGAAAAGACACCGACGGTGCAGAGTCAGAAGAGGACTTTGTGCTATCGGTGTCTTTTTGTGTCCGGATATGTACACCGTGTATGGTATAAAGCCCATCCGTGGCTTAATTTATAAAAATTTAAGAATTGAATCTTATGTCCTTCCTTGTAAAAGATAGTCGCTATGCCTTAAAATTAAAGTAAGAAAATGGCAGGTGATTTATTATGGAAAAAGGAAAGAAATTATTGAAAAATAAAAAGGTCTGGGTATTTTTACTTCTGATAATTTTGGCGGTGGCGATCGGCTTTATCGTGGTTCTCCGCAAGCAGAAGCAAAAGGAAGAACAGGTGGCGGAAAAGGTCTATCAGGTCAAGGTCATGGAGGCGGGGGAGACCGGGAGTGATGTAAGTCTTTCCTATACGGGGATTGTCCAGCCGGAAGAAACCATCCAATGTACCTTTGAAACGGTTGGGACGATTGAGACCGTGAATGTCGAAAAAGGGCAGGAAGTCGCAGAGGGACAGATCCTTTGTACCATGGATGCCGGGGATGCAGAGGATCAGTTGGATAGTGCCAATCGGACTTTGGAATATGCGGACAAGACAAGAAAAAATGCGCAGGAATCTTATGAGAATGCCCAGGAGGACTATGCGACAGCCTGCGGTACCAAACGTGAATTGGAAAATCTAAATGATGCCATAGCAAGAAGGGATGAGCAGCAGAAAAAGGTGGATGCCCTCAAGAGCAAGTTGGATGGCATGTCGCAGTACAAGCCGGGCAACGGCAGCCTTGGCAATATGCCGGAGACCAATACCGAGTATTATTCTACCAAGTTGGAACTGGATTCTGCACAAAGCACCTTGGAAGTCTATCAGCGAAATGTAGACAGTGCTCAGGAAGCCTATGATAAAAAGGCAAAAGAAGGGGCAGATTCCGATGAGGCAAAAGCCCAGAAAGAACGGCTGGACTCTGCGCGTGATGCCTTGGATAATGCCAACGAAGCCTATGATAATGCTGCGGATAATGTGGAAAAGGCACAGAGTGCAGTAGATAAATGTACGCTGAAAGCACCCAAGGCGGGATATGTGGTCAATGTTTCTGCGACAGAGGGCAGTGTTTCAACACCGATCATGCCGGCGGTTGTTCTGGCAACGCATGATGTTGTGATCAATTTCGGTGTGTCACAGACAGATATTACATCCCTTTCTGCCGGTATGGCCGCACAGATCCAGATTGGAGATAAGACTTTTGCCGGAAATATTAAGAGCATAGATGTGACGCCGGATGAGAATACCAGGACTTATGCGACGGATGTGACGGTAGATACCGCGGATCCGGAGGTATATCTGGGAGAACTGGCAACCGTTGAGATTAATATAGGAGAACGGACCGGCATCTGGCTGCCTTTGTCGGTGATCCTAAATGATGGCAATGATTATGTTTATGTGGTGGAAAATGACAGGGCAAAGCGTGAGTATATCAATGTCCTGGAAGTCAGTGATGATCAGGTGCTGGTCGAAGGAACAAAAGCAGGGGATAAGATCATCTGCGAAGGCATGAAGCTGGTCCGTACAGGTAGTGCTGTGTCCTATGACAAGGCAGAATAAGGGGGCAGGGCATGGATAAATTAACAAAAGGTTTATTACATAATCGCTATATTGTGGTATTCTTTCTGGCGATCATTGTTTTACTGGGCGGCATTTCTTATTATCTGGTGCCAAAGCAGGAAAATCCGGACACGTCCATAGCGGTTGCGCTCGTGACGACTATCTATCCGGGAGCCTCACCGGAAGAGGTAGAGGAATACGTGACAGATAAATTGGAAGATGCCATTGGGCAGTTGGCGAATGTGGACTATACAACCAGTATGAGTATGGAATCTGCAAGCGCCGTGATCGTGTATTATACCACCGATGTGACGATCGACCAGGTGGAATCCAAGTTGCGAGAATGTGTATCGGATGTGCAGGGCGACCTGCCGGATATGTGCCAGACAAGTACAGTAAAAACGGATCTGGTCTCAAATAATCAATTTATCATTAGTTTGTCGGGAGAAGACTATTCTTCGGAGGAACTGGTAGCCTATGCAGATACGATCAAGGATCAACTGGAGGATATCGATCATGTGGCATCGGTATCCATTGAGGGCGCCAGCACGAAACAGGTTGTGGTGGAAGCTGACATCCAGAAATTGCAGTCTTACAATGTTTCCATTGAAAATATCTTATCCTTGATGCAGGCGCAGAACCTTAATATTCCGGCAGGAAGTATTGCTTATGATTCCGGTACGGTCACGGTGACCAGTGACGGACTTTTTACCAGCCTGTCAGATATTGAGAATACAGTGATCGGCGGTGCGGATGACAGTCTTTCTTTTGTAAAATTAAAGGATGTGGCAAATGTCTATGTGGAAAACACCAGTGATAAGCATTATGAGCAGGACGGAAAAGGCTGTATTCTTCTGGTCGGCAAGTTTGATGATGGTGTCAATGCGGTGAATGTCGGCAAAGATGTCCGCAGTCAGATCAATACGATCAAGAAGCAGTTGCCGGAAAATCTGGATTTCCATGAAGTCATGTATGCGCCGGAGGCAATCAGCGAAAATATCAACGGCTTTATCTTGAATCTGATCGAAAGTGTCCTGCTGATCATGGTGGTTGTCCTGATCGGTGTCGGTATCCGCAATGCACTTGTCATCAGTACGGCACTGCCAATCAGTGTTCTGGTGACTTTTACGGTCATGTATCTTTTAAATATCGAGTTTCAGTTTATATCGATCGCAGCCTTGATCATCAGTCTGGGTATTTTGGTGGATAATGCGGTTGTGATCAGCGAAGCGATCCAACAGCGCATGAACGCCGGACAGGAAAAAGAAGAAGCCATTGCGGGCGGTGTCAAAGAAACCTGGCTGCCGGTACTGACCAGTACACTTACAACGATCGTGACCTTTAGTATTATCTATTTTATCCCGGGGACGATCGGTAAGGTGGCAGGAACGATCCCTACGGTTGTTATCACATCCCTGATCGCTTCCTATATCATGGCGATGTGCGGTATTCCGGTTTTGGCATATTTCTTCTTTAAACCGGAAAAAGAAAAAGAAAATAAAAAGCCGAATCCGGTGCATAGATTTTTTGACCGCCTGCTGGGGATCGGGCTTCGCTATCCGAAGCGGACGCTGGTGTTTTCCTTTGCAACGCTTGGCGTGGCAGCACTTTTAGCCACACAACTTGGCATGCAGTTTTTCCCATATTCATCAAAGCCGGTGATCTATCTGGATGTCAGTGGAGAAACCATGAATCTGGATGCAACGGAAAAAGTCATAGATCAGGTGGAAGATGTCTTAAAAGAGGATGAACTGGTGGCACATTATACTACAGCCATCGGCGGCGGGCTGCCGAGTTTCTTCATATCGGTACCTTCCATGAATGATGCAGACAATGCCGGGCGCATCATGCTGGAGTTAGATGAGGATGCATTGAAAAAGGTTGGCAGTACGGAAAAGGCTGCCAAACAACTGCAAGAGGAAATCAATGAGAAGGTTACCGGCGCAAGCATTGAGGTCAAATGTCTGGAATACTCCCTGCCGGCAGATGATAAGATCGTTTATACGGTATCGGGGGATGATCTGGATGAAATCAATGCATTTGCGGCACAGATGGTAGAAGACCTGTCCCAGATAGAAGGAACGACGAATGTGCGTGACACTTCCGTAAATGCACAATATGAGTACAAGGTAAATCTGGACAGTGAGAGATTATCCAGTTATGGACTTTTGAAATATGATGTGGTCAAGCAGCTCAATACCAGCCTTATGGGGGCAACGGCATCCACTTATACCGGCGCAGAGGATGAGATGGATATAGTCGTTAGGGCAAAGGTGGATAGTCTGGAACAACTGAAAAATCTGCCAATTTCCGGCTCCGTCAGTGATACCCATGTTTTGTTGGGGCAGGTGGCGGACATCACGCTGGAGCCGACTATTCCGCTGATCAACCATTATAACGGAAAGCGGTATGTCAATGTCTTATCCGGTGTGCAATCCGGCTATGTATCCGGCACGATCGAATCAAAATTTGAAAAACAATATCTGGACAAAATGGATAGCGAGGGACTTACCATTGTGGAACAGGGCGAGATGAGCAATATGATGACTCTGGTCGGAAATCTGATCAAGGCGGCAGGTGTGGCGATTTTGATCATATACATTATCCTGCTTCTACAGTTTAAGGATTTTGGAAAGCCGCTCAACATACTGACTTCCATACCGTTGTCGCTGATCGGCTGTTGCTTTGGACTCTGGATCTTAAACATGAACATTCAGGCGATGGCGCTTTTGGGCATTGTTGCCCTCTTTGGCATTGTGGTAAATAATGGTATTCTTCTGATCGAGGTCATCGACGAGAAACGAAGGAATGGCGAGAGCGTCCGGGAAGCCTGCCGCAGTGCGGTGGCAGCAAGATTCCGTCCGATCATGATCTCCAGTGTTACGACCTGTATCGGTTTGGTACCGCTGATCGTATCACAGGATCCCATGTCAGCGCCGATGGCGGTAACGCTATTATTCGGACTGCTCTTTTCTACCATACTTACCATGGTGGTCGTGCCGACGATTTATTATTTGCGGGAGAGCAAGAAAGAAACAGAATAAGGAAAAGAAAACGCTGTGGGTCAAACCTACAGCGTTTTGTTATGATAGGAATATTTACTTCCAAGAAAAAGTCGCAATGCCATAAACATAAATGATGGCGATGATCACAGGTACCACGAAGGTAAAAATGGGCTTTTGCCAGTTCTTCATCTTAGGCCCGACACCGGTATTGGCTTCCTTAAAGAAATTATCCCATCCCCAGCCAAACTTATGACAGCAGAAGAGGGCGAGGACGAGAGAACCCAGCGGCAGTATGTTAGTAGAAACAACAAAGTCCCAAAAGTCCATCCAGGTCGTCCCTTCAGCAAATGGCTGGAAATGCAGGGCATTAAATCCGAGTGCTGTTGTCAGTGCCAGTAAAAAGACGATGATGCCACAGACCAGACTTCCCTTTGGTCTGGACCAACCGGTCAGTTCGCGGACCATGGCAAGAATATTTTCGCAGACACCCAGTACCGTGGAGAGCGCAGCGAAGATCATAAACAAAAAGAATAAGGATCCCCAGACGCGCCCACCGGGCATATTATTAAAGACGGTTGCCATCGTATCAAATAAAAGGCTCGGTCCGGCACCGACTTCCAGATCATAGGTAAAACATGCAGGGAAGATGATGACACCTGCTAAAAAAGCGACCAAAGTATCAAGTGTGATGACATGCAGGGCTTCGCCCATGAGGGTGCGGTCTTTTCCGATATAAGAGCCAAAGATCGCCATGCTTCCCATACCGGTGGAAAGCGTGAAAAATGCCTGGTTCATGGCGGCAACCACGACAGATCCGTTGATCTTGGAAATATCCGGTTTCAGATAAAAAAGTAAGCCTTGTCCGGCACCTTTTAACAAAAGACTGTGGACTGCCAGTACCAGCATGAGCACTAAAAGTGCGCTCATCATAAATTTTGTGATCCGCTCAAGCCCGCCCTGTAAATGGAAGGACAGGATGAAAAAGGCAAGGACAACCGTTATGAACAGGAAAGTCACATTGATCGTAGGACTTGCGATCATGGAGGCAAATCCTAAAGTCTGCTGCCTACCGGCAACAAATTTACAGAAATAATAGATGAGCCATCCGCATACCACGGTGTAAAATGCCATCAGTGCCAGATTACCGATCAGACAGATAATGCCGAAACCACCCCATTTTTGACCCGGCTTTTCCAATTTTTTATACATATTGAGAGGACTGGTCTGTGCGGCTCTGCCGATCGCAAATTCCATGGTAAGAGCCGGAATGCCGAGGATAATCAGACAGATGATATAGACCAGCATAAAAGAGCCGCCACCATTTTGCCCGCACATCCATGGAAATTTCCACATATTTCCACAGCCGATAGCGCACCCCGCCGATAGCATGATGAAGCCCAGACGACTTCCTAATTGTTCACGTTTCATATAAATCTATAAATCCCCTCTTATTTATTCAACTCGGCGATCATATAAAGCAACTTCTCAGAATCCTCCCATCCAAGACATGGGTCGGTGATGGACTTGCCATAGACCTGATGATCGGAAATCTTCTGGGAGCCTTCTTCCAGATAACTTTCTACCATGACGCCCTTGACCAGGTTCTTGACATCGCTTGAGAACTGGCGGCTCATCATGATCTCACGGACGATACGGATCTGCTGCTTGAACTGCTTGTTGGAGTTGGAGTGGTTGGCATCCACGATCGTAGCCGGATTGACAAGATCCATAGAGGCATACATATCGGAAAGGCGAACCAGATCCTCGTAGTGGTAGTTTTGTACACAGTTGCCATGCTTGCTGACAGCCCCGCGCAGGATCGTATGCGCCAAAGGATTGCCGGTTGTGCGCACCTCGTAACCGGAAAAAGTAAAGTGGTGTGCATGTTGTGCTGCATATACGGAATTGAGCATAACGGAAAAGTCACCGCTGGTCGGATTCTTCATACCACTTGCTACATCAAAACCACTGACGGTCAGACGATGGTGCTGGTCTTCTACAGAACGTGCACCGATGGCAACGTAGGAGAGCAGGTCTTCAACATAAGGCCAGTTCTCCGGGTAGAGCATCTCATCGGCACAGGTAAAACCGCTTTCTGCGATAGCGCGCAAGTGCATTTTACGCATGGCGATCAGACCCTCGACCATATCCGGTGCCTTGGTAGGATCCGGCTGGGAAGCAATGCCCTTGTAACCGGAACCGGTGGTTCTAGGTTTATTGGTATAGATACGAGGAACGATGAGCACACGGTCTTTGATCTTTTCCTGTACGGAGGTCAGGCGGTTGACATACTCACAGACAGAATCTTCGTTGTCTGCGGAGCATGGCCCGATGATGGCGAGCACGCGGTCATCTTTTCCTGTAATGATATCTGCAATCTGCTGATCTCTGTCAGCCTTTAATGCCTTCATCTCCGGTGTTAAGGCAAATTCACTTTTGATGGTGTCCGGATCCGGCATCTTTTTTAAATATGAAAAACTCATTGTGTTACTCCATTCTGTCCCGATATTGCTTTTGGATTCTTACATTAATAAATATAAGAGCGGGACATTT
>ERZ772900.1540-NODE-1540-length-20238-cov-5.544319_pt1 | contig 20238 bp, 19 predicted proteins | sample MGYA00512124_ERZ772900 | MGnify/ENA primary metagenome ERZ772900 (study PRJEB29015, sample SAMEA2737716) | human gut metagenome | biome: human gut; feature: human-associated habitat; material: faeces | place: China | collected 2012 ... | reverse complement strand
CGATCCACTCCCATCCCACCGTCACCGAGACGATCCGCGAAGCCGCGCTGAATGCCGAAAAACGCGCGATCCATGTCCCGAACAAGTAAGACGGACATTTAAAAAGCCACTCATCTTACACTCTCTCTTTCTTATGGGCTGCCGGGTATTCTTCTGTTCTCCTGTGTCCCGGCAGAAAAAAGAACCACCGTACGGTGGTTCTTTTTTTGCTCAAAAGATGGATTTTACCGAAGTTCCGCGAGGTCATAGACGAGCTGTTCGGTTTTCTCCCAGCCGATGCAGGCGTCGGTGATGGAGAGCCCATATACGCCGCCCTCGGGCTTCTGGTTGCCGTCGAGGAGGTAGGACTCGATCATCAGCCCCTTGACCATGCGGTGAATATCGCCGCTGTGGCGGGTGCTGTGGAGCACCTCCTTGGCGATGCGGGCCTGCTGATCCCATTGCTTGCCGGAGTTGGAGTGGTTCGTGTCGATGATGACGGCGGGATTCTCCAGACCGCTCTTGCCGTAGAGCTCGCACAGCTGGCTCAGATCCTCGTAGTGGTAGTTCGGCAGGGCGCGCCCGTATTTGTTCACCGAGCCGCGCAGGATGGCGTGGGCGAGGGGGTTGCCCTTGCTGCGCACCTCCCACTGGGAGAGGAGGAACGTGTGCCCGTGCTGGGCGGCCTTGATGGAGTTCATCATGACCGTCAGGTCGCCGCTCGTGGGGTTCTTCATGCCGACGGGGATGTCGAGCCCGCTGGAGATGAGACGGTGCTGCTGATCCTCGACGGAACGCGCGCCGATAGCGGCGTAGGAGAGGATGTCCGACAGGTACAGGCAGTTTTCCGGGTAGAGCAGCTCGTCCGCGCCGGAAAAGCCCGTCTGCTCGAGTACCTTGATGTGCATTTTGCGCGTCGCGATCAGACCCTTGAGAATGTCCGGGTCGCCGTTCGGGTCGGGCTGGTGGAGCATGCCCTTGTAGCCGTCGCCGGTGGTGCGGGGCTTGTTGCTGTAGACGCGGGGGACGAGGAGAATCTTGTCCTTCACCTTCTCCTGCAGGCCGCGCAGGCGCGTGACATAGTCGAGCACCGCGTCCTCTCGGTCGGCCGAGCACGGGCCGATGAGCAGCATCAGGCGGTCATCCTCTCCGGTGAGTACGTCGCGCACGGCGCGGTCGTTGGCCTGCTTCTGCCGGGCCAGCTCCGGGGAGACGGGGTACATGTCGCGGATGGTCTGGGGCGTGGGCAGCTTACGCTTGAATTCCATGTTCATGGGTGGTCATTCCTTTCTATCGCTGCCTCCCGGGCGGGAGGGAAATTGTTGTGTTCAGGGGCGGATCTCCGCCCGGATGCCGAGGGTCTGCAGCACCTCGAAAAAGTCGGGGTAGCTCTTGGCCACGGCTTCGGCGCCGCGGATGGTGCCGCCGACGGAGGTGGCCAGCACACTCAGCGCCATGACGATCCGGTGGTCGTTGTGGCCGTCGAGCACTTCGCGCGGGGCGGCGATGCCGCCGGGGTGAACCGTGACGCGGTTTTCCTCCGCGTCCACGCGCACGCCGAGCTTCGCCAGCTCCTGCGCCATGGCGGCGACGCGGTCGCTCTCCTTGATGCGCAGGCGGCGTGTGCCGGTAAAGACCGCACCGTGCGCCCGCGCCGCGGCGGCGAAGAGCACCGGCCCGAGGTCGGGACATGCGGTGAGATCGAGCTGCGCGCCGGGGGACTGCAGCCGGCGGAGCATATCGCGGCAGACGCGGTCGCCCTGCAGGCTCTCCGCGCGCAGGCCGGTGACGGTGACGCCCTCGCCGAGGGCGAGGAGAAACGCGGCGTTTGACCAGTCGCCCTCCACGGCGGCGACGCGGGCGGCGTAGTGCTGCTGCCCGGGGATGAAGAAGCAGTTTTCGTCCCACTCGTCGACCTGTACGCCGAACGAGCGCATCACATCGAGCGTGATGTCGATATAGGGGCGGCTCTCGACAGGGGGGAGGACGCAGAGCGTGCTGTCCGCCGCGAGCAGCGGCAGCGCGAGGAGCAGACCCGAGATAAACTGGCTGCTCACGTCGCCGCGCAGGGTGTATTCCCCCGCGGTGAGCGTACCCTCAAGCGCGATGCAGCGCTCGCCCTTTTCGATCCGGATGCCCGCGCGGGGCAGGACGTCCTCATAGATGCCGATGCCGCGCTCCAAAAGCCGCGGCGCGCCGGTAAAGACGGCGCGCCCGCCGGGGACGAGCGCCGGAGGGATGCAGAAGCGGAGGGTGCTTCCGCTCTCGCGGCAGGGGTAGACGGCGCTTTTCGCGGCGCACCCGCCGGTGCCGGTGATGTGGGCGGTATCGCCCTCCAAACGGGCGGAGCCGCCCATAGCGCGGATACAGTCGAGCGTCGCGGCCATGTCCTGGCTGCGCGAGATGCCGCGGATGCGGCTCTCACCCGCGGCGAGGGCGGCGCAAAGGAGCATCCGGTGGCCGCAGCTCTTCGAGGGCGGCGCGCAGACCGCGCCGCGGGCCGCGCCGGGGGTGATGGTGACGGTCACTCGGCCTGCGCCCCCTTCAGAAGGATGTCCATCGCCTCGCAGTAGCCGTCAAAGCCCTTGCCCATGACGGTTGCGATGCAGGTGGCGCGGACAAAGCTGCGCTGGCGGAAATCCTCGCGTGCGGAGACGTCGGAGATGTGCACCTCGACCGTCGGAATGCCGACGGCCTTGAGCGCGTCGAGCAGGGCGACGCTGGTGTGCGTATAGGCGGCGGGGTTGAAGATGATGCCGTCTGTACCGTCATAATACGCCTGCTGGATGGCGTCGACGAGATCGCCCTCGTGGTTCGATTGGTAGAAAGAGATGTTTACGCCGCGCTTTTGCGCGTGGGCGCGGATGAGGGACTGCAGGTCTTCGTAGGTACCGCGGCCGTAGATCCCCGGCTCGCGGATGCCCAGCATATTGAGGTTCGGACCGTTCAAAACGAGAATGTTCACTTCATCCACTCCTTTTCGATGCGCTGCGCCGTCTCCTCGGCGGTGCCGTCGCCGTCAATATGCAGATCCGCCGCGGCGCAGTAGAGGTCATAGCGCTCTTCGTAGCGGCGGCGCAGGGCCTCGCGGTCGGACGCGAGGGGGCGGTCCGCCGTCGCGATGAGCTTTTCGGGCGACCGGTCGAGAAAGACGAGACGGCCGCTGCGGCGTAGGGCGGTCACGTTTTCGGGGCGGAGAATGGCGCCGCCACCGGTCGCGATGACCTGTCCGCCGGTGGCGGCGAGGTCTGCGACGGCCTCCTGCTCGCGTTCGCGGAAGGCGGTCTCGCCGCGCTGGGCGAAGTAGTCCGCGATGGGCATACCGATCCGCTCCGTTACCAGCGCGTCGCTGTCGGCGAAGCGCTTGCCCAGCCGCTCCGCGAGGGCGCGGCCGACAGTGCTCTTGCCGGAGGAGGGCATGCCGATGAGGACGATGTTCTCCATCTCGCGGCGGACGGTCTGATAGGCGAGGTCAATGTCGCGCTGCGATGTCTCACAGCCGCGGAAGAGGGCACTCGCGTAGGTGGCCTGCGCGGCGAGCATGTAGAGCCCGCCCTCGGCGGGGATCCCGCGCGAGCGCGCCTGCAGCACGAGGTTCGTGCGCAGGGGATTATAGACGGCGTCCACGACGCCGCTGAGATTCGGGAAGGCGTCGAGGGCAACGGGGCAGCCTTCGACGGCGGGATACATCCCGCCGGGGGTCGTGTTGATGAGCACGTCCGCGTCCGCGTGCAGGCGGGCGGCGTCCTCATAGGTGAGCGCGCCGTCGCGGCCGCTGCGGGAGAGACGGTACACCTCCGCCGCGCCGAGACTGCGCGCGACGGCCACGGCCGTCTTCGACGTGCCGCCCGTGCCGAGGATCAGCACCTTTTTTCCCTCGAGCGAGAGCATGATGCGGTGGATGAGCGCCGCCATGCCCGCGAAGTCGGTGTTGTCTCCGTAGAGCTTTCCACCCCGGCGGACAACGGTATTCACCGCGCCGATGGCACGGGCGGTCTCGGAGAGCTCATCGAGCAGGGGGATGACCGCCTGCTTATAGGGAATGGTGACGTTGACGCCGGTGAAGTCCTGGCGGCGGAAGAACGTCTCCAGTTCCTCCGGCTCCAGCTCCCAGAGTTTGTAGTCATAGTCCGCGAGGGCGCGGTGGATCTGGGGCGAATAGCTGTGTCCGAGCCTGCGGCCGATGAGTCCGCACGTCATGCCTGCACCCCCTTTGTGAAGTAGTCCGTGCCGAAGCGCTGAGCCAGCAGGTCACACAGCGCGAGCGCCGTCACGCTGTCGAGCACGGGGCAGATGCGGCGGATGATGGCCGGGTCGTGGCGGCCGCGGATGGTCAGCTCCGCATCCTCACCGCGCAGGAAGTCCACCGTCTGCTGGGGCTGCGCGATGGAGGGCGTGGGCTTAACGGCGCACTGGAACACGACGGGCATGCCGTTGCTGATGCCGCCGTTGATGCCGCCGTTGTGGTTCGTCGCGGTGACGACGCGCCCCGCCTGCATGCGCAGGGGGTCGTTGAACTGCGAGCCGCGCTGCCCGGCGGCGGAGAAGCCGCTGCCGAATTCGATGCCCTTCACGCCGCCGACGGAGAACACCGCATGGCTCAGCACGCTCTCGACGCTGTCGAACCACGGCTCGCCCACCCCGGCGGGCAGGCCGCAGACGGCGGTCTGCGTGATGCCGCCGACGCTGTCGTGCGCGTCCCGCGCGGCGAGAATCTCGCGGCTGATCGCCTCACCCGCCGCCGGATCGAGTGCGGGGAAGGCGGCCTCGCCCAGCGCGGCGATGTCCGCGGCGGCGTCGGCAAAGGGACGGTCCCACGCTTCACCGCAGCGGAGAATGTGTGTGCCGACCGCGACGCCGGCGGCGCGCAGCACCGTCAGCAGAATCGCGCCCGCCGCGACGAGCGGCGCGGTGACGCGGCCGGAGAAGTGTCCGCCGCCGCGCCAGTCCTCAAAGCCGTGGTACTTACAGTAGGCGGCGTAGTCCGCGTGCGAGGGGCGCGCAAGACCGTAGGTATAGTCGCCGCTGCGGGTGTTTTCGTTGGGAATGACGATGGTGAGCGGCGTCCCGGTGGTGCGTCCCTGCCAGACGCCGCTGAGAATCTGATAGTTGTCTGGCTCGCGGCGGGGGGTGTCCATCGCCGTCGCGGGGCGGCGGCGGGCCAGTTGGCGGCGCAGGAATTCCTCATCGACCGGCAGACCCGGCGCGAGCCCGTCGAGCACCGCACCGACGGCGGGGCCGTGGCTCTCGCCAAACAGGGTGAGTGTCACGGACTGACCGAATGTGTTTTTCATAGCAGAACCCCCTCCAGACGGTGCAGAATTTCCTCGGGCATCATCGTAGTGAAGCGGAACGAACCGGGCTCATCCACCTCGACGGCGGTGACGGCCGCGCCCTGCCCCTTCTTGTCATGGCGCAGGTAGGGCAGAAGCGCCTCACGCGTCGTCTCTATCTCCGTCGGCAGGCCGCACTTGCGGAGAACGCGAATCAGCCGCGGACGCAGCGCGGGCGCGCACATGGGGAGCATCCCCAGCGCGACGCACTCACCGTGCAGCAGGCGGCCGCCGGCGCTGCTCTCGATGGCGTGGCCGACGGTGTGGCCGAAGTTCAGCACGCGGCGCAGCCCGTGCTCGTGCGGATCCTGCTCAACGACGTTTTTCTTGATCGTGAGCGAGCGGGCAATAATCTCCGGGAGGCCGGCGGTGAGGTCGGCGCTGCGCTCGATCCGGTCGAGGAGGTCGGCATCCGACGTCAGCGCCATTTTCACGCTCTCGGCGAGTCCCGCGCTGATCTGCCGCGGCGGCAGCGTGCGCAGCGTGTCCGGGTCGATGAGCACGGCGCGCGGCTGATGAAACGCGCCGACGATGTTCTTCACGCCGTCCATGTCGATGGCGGTCTTGCCGCCGATGGAGGAGTCCACCTGCGAGAGAAGCGTGGTGGGGATGTTGTAAAAGTCCACGCCGCGCATATACGTCGCGGCGGCGAAGCCCGCGAGGTCGCCCGCCATGCCGCCGCCGACGGCGGCGACACAGTCGCCGCGCGTCATGCCGAGCCGGAGCATCACACGCAGGAGCAGCTGATAGCTCTCGAAGCTCTTGCTGCTCTCGCCGGCGGGGAGCGTGCAGATCTGGGCGAGTTCACACGCGCCCGCCACCGCGGCGGCATAGGCTGCGGGGACGCCGCTGTCCGTCACGACGAGCACACGGCGCGCGAGATGAAGCAGTTCCCCCGCGCGGGCGAGCGCGCCGCGCTCTATGTAAATATTGTAGCTTTCCTCCTGCAGGGAGACGGAAATGACCATGGGGCTTCTCCTTTTTCAGATGTTGTTGGCGTAGTAGGAGCCGACGAGGCGGAGCTTGGCGCAGGTGGCGGACAGCTCCTGCAGCATCTCGCGGCCGTTCGTGGTGTTGATGCTGCCCTCAGCCTCAACGTAGAAGAAGTATTTCCACGACAGATCCTTCATCGGGCGGCTGCGCAGCGTGCGCATATTGTAGCCGTGCGCGCCGATGATGTTGAGTGTCTGGGCGAGGGAGCCCGCGTCGTTCTGCACGGTGAAGACGAGTACGAAGTTTTCATCCTCGCGCTTGCGCACGGTCTCCGTCTGATTGCGGGTGCGGGAGAGAGCGGCGAAGCGGGTGGTGTTGTTCCTGGCGGTGCTGATGTCGCGGTCGAGCACGCGCAGGCCGAAGACCTCCGCCGCCTCGTCCGAGGCGATGGCACCGAGCGTGAGGTCGTTCGCCTCGCGGACGCGCTGGGCGGCCATGGCGGTGTTGGCGTAGGACTCAATCTGATAGCCGTGGCGCTGGATATACTCGTCGCACTGGCGCAGCGCCTGCGGATGGCTGACGACGGTGCGGACGGTATCCGGCGTGGCACCGTCCATGCCGAGCAGGCTATGGGAGATGTCGAGATCGAGCACCTGGTTGATGAACAGCTCGCCCGAGAAGAGCAGATCCATCACCGTGCCGACCTCGCCGGCGTAGCTGTTTTCGAGCGGGAGGACGACGCTGTCGACCTCGCCGCGCTCCACGGCGTGGTACGCCGCGGAGAAGTCGGGGTAGGAGACGAGACGCGCCTGCGGGAACATGCGGCGCGCGGCGATGTAGGCGTACGCGCCCTCCACGCCGCAGTAGGCGACCTGCATCCCCTCCATCAGGCGGGTCTGGTAGGCACAGGAGAGGTCGATGACCTTGCGCAGGAACTGCGCATAGTAGGAGCCGACGGCCTCGTCGCCGATGCAGGCGGCGCTGCGCGCGATCAGCTCACGCTCGCGCTCGGCGTCGCGCACGGAAAGCCCGCGCTCACGCTTAAAGGCGGCAACCTGCTCACTCATATGCATACGCTCTTCAAACAGAGCGGCCATTTTCTCGTCAATGTCGTTGATCTTCGTTCTGATCTGATCCAGCTGGCTCATAGTTTTGCTACCTTTCATACATAAAAAATCGGCTTTCCCCCAAGGGAAAGCCGTTTGAGATAACTATTTGCAGCGCAATGCCGCGGCATTCAAACACAGGCTTCCTGGGGCGTTACTTGACCGTTAAAATAGGAAAAGCAAAAAAAGTGCAGCGCGCCAAAAAACGCACTGCACAGAAAGCCAAAGGAAGCGCAGGAGGAGGCCTGATGGGCGCACTGACCCGCGGACGCGTGAGCGCTGAGATTCATGTACTGCGTCATAACGGCCGCCTCCTTCGTGAAAGTACGTTCATTTTAAGCCAATTCCCGCCGCGCGTCAAGACTCCGCGCGCATTTCTGGCAAATAGACAAATCAAAGGCGGATTCCGCCGCCCGTTTCGGCACTTCGGTGCAGACGGGCATAGAGCGGCGCGGACGCGCATACGATGGAGTGTCTCATTTTGTCTGAGGAGTGTTGCAGCTTGAAGGGGAACATGGAGGAGCGGGCCGCCGCGCTGGCCCTTTACCTGATTGAAAACCGAACAACCGTCCGCGCGGCGGCGAAAAAGTTCGGTATCAGCAAATCCACGGTACATAAGGACCTGTCCGAGCGGCTGCCGGTCTACAACCGGACGCTGTATCTGCAGGTGAAGGAGATCCTCGAGGAGAACAAGGCCCAGCGCCACATCCGCGGCGGTCTCGCCACGCGCAGAAAGTACAAGGGGATATAAAACGGGCGGCACAGGGAACTCCCTGCGCCGCCCTGTCTCAGGCCGTTTTTATTTTTTCGCAGCCTGCTTCATCGAAAGGCTGATGCGGTGCTTCTTCTCGTCCACGTCGAGCACCACAACGGGTACCACGTCGCCGACGGCGACAACCTCGGAGGGGTGCTTGATGAACTTGCTGCAGACCTGTGAGATGTGGACGAGCCCGTCCTGATGGACGCCGATGTCCACGAACACGCCGAAGTCGACGACGTTGCGCACCGTGCCGGTGAGCGTCATGCCGGGCTTCAGGTCCTTGATATCGAGCACGTCCGTGCGCAGCACCGGGGCGGGCAGGTCGTCGCGCACGTCACGGCCGGGGCGCGTCAGCTCCCGCACGATGTCCCGCAGCGTGGGCAGGCCGATGCCGAGCTGCGCGGCAGCCTTCTCCTCGCCGAAGAGCTTCAGCTTCTGCGGGAGCATGCCGATCTTCCCGTCGCGCACGTCCGCGAGCGTATAGCCGCAGAGCGTGAGCAGCGCCTGCGCCGCGTCGTAGCTCTCCGGATGGACGCCTGTGTGGTCGAACACCGACGCACTCTCCGGAACGCGCAGAAAGCCTGCGCACTGCTGGAACGCCTTCGGGCCGAGCTTCGGCACCTTGAGCAGCTGCCGCCGCCCGGTGAATGCGCCGTGCGCCTCTCGGTAGGCGACGATGTTCTTCGCGGTCGCCGCGTTGATGCCCGCGACGCGGCCGAGCAGGCTCGCCGAGGCGGTGTTCACGTCCACACCCACGGCGTTGACACAGTCCTCCACCACGCCGGAGAGCGTCTCATCGAGCCGCTTCTGCGGGCAGTCGTGCTGATACTGCCCCACGCCGATGGCCTTGGGGTCGATCTTCACCAGCTCCGCCAGCGGATCCTGCAGCCGCCGCGCGATGGAGACGGCGCTGCGCAGGTTCACGTCATAGTCGGGGAACTCCTCCGCGGCGAGCTGGCTTGCGGAGTAAACCGACGCGCCCGCCTCGTTGACCATCATATAGCTGACCCCGCCGCCGAGCGCGCGGATCATCTCCACGGCCATCTGCTCCGTCTCGCGGCTGGCTGTGCCGTTGCCGATGGCGAGGTGCTCGACGCGGTGTTTGCGGATGAGCGCGGACAGGCGCGTGATGGCCTCCTTTTTCTGGCGCTCGCCGTAGGTGGGGTAGACGACGGTGGTGTCGAGCACCTTGCCCGTGCCGTCGATGACGGCAACCTTGCAGCCGTGGGCATAGCCGGGGTCGAGCCCCATCGTGACGTGACCCTTGACGGGCGGCTGCATAAGCAGCGGCTTGAGGTTCAGGGCGAAGTTCGCGATGGCGCCCTCTGCGGCGCGCTCGGTGAGCGCGCCGCGGACCTCGCGCTCGAGCGAGGGGTAGATCAGCCGGTCGTATGCGTCCTCGCAGGCGCTCTTCATGAACTCCATCGCGGCGGAGCCGGGCTTCACGGCGGCACGGCGCAGCACCGGGAGCGCCGCGTCGCGGTCGAGCAGCACCGTGACGGACAGGAAGCCCTCCTTCTCGCCGCGGTTGATGGCGAGAATCTGATGGTCGGCGAGCTTCGCGACGGACTGGTCAAAGTCGTAGTACAGGCGGTAGACGGAGTCCTCTTCCTTCGCCGCGAGACTGCGCAGGTGCCCCTGCCGCATGAGAAGCCCGCGCAGCGTCTTGCGGATGGCCGCGTCGTCCGAGAGAAGCTCGGCGACGATGTCGTTTGCGCCCTGCAGGGCATCGGCGACCGTTTCCACGCCGTTTTCGGGGATGATGAAGTCCGCGGCGGCGTCCTCCGGGCGCGGGCAGGTGCGCTCCTGCGCATAGAGCAGCTGCGCCAGCGGCTCAAGCCCCTTCTCGCGGGCGGCGGTCGCGCGGGTGCGGCGCTTCTGCTTATAGGGGCGGTAGAGATCCTCCACCTCCGCGAGCGTCGCGGCCGCGTCAATGGCGGCGGAGAGCTCCGGCGTGAGCTTGCCCTGTCCGTCGACGGCTTTTTTGACCTCCTGACGGCGCTGGTCGAGACTGCGCAGATACGTCAGGCGATCCTCGAGCTTTCGGAGGGTCGTGTCGTCCATGGAGCCGTGCTGCTCCTTGCGGTAGCGGGCGATGAAGGGGATGGTGTTGCCCTCGTCGAGCAGGGTGATGATATTTTCCACATACGCCTGCGCACACCCCAGCTCGCGGGCGAGAATTTCAGAAATGGCGGCCATAGAAGTATCCTTTCAGAGAAAATACAGGGGCGGACAAAGGTGTCCGCCCCATATAATAACAGTAGTAGTTGTCTCACAGAGTTCGCGTCGCCGCAGCGGAGCGAAGTGTCGCAGGCCAGCAAAGCTGGCCGAGGCGCGCAGTGCAGCGAAACCCCTCACTCAAAACGGGCTGTGCCCGTTTTGAGTGCATGTTTTACTTGTGGTACAGCTGCTTGCTCTCGTACTTCGGCTCACAGCTGACGTGGATGCCGAGCCGCTTGTAGAGGTTGCGGTCCTCCTCGGAGATGATGACCGAGAAGTGCGCATCGCAGCCGCGAAGCGCGCCGAGCTGCTGCTGCACGAGCGCGGCCAGCGGGTTCGTCAGGCCGGAGATCGCGAGCGCGATGAGCACCTCGTCGGAGTGCAGGCGCGGGTTGCGGTGGCCGAGGTTCTCCGTCTTGAGCTTGCTGATGGGGGCGATGACGGAGGAGGGGATGAGGTCGAGCTTCTGGTCGATCCCGGCGACGGCCTTGAGCGCGTTGAGAAGCAGCGACGAGGACGCGCCGAGCAGGGAGGAGGTCTTTCCTGTGACGACCGAGCCGTCCGGCAGCACGAGCGCGCCGGCGGGCAGACCCGTCTGCTCCGCCTTCTCGAGCGAAGCGGCGACTGCGGGGCACAGCTCCGGCGTGACGCCTGCCTGCTGCATGACGAGTTCCAGCTTGCGCACGACGCTCTCGCCGCACTCGCCGCGGGCGCGCTGCACAAGGCCGTCATAGTAGCGGCGCAGGATCTCCATGCGGCTCGCGGCCTGACAGACCTCATCGTCGACGATGGCGAAGCCCGCCATATTCACGCCCATGTCCGTCGGGGACTTGTAGGGGCACTCGCCCTGAATCTTCTCGAACATCGCGGCGAGCACCGGGAAGATCTCCACGTCGCGGTTATAGTTCACGGTCGTCTTGCCGTAGGCCTCGAGGTGGAAGGGGTCGATCATGTTCACGTCGTTGAGGTCGGCCGTTGCCGCCTCGTAGGCGAGGTTCACCGGGTGCTTGAGGGGGAGGTTCCAGATGGGGAACGTCTCGTACTTGGCATAGCCCGCGCGGACGCCGCGCTTATTCTCATGGTAGAGCTGGCTCAGGCAGGTCGCCATCTTGCCGCTGCCGGGGCCGGGGGCGGTGATGACGACGATGGAGCGGCTCGTCTCGATATAGTCGTTCTTACCGAGCCCGTCGTCGGAGACGATGTGCGCCACGTCCGAGGGGTAGCCCGCGATGGGGTAGTGGCGGTAGCTCTTCACGCCGAGCGCCGTCAGGCGGTTGATGAACGCGTCGGCGGCAGGCTGCCCGGCGTACTGCGTGATGACGACCGAGCCGACATAAAAGCCGAGCCCGCGGAACACGTCGATCAGGCGCAGCACGTCGTCATCATAGCTGATGCCGAGGTCGCCGCGCATCTTGTTCTTCTCGATATCCCCCGCGCAGATGGCCATCACGATCTCCACGTCGTCTTTCATCGTGGCAAGCATGCGGATCTTGCTGTCGGGCTGGAACCCCGGCAGCACGCGCGAGGCGTGGTGGTCGTCAAAGAGCTTGCCGCCGAACTCCAGATAGAGCTTGCCGCCGAACTGGCTCATGCGCTCCCGGATGTGCTGCGCCTGCAGCTCCAGATATTTATCATTGTCGAAACCGATCTTCATGACTGCTTTCCCCCTCTTGTACAAAACCTTAAAAACATAACAGGGTGTATTATATATCAGATCGGCCCCGCGGGGAAGAGATTCCGCCCATTTTGGGGGCGGAAAATTCGCTGAATTTCCTGTGACAATTTTGGCAAAAGACACCGTTGCTTTTTTGCGCGCGGCGGGGTATACTGTAAAATACACTCTTATTTGCAGGAGGCAGCTATGCGCTTTCAGGTCATGTATAAAAAGTCCGCCCAGCCCAAGGAGGCCTATCTCCCGTTTTTCGAGAGCGACGACATCGCTGAGATCAAGGATTTTGCCATGCGCCTGGCCTTCATCGAGGGCAACGACGTCTATGTGCAGGACACGGCTCTCGGCGAGATCGTCCGCGACTTCGAGGACGCGCGTTATAGAAATAAGGTATGAGCTTTCCGCCCCGGCCGATCGCGGCCGGGGTTGTTTTTTTACCCTCCGGGCCATACTAAGCCCGGAGGTGATTTTTTTGCGCGAAGAGAAGAAGGGCTTTCCCTATGACCCGGCGCCGGATGTGAACCGGTTTCCCGGCGTGCCGGAGAGCGGGTTTGACCTCGTCAACGAGTACGGCACCTACAACATCCAGCCCACGACGGACACGGACAACCTCTTTCCGCTGATCGCGCCGGGGCTGCCGCGCCGCTGGCGGGGGATGAAGCTGGAAAAGGGCGATCTGGAGCAGCTGCCGTGACCCGTCCGGGGGCGGCGGCAGACGCGCCGCCCCCGTGGGGGACGTTTCTTAGCTAAAAAGCATGAATCAACACGCGTGTTTTCTTTGCAAAGAGTGAAAAACACGAAATTATCGAAGAATAGTTCAAAAGCACGAAAATCAGAGAAAAAGCGCATACTTTCATCATTTAAATTGTGCTTCGTGATAACGCACAAGAAAGTGTTAAAAATTTGGCGACTTCGATACTTGACGGTTTTTTCACAAAGAAATATAATATAGCTAAACTGGTAAGACCAGCAGGCCGGAATTTTCGACCGCTGTGTGATACAATGGAGGGTGCAGAACGATGTATACACTGGGCATTGATATCGGTTCCACCACCAGCAAGTGTGCCGTACTGAAAGACGGCGAGGAGCTGGTTGCCACCAGCCTGCGCGTGGGCGGCATGGGAACCGAGGGGCCGCAGGAGGCGCTCGACGATCTCTGGGCGGCCGCGGGCCTGCGCGCGGAGGACATGACCCGCACGATCGTCACCGGCTATGGCCGCAAGAACTATGAGGGGGCCGACGGCGAGGTCAGCGAGCTGACGTGTCACGCGATGGGCGGACGGTTCGTCTTCCCGGGCCTTCGGACGGTGATTGATATCGGCGGTCAGGACGCGAAGATCATCTCCCTGACCGAGGACGGCCGGATGGCCAACTTCGTGATGAACGACAAATGCGCGGCTGGTACGGGCCGCTTTCTGGATGTGATGGCGTCCATCCTGCGGATGGATGTGAGCGAGCTGGCTCCCTGCGCCGCACAGAGCACGCAGCCCGCGTCCATCTCCTCGACCTGCACGGTGTTCGCTGAGAGCGAGGTCATCAGCCAGCTGGCCTCCGGCGTCAAGCGGCCGGATCTCGTGGCCGGCATCTGCCAGAGCGTGGCGACGCGCGTGGCGGCGCTGGCCCGGCGGGCCGGTGTGCGCGAGATGGTGTGCATGTCCGGCGGCGTGGCGAAAAACGGCGCTGTGCGCCGCGGGCTGGAGGAGTGCCTGAACGTCTCCATCGCCTACGATCCCCGCTGCCAGCACTTCGGTGCCATCGGCGCGGCCCTGTGGGCCTACAGGCAGGCAAGCAAAGCGTAAAAGCAGTCCCGCCCTGCGGGCTGCCTGTTCCATATAAAATATAGAGTATCATCGAGGAGGAAAAGAAATGGCAGAGCAAGTCAAGAAAAAGCCGGTGGATCCCAATTCCGCCAAGTACAAGCTCGGCAAGATCGCGGCCGACGCCTATGTCGACGCCATGGAGGCGAAGAAGCGCGGCGAGAAAGTGGCTTGGGTCTCCAGCAACTTCCCTGTGGAAATTCCCGAGACGATGGGCATCGCGACTGTCTATCCCGAGAACCAGGCGGCCGGAATTGCCGCCCGCGGCGCCGGTACCCGCATGTGCGAGGAGGCTGAGTCCGAGGGCTATTCCAACGATATCTGCGCCTACGCGCGTGTGTCGCTGGCCTATGCCAAGCTGAAGTCCTGTCCCGAGCAGGATGTGCCGATGCCGGACGTCCTGCTGTGCTGCAGCAACATCTGTTCCTGCATGATCAAGTGGTATGAGAACCTCGCCCGCGAGCTGAACATCCCCATGATCCTGCTCGACATTCCCTTTAACCCCGACTATGAGGTCTCCGATGCGGAGGTCGCGTATGTCACCGGCCAGTTCTGGGACGCCGTGAAGCAGCTTGAGGAGATCACCGGCAAGAAGTGGTCCGACGAACGCTTCAAGGAGGTCACGGGCTTTAGCTGCCGCTCCAGCCGCGCGTGGCTGGCCGCGACGAGCTGCGCCAAGTATGTCCCGTCCCCGTTCAACGGTTTCGACCTGCTCAACCACATGGCCGTCATGGTCACGGCCCGCGGCAAGGCCAGCGCCGGCGAGGCGATGGAGACGCTGCTCAAGGAGTATGAGGACAACCACAAGAACGGCACCTCCACCTTCCGCACGGAGGAGAAGCACCGCATCATGTTCGAGGGTATCGCCTGCTGGCCCTACCTGCGCGCGACGTCCACGGGCCTGAAGTCCCGCGGCATCAACATGGTCACGACGATCTACGCCGACGCCTTCGGCTTCGACTACGACAGCTTCGACGGCATGATCCGCGCCTACTGCAAGGTGCCCAACGCCATCAACCTCGAGCTCTCCCGCGACAAGCGCATCAAGCTCTGCAAGGACAACCACGTCGAGGGCCTGCTGGTCCACACGAATCGTTCCTGCAAGCTCTGGAGCGGCTTCATGTATGAGATGAGCCGCCAGATCGGTGAGGCGTGCAACATCCCCGTGGCCAGCTTCGACGGCGACCAGGCGGATCCGCGCAACTTCTCCGAGGCCCAGTACGACACCCGCGTCCAGGGCCTGACCGAAATTATGGAAGCCAACAAGGCCGCGAAAGGAGAGTAAGTCATGAATGAGATCCTGAAGAAAATGCACGAGGTGGCTGCCTCTCCCCGCACACAGATGGACAAGTACCTCGCCGAGGGCAAGAAGATCGTCCTCTGCGCCCCGGTCTACACGCCGGAGGAGATCATCCACTCCATGGGCTTCGTTCCCATGGGCGCGTGGGGCGGCGATATGGAGCTCAATCGCGCGAAGGAGTACTGTCCCGCGTTCCTGTGCGCCATCGTCCAGTCCCTGCTGGAGCTGGGCATCACCGGGGCTTTTGAGGGCGCGAGCGCCATCGTGATTCCGTCCCTGTGCGACACGCTCAAGACCGTGGGCGAGAACTGGAAGTACGCGGTGCCGTCCATCCCGTTCATCCCCATGACCTATCCCCAGAACCGCAAGCCCGCCTACGGCGTGGCCTATACCAAGGCCGGCTACGAGCGCGTGATCCGCGACCTCGAGAAGCTCGGCGGCACATTCTCCAACGAGAAGCTCGCCGCTTCCAATGCCGTCTATAACCGCCACAACGCCGCCATGCGCAAGATCGACGCGCTGCTGGCCGTCCACCCGGAGATCACCGCCGCCCAGCGCAGCGACATCTTCAAGAGCGCGTTCTTCATGACCAAGGAGGAGCATACCGAGCTGGTTGAGGCGCTCATCGCGAAGCTCGAGGCGCAGCCGGCTGCCGCCGAGAAGCTCCCGATCGTCATCTCCGGCATCCTGACCGACGCCCCCGCCCTGAACGCCATCATCGACGAGATGGGCATGCACATCGTGGCCGACGACGTGGCCGCGCAGTCCCGCCAGTACCGCACCGACGTCCCCGCCGGGGACGACGCGCTGCAGGCCCTCGCCGACAAGTTCGCCGCGATGGACAACTGCTCCGTGCTGTACAACCAGGATAAGCCCCGCGTCAAGTGGATCGTCGACACCGCCAAGGAGCGCGGCGCGAAGGGCGTGCTCGTGGTACTGACGAAGTTCTGCGACCCCGAGGAGTTCGACTATGTCATGATCAAGAAGGCCTGCGAGGCTGCCGGTCTGCCCCTGACGCTCGTCGAGGTTGACCGCCAGATGGTCCAGTTCGAGCAGGTGCGCACGAACCTCGAGACCTTCCGCGATCTGCTGATGATGTAAACCAATCCCCACCGAGGATAGAAATATTAGGAGGATAACTTATGAGTGAAGTGAAACGTCCCCTTGAGGGCGTGAAGGTCGTCGAGCTGGCTACCTTCATCGCCGCCCCCTGCTGTGCCCGCTTTCTGGCGGATCTGGGCGCCGAGGTCATCAAGGTTGAGGCCCCTGCGGGCGATCCCCTGCGCTACACGGCCGTGAACGAGGGCCGTCCGCAGGATCAGAAGGAGAACACCTCTTACGATCTGGAGAACGCCGGCAAGACCTGCGTCTGCCTGAACACCAAGACGGTCGCCGGCCGCGAGGCGCTGGAAAAGCTCATCGCCGGCGCGGACATCTTCATCACCAACTGGCGTCAGAACCCCCTGAAGAAGGCGGCTCTCGACTATGACACGCTGCACGCGAAATACCCCAAGCTGGTCTACGGCTTCGTCTCCGGCTACGGCGAGAAGGGCCCCGACAAGGATCTGCCGGGCTTCGACTTCACGGCGTTCTTCGCCCGCGGCGGCGTGCTGGGCACCCTGTTCGACAAGGACTCCCTGCCCATGCTGACCATCGCCGGCTTCGGCGACCATCAGGTCGGTATGTATCTGGCCTCCGGCGTGCTGGCGGCCCTGTACCGCGCCCGTGAGACGGGTATCGGCGACCGCGTCGTCGTCTCCCTGTTCCACAGCGCCATCTGGGACGTCTCCCTGATCCTGCAGGCCAGCCAGTACGGCGACCCCACCACGCAGTATCCTCTCTCCCGCCGCACGCTGCCGAACCCGCTGGTTGTGGCGCATAAGACGAAGGACGGCAAGTGGCTGCAGATCGCCATGCCGCAGTACAACCGCCACTATCCCATTTTCATGCGCGCCATCGGCCACCCCGAGCTGGCCGAGGATCCGCGCTACTATCCCCAGACGAACCTGCAGGCCAACATCGAGGAGTTCTATGACTTCCTCGTCAAGGAGATGGCCAGCCGCACGCTCGACGAGTGGTGCAAGCTGATGGACGCGAACGACCTGCCCTACGCGGTCGCGCAGACGTGGGATCAGCTCCTCGTCGACAAGCAGGCCTGGGCCTCCGGCTGCTTCTACGAGATGGAGTACCCCAACGGCGCCAAGCGCACGATGGTGCGTCCTCCCGTCATCTTCGAGGAGACGGAGCTGCCCCCCTACAACCGCGGGCCGTATCTCGGCGAGCAGACCGAGATCATCCTGAAGAAGCTGGGCTACACCGACGAGCAGGTGGCCGCGATGATCGCCGCCGGCGAGGCACAGCCCATGGACCCCGCGCTGAAGGACTGAGACCCCACGCGCACGGGCGCGTATTTTGAGGAATATTTGAGGAATTAGAAAGGATCCCCGGGCCGGGCGGGCATATCCCGGCCCGGGGCAGAGCTGAAAGGAGAAAAAGGAACCATGAAGATCGCTGCATATGAAGTGAGACCCGACGAGAAGCCTGTCATCGAAAGACTCTGCAAGCAGTATGACATCGAGCTGGTATCCACCCCCGCGAATCTGGACAAGACCACGGCCAGCATGGCCGCCGGCTGTGACGGCGTGACCACCCTCGGCCAGAGCGACTACTGCAACGAGGTGCTCGACGAGCTGAAGGGCTACGGCGTCAAGGTGCTGGCGAGCCGCTGCGTGGGCTACAACCACATGAACTGCGACTACGCCCGCTCCCTGGGCTTCCGCCTGTGCAACGGCGCCTACGCGCCCAACGGCGTGGCCGAGTACACCGTGATGGCCATCCTGATGTGCATCCGCAAGTACAAGAAGGCGCTCTACAACACCAATGACAACGATTTCACCCTGAAGGGCAAGATGGGCCGCGAGCTGCGCACCATGACCGTCGGCGTCATGGGCACCGGCAAGATCGGCTTCACTGTCATCAAGTGCCTGTCTGGCTTCGGCTGCCGCATTCTGGCCAACGATGTCTATGAAAACGACGCCGTCCGCCAGTACGCCGAGTATGTGGATCTGGATACGCTGTATCGCGAGTCCGACATCATCACGATCCACACCCCGCTGCTGCCCAGCACGACCGGCATGATCAACAAGGAAGCCATCGCCAAGATGAAGGACGGCGTGGTCTTCATCGACAACGCCCGCGGCGAGCTCGTCGACATCGACGCGATCACCGAGGCCGTTGAGAGCGGCAAGTTCTCCGCCCTGTTCATGGATGCCTTCCCCGGCGAGACCGGCATCATCCATGTCCCCCACAACGAGGACATCATTCACACCCCCGGCATGCCCTACTTCAAGCTGAAGTACCTGCGCTCCTTCGTGAACGTCTACCACACCCCGCACATGGCGTTCTTCACCGAGGAGGCCGCCGAGCAGATGGCCGAGTGCGGCGTGAACAGCATCTACGAGATTCTGACCGACGGCAAGTCCAGCCACGAGATTCCCTGCTGAACGAAGCCGCGGTTTGAACAGATAAAACAGGAGGAAAAGTATGATTTTCGACGCAAAGCATGAAATGATCCGTAAGCTCGTGCGCCAGTTCGCTGAGACGGAACTGACGACCGAGGTGCTCGACCGTGTCGAGGAAACGGGCGAGTTCCCCGAGGAGATCGTGGAAAAGATGGCCAAGTGCGGCTTTCTGGGTCTGAAGATTCCCCGTGAATACGGCGGCGCAGGCGCGGACACGCTGGCCTATGTGATTATGATCGAGGAGATCGCCCGCGTTTCCGCGGTGGCGAGCCTCTATGCTAATACCCCCAACTCCCTCGGCGGCGGCCCCCTGATGCAGGCCGGCACCAAGGAGCAGCTCGAGAAGTATCTCGTGCCCGCCGTGCAGAACAAGATCAAGATCGTCTTCGCGCTGACCGAGCCGGGCGCCGGCTCCGACGCGGGCAGCATGGTCACCACCGCCACGAAGGACGGCGACTACTACGTCCTCAATGGCCGTAAGTGCTTCATCTCCGGCGCTCCCATCGCCGACTACTGCATCGTCTATGCCAAAACCGACATGACCAAGGGCAACAAGGGCATCTCCGCCTTCGTCGTCGACATGAAGGCCCCCGGCGTCTCCTGCGGTAAGCACGAGGCGAAGATGGGCATCGTCGGCTATCCCACCAGCGACGTGGTGCTCGAGGACGTCCGCGTCCACAAGAGCGACATGCTCGGCAAGGAGAACATGGGCTTCATCAACGCGATGAAGACGCTCGACGGCGGCCGTCTGGGTGTTTCCGCCCAGTCCATCGGCGTCGCGCAGGGCTGCCTCGATGAGGCCATCAAGTACTCCAAGGAGCGCGTCCAGTTCGGCAAGCCCATCTGCAAGAACCAGGCGATTGCCTTCATGATCGCCGACATGGCGACGAAGCTGACCGCCGCCAAGGAGCTGGTGTACCTCGCCGCTCAGATGAAGGACCAGAATGATCCCAAGGCCTCCATGTACTGCTCTATGGCCAAGTACTATGCCTCCGAGACGTGCAACGAGATTGCGGCCAAGGCCGTCCAGATCCACGGCGGCTACGGCTTCATCAAGGAGTATCCCGTGGAGCGCAAGTACCGCGACTGCCGCGTGTTCACCATCTATGAGGGCACCTCTCAGGTCCAGCAGATGGTCATCTCCGGCAATTTGCTGAAGTGAGCGGAAAGGAGCGATTGAGAATATGAAAATCATTGTGTGTGTCAAGCAGGTCCCCGATACGTCCGGCAAGGTCGCCGTCAATCCCGACGGCACCCTCGACCGCGCCTCGATGCAGACCATCATCAACCCCGACGATATGAACGCCGTTGAGGCCGCGCTGGCCCTGAAGGATCAGCTGGGCTGCCCCGTCATCGCCGTGTCCATGGGCCCGCCGCCGGCGGCCGCCATGCTGCTCGAGCTGAAGGCCATGGGCGTTGACCGCGGCGTGCTGGTGTCCGCCCGTGAGTTCGGCGGCTCCGATACGTTCGCGACGTCCCAGATCCTGGCCGCGGCCATCAAGAACATCGGCGTCGACGCCGACGATATCATCTTCTGCGGCCGTCAGGCCATCGACGGTGATACCGCGCAGGTCGGCCCCCAGATCGCCGAGAAGCTGGA
>ERZ772900.1536-NODE-1536-length-20258-cov-5.837846_pt1 | contig 20258 bp, 26 predicted proteins | sample MGYA00512124_ERZ772900 | MGnify/ENA primary metagenome ERZ772900 (study PRJEB29015, sample SAMEA2737716) | human gut metagenome | biome: human gut; feature: human-associated habitat; material: faeces | place: China | collected 2012 ... | reverse complement strand
ACTCCTTTTTGTATAGCTCATGGTTGCCGTAAACCAAATCCGCCTCTTCTCTTTCATAACTCCAGCCATAACGCATTAAGATTTTGAAGCATTCCTGGTATCTCTTTCCGGCATCCTCATTGTATTCTCCTGAATATCCTGCTAAATCCCCGGTATAATCATCCATCATGTTGTTCATTGCAATCAGGAGTAACACCTGCGTATCCAGTGTTTGTATTTTTTCTTCTGCTTCTTCCTTTTCTTTTTCATCCGCATCATACAGGCTTTTCCCGGTAAAAAATTTTAGAACCATTCCATTTCCTAACCAACAGGACTTCTCTATCATGTTCCGGATCATCTTTTCTATGATTTTCTGGCGTTCCTCATCTTTTAACAGTTCGATTTTTCCGTCTGCTATTGTCCGGATGAATTCTTTTTTTCTTTTATTCATTTCTTTCTGCAGAGACCTTAGCTGGGCTGTTTTCTTTTTCTGCCTGTCATATTCCGTTTCTACCTGTTTCTGCTTCTGAAGTCTTTTTATTACCTCAATTCCATACCATTCGTCCAAATAATAGAGATCTCCTCCACTAATATTGATTTTTTTCGGTGGTTCTTCTTCCAAGTCAAATGTTTTTACAGTTTTTATTTCTGATGTATATTTCTTTTTCTCTATCTCTTTTGTGGATTTTTTGATTCCTGCTGCCTCCAAGAGTTCGACAATAATCTTTCTGTTCTTTTCCCGCTCTGCGTTTTTAATCGTATCCTCCACCTTCCACTGGATCTGTCTGGAATCTGTTGCATCTTTCAATATTCTGTTTCTCGTCTCAATATCTTCGATTCTCGACAGCTCAGCCAGATCTTTAAGTGTTAACTGGTAAATTCCGTTTTCATCTGTCTTTTCTTTTACCAGATTCCGGTCAAGTTTCGCGATCTCCAACCTCCGGCGCACGGTTGTCCTAGAGAATCCGGTCTTTTCCGCAATCTGTTCTTCCGTATCTCCAAGGTTAAGCATCATCTGGAATCCTTCCGCCTGTTCCAGGACCGTCAGATCTATGCGCTGCATATTCTCTTCCAGCATGGTTCCGACCTGGTCTTTGTAGCTCATGTCCTGCACGATCCGGCACGGATACATAGTTACGCCTGCCATTTTTCCGGCAGCGAACCGGCGGTGCCCGATGATCAGCGTGTATCCTTCTTCATGGTGCGCCCGGTTTTCATCCCAGTGCCCCGGAACGACCGTAAGGTTCTGCATAATTCCTTTCTTCTTGATTGACTCACTCAGCTCCGTCAGATCACCCAGGTCTTTTCGTGGGTTATCCGGATGCTGGTGAATCAGCTTGGCGTTGATATTCGTGATTCCACTGGTTGTCATTTCAAATTCCTCTCTTTCTCGGTGTTTTCAAAGTTTTCTCCTGTTTTTATCTCATTTTGGACTGTAGTCTATCGGAATACCGTGTAGACTCGGAAAATTCAAGGGTTACACGGTGTTTTTGTGTCTGCTCATACAGCTCCTGCCAGAGCTCTTTGTTTTTTATCTCTTTTCCATGTGGTCTGCGCCACTCTTCCCGTTTCCATTTGTCCATGTTTCCTTCGTTTATGGTTGTGACCAGGAACTGATCCGGCGTGTAGACAGTCACTTCGCACGACCGGAGCATTCTCAGACCGACAAGGATAGCGATCATGCTCATTCTGTGGTAGGTCGTATTCTGTTCGGTCTCGATCTGTGCTTTCACTGCCGGTCCTTTCTTAGTCTCGCACTCCACCAGAGCGATACACTTTCCGTTTTTTGCGGTTGGTCCCCGGAAGTTTACTTCCGTGAACAGTTCTATCTTCATCTTCCGTCCTCCTTGTCCGGATCATTTCATAATGCCGATATGGAAATCCGGTTGCTTTGTTGATTCCCTCATAAAAAGAATCCTTGACTATGTAATATCCCTTTGGCGGTTTCGGTTCTTTCGGCCACCGGTATAAAATCTTTGTTTTGGGTTCTGGAAGCGGCATGTTTCGTGACGTCGAAAAATTGGCTTCTGCAATCTCATGATCCAGTACGCCCTCATCCACGTATTTTTTCTGGGTTTTCTCGTTTTTGGTAACATATTGCGCCAGCTTCCGGAACTCGCCTTTCTCATAGAGTAACTGCTTATTACGAACCTTTCCGTGTTTCCAGGCTGCAGCTATGATCAGATCTGTATCCGGGATTCGATTCAGAACCACATGGATGTGCCAGTTACCGGACGGGGTACATTCAATATTGCGGATCCAGCGGAGCTCCTGTCCTCTTTTCTTGTATTCCTTCTTGCAGAACAGATAAAACTCTTTGAAATCCTGCTTTGCCTGCTTCATGTCCTGCGGACGTTCTTCTTTCGGATATGTGAGTGTGAAGAAGTAATCATTCACTTTGAAATACATCCGGAGTCTGTGACGTGCTTTCCTCTCCTTGGTCCATTGGTTGACCTGCTCCACTTCCTCCGGTGTGGCCTTCTTCTTCTTGGCTCTCTTCTCTCCCGGTGCTCCATATCTTCCATCCAGATATTCCTGTCTCTCTATTACATTTCCCAAATCGTATGTCACTCGTCTGATTCTCATAGTGTGTCCTCATAACTTTAATAGTCTTATCAAGTTATTAAAAAGGGCAGTCGCCCTGTAAATACTTGACTTTCCAGCCGCTAAAAGGTACACTATAAGTGCTTAGATTATTCGTGTACCTTTATGGTTGCGGCGCTTGCGATATTTCTTTTCGCAAGCGTTTTTTATTCTTCTTTTAAGTACGAAAAATTCATTTTCAGGAATACCATCAGGGCTTCCGCATCATCCGGTGCTTCAATATCTTCTCCGACTGCAATTGCAAATACAATATCTCCTAAGATTGGCCATCCGTGCCTGTCTGCATCATAAAAGTATGATCCAAGGCGGTTGACTTCTTTCTGCTTCATTGTTCCGTCCTCATCCACCAGCATGATCATTGGCATTTTAAACGTCTCATACAAGGTTTTTGTGCTTACAGTTTCAAAATGCCCGCCTACTGCTTTCTGTAGATCACGGAAATCATCAAAGTTTACATCAATTACCGATATAATGTTATCCGGTGTTACTTTTACTGTTTTCACTGCTTGTCCTCCAATACTACTGTTTTTCTGCCAGCTTCTTTCAGGCTGTCTACATATTGTTCTAAATACGGGATCGCACTCTGTTTGAAATATTCGGATTCACGATTGACTCTTTCTATTGATTTCATAGTCTCAATCCATTCATCCAGCTTCTCCACTCTGATCCGCCTTTTACGCTGCTTCTCTTCTGGCATGTTCCTTCGCCTCCCTTATTTTCCTTTTCCGGTACTGCCATTCCCGTATCCGGAAATATTCCAGTGCAAATGCTCCGGTAGTAAGTGTTGTGATTCCAAGTGCTGCATATAAGTAAAACAGCTCCTGACTTTTCACCGAACACGCACCAGCCATCATCAAGATTCCGATAATACTTGCCGTTACGCTGAGTGTCTTTGCGATCTTGTAAAACATCTCTTATCCCTCCTTTGCTTGTCCAACCGGTACCGCTTACGCGGTTTTCTCCTTTTTTCTCTCTGCAGCTTCGATCAGAACTCTGAAAAATCCATCTGCACATTGCTGCATTTCCTCTTTCGTCTTTTTAAAACAATCATCATGCACCCGTATGGTTGCGTTTCCGATCTGCATGGTTTCAACAATCATTTATCATCACCTCTTTTTATGCTATGCTGTCCAGATTGTCCTTCTTACTTTGTCCTCGCCTACTCTTTTAAAAACTTATTGATAAAATATTGCTGACCTTTGCCTGTAACCTTTGTAGTTTTATTGATTCTCACGGATCCATCCGGATTATTTACCGTAGACTCTTTTACCTGGAACAGCTGCAGCTCCATTGACTTCTGCGTTGGCATATTGTAGTCTGTTCCTTTCCTCCGGATCAGATAACCATTCGCACGCAGCCACTCAAAGAGTCTCTTCGGACCGGTATCCACGCCATTCTGCTTCAGGAGCTTTGCGAGATCCGCAATCAGGATTGTGCTCTGGCTTGTTGATACCGCATCCGCAAATACTTCTTTCGGTTTCATCCGGACATTATCTTCCAGAAGGGCTGCATTATTGTGCTTCAGTTCTTCGATAGTCTTGTCTGCCATCTTTAATGCCCTGGCAAATATCTGTTCCGGTGTGTTCCATGCTTTCTCCAGATCTATAAAGTACTGGCGGATCCGCTTTCCTTCCGGTGATCGCTGGATCATACAAATCTCTTTTGCCATATCCACAGATATCTGATAGTCAACCATGTTCTGTCCACCGTGGTTTTCGCTTCCCAAATTTGGGTAGCAAGTTTTGTAGTCTGTATTTTCAGAAAATCCATATTCTGTCATTCTCTGAAACCATGTTGTGAACTTGGTCCCGATATTCAGCTGATCATGCAACTCTCTTGCTGAAACAGTCGGATTTTCTGCTTCATAACTAATTTTCAACAATTCCTGCATTTCATCACCTCTTTCTTTCCTGTTGCCCTTTTCATCAGATTCTCCTATACTTTAACTACCAGCACTGCCATGCTGATTATCAAAGAAAGGAGCTACGTTATGCTTACAAAAGATTCAAAAATCGTTCTTTATCATCTATACAAAGAATATTGTCTGCGCCGTTCTAACAGTCTTTCCCGCAGCGCTTCGAAAGAATTTGATTCATCCGAATCTGTTCAGAAATTGCTTTTCCCTGATTGGTCTGTTTCCGATGTTGACGATTGTATGTGCGAATTAGGTCGTAATGGATATCTTGACAATCATCATGCCAGTGATTTTATTTACGATTCTTCCCTTACCGATAAAGCCATTGTCACCATGGAAAATCAGAAAAAGGAAACTCTTCTTAATGTCGTAAATTTTCTGGCTCAATTTATTCCATAACTTCCCACGACTCCGAAATCAATTCTCTAGCTGTTGGCTGCCATCCTTTAACAGGATGGCTTCCATCCAGTCTCATCAATATCCCAGTATCTCCCTTTACGAGCTTTACTTTCACCTTATAAGGCTTTTCCCTTATACACTTGTCTTCTTCCAGTGCTTTCTTTGCCGCTTCGCAAATATTCATTTTTTATTCCTTTCCTTCCCACAATCTCGGCCGACCATTTTCATCTACAAGTTCTGTGAACACTCCACTGCCATACGAATAATCAGATACTGCATACATAACTTTCGTTTTTTTGTCATACACAATCACCCAATCATTATTTTTTTCTACTTCAACAAACATTGATTTTATATCTTTCGATTCTGTATCATACTCCGTCTCTGTCGTAGCGAATCCTTTGCATCCACTTAAAACCGACATAGTCAAAACCGTTACTGTCATGATTTCTAAAATTCTTTTCTTCATTTCCTCACCTCACTCTCTGTTCCTGTGCTTCTGCTTCTTTCTGCCGCATCAGAAGTGTATTTGCATCTCGCGTAAGCAGAATGATATCTGGCAAATCAATCTGTTTCAGAATTGTTACCATGTTTTTAATTTCCTGTTCTTTTTTCACTTCTAAATCCATCATATTTTCATCACCTCGTCATTTCTGTATGTCTTTACATGACCATAATATGCCATCCAATAGCATTTGTCAATCTATTTTGTTGTTTTTGTGGCTTTTTGTTGTTTTAAAGACTTTTTCTATTGACTCTTTGTGCAAAAATGATATAATCAAATCATGAAAGGCAGGTGGAAAACAAATGAACGAACGATTAAAGAAGCTGCGAAAAACATTAGACTTAACTCAGCAAAAATTCGCTGATAGATTAGGAGTGAAAAGAAACACCGTTGGGCAATGGGAATGCGGTATAAATGCAATTACCGATCAAGTTGTTTTTTCTATATGTAGGGAATTTGATGTAAACGAAGAATGGCTCCGAACTGGAGAAGGTGAAATGTTCGAGCAGATGACCGAACAGCAGAAATTATTGAAATATACCGGTATGCTGTTAAAAGATAAAGACTCTGCAATAGTTAATGCTATCCAGTCTTTTATTGTTACGTATGAACAGCTGGACGATACAAGCAAGGCAACTTTAGAAAAGATTGTACAGCAATTTGTGGACAATTTAAAAAAGAGCCAGTAACCTGACTCTTTAAGAATTTACTTACCAAGGTAACTCCGGATAAACACCAGTATATCCCGTACTTTTTCCGGAGATTCTTTATTAAGTAATTCAACAATAAAAGTTATGTCATTTTGCTTGTTATGTTCATCTTGACTCATATGTAACCCCTCCAGTCTCGGCGTTTTCGAACATATGTTTGTAATTATATTACATCCTGAAATAAATATTTTCAAGAGTTTTACGAACATTTGTTCTTGTTTATATTGTTTCTTACTATATTAACAATCCAAAACTGGAGAAGTAATGCGATTTTTAAATTTGTCCGAGAACTCGGACACTTATTTGTACGGAGAGTCATATAGATCAGATATTTTGACTTTCAGTCCTGCTGCCAACTGCTCCAATGTGTCCAACCGCGGTGATTTTCCATTCATAATATCATTTATGGTGGATTTTGGGACTTTGGTCATCTGTTCTACTTGACGTACCGTTAGATTTCTTTTGTGCATGATTTTAGATAATAGGATTTCCATGCAGTTATTATCTGCTGAATTTTAAAAAACTATGTACGATGAATATAACCGCATATGCGATTATATAAAATACTTTACAAGGGGGTAATTTTTATGAGAAAAGAAAGTAAAGTACTAAGGAGGCGCGGCTTATGGGATTAAGATTTAGAAAGAGTATTAAAGTAGCTCCCGGAGTAAAAGTCAACCTCAACAAAAAGAGTACCAGCGTTACTTTCGGTGGCAAAGGAGTTCACAAAACAATAAGTTCAACCGGTAAGAAGACCTCTTCCGTTGGAATTCCTGGAACTGGAATGTATTACACATCTTCGTCTGGTAGCAGATCTAATAAACATTCCAGTGCAAAGCAACTGCATGAATCCAATAATAATATCGGTGAAAATATTCCGCAGCAATCTTCTGCGCCAAACGCTTCATTAGAGAAATTTTCAACAGATTCATTACAGCACTATAAGACAATATTTTTAGTTCTTTCTATTATTGCTTATCTTCTTACTGTAATGTGTTTCTTTAATAGTAGCTTTTTATTTGGATTTTTCCTTTTATTAGTTGGTCTCTTTTTTACCAGAACATACAAAACATATTCCGGTGAAATTTCAAACCGTTTGAATCTTTTTAGCTCTAACGGCGGATCCGGGAATGTTTCCTCTGGTAATTCTTCTGGATCAAAATATAAATCGCCCAAAAAGAAAGGCTGCGGTTGTTTAACTGGAATTATTATATTTATCCTTATCATCGGGCTTGCCGGATCATGCTCTGATTCTGATAAAGAAGACAGTTCCAAGAAAAATACTGCGTCCAAAAAAGTTACTGCAGTTGAATCAATTACTCTTTCTGCTGATACATCCACTGTTTATGATATCAATACAGCAATCCCTATTGATATGGCAGTTAATCCAGCAGACGGAAACATCGATAAATTAAGCTGCGAAAGTTCTGGTGGTGTATTTAAAAACCAAGATGGAAAACTTACTTTCTCTGCCGATTCAGCAGGCACTTATGATCTTTCCGTTTCCTGCGGTAATGTTAAAAGCAATTCTTTGACCATCAGCATTGAAGACAAAGCCGCTATTGCTGCCGCCGAAGCTCAAAAGCAGGCTGAAGAAGCTGCCGCGCAGCAATCAGAACAAGAACAAATTGTAAATGACCAGCCAGTAGCACAGCAACCGCAAACTTCTTCTTATGTCGTTAATACAAGTACCGGTAAATTTCATATTCCTTCTTGCAGAGATGTCAACAAAATCAAGCAAGAGAATTACTGGGCTTACGAAGGAACACGAGATGATCTGATAGCTCAAGGATATTCACCTTGCGAACATTGTAATCCGTAAAAATTAAAACCGCTCCTGCGCCAACAGGAACGGTCGAGCGATGAAACATACGCCAATATGTTTCTCTATTAAGTACTCCGAAGAGATACCCAATTTCCAAATAATATTGTATCATCTCCGGAGCAGCCGCGCAAGAGAACAAAAGTTCTCAGGCTGTTATTTTTGTACCCTTTTTTTCATAAAATACAAAGGAGCTGATACATTATGTATGTAATTTATTTAAGAAAATCCAGAAAAGATTCCGACCTTGAAGCACTCGGAATTGATGTTTTGAAACGTCACGAGGAAACTCTTCTTGAACTTGCACGTGCCAGAAGCCTTCCGATCGGAGCTATTTACAGAGAAGTCGTATCCGGAGATAGCATCGATGCTAGACCGGAAATGGTTCGCCTTTTATCCGAAGTTGAATCCGGTATCTGGGAAGGTGTCCTTGTTATGGAAGTGGAACGTCTTGCCAGAGGTGACACTATTGATCAAGGACGTGTTCAGAGAGCTTTCTTCTACTCCAACACTCTGATCGTTACTCCAGGAAAGACTTATAATCCAGCGATTGAGAACGACAATGAATACTTCGAGTTCTCTCTTTTTATGTCCCGGCGTGAATATGCCACTATTAAACGTAGGATGCAGGCTGGGCGTATTCGATCTGTAAAAGACGGATATTATGTCGGCAACATCGCTCCATACGGTTGGAGGCGTGTAAAAGCGGATGATTGCAAGCATTTTACGCTCGTACCAGACGAAAAAGAAAATCCGGTTTTGAAACTGATGTATGATTTTATGGGGAATAAAAAATACGGATTCCAGAAGACCTGTTCTGCATTAACCGGCATGGGAATCGTTTCTCGTAGTGGAAAGCCTTTTAATCCGGCTACTGTAAAAACAATCATTTCGAATCCTGTAAATATAGGAATGTTACGTTGGAATTATCGAAAATCACAAAAAGCAATTGTAAATGGAAAAATCGCAACCAGCCGTCCGAAGGCAGATGATTATATTTTAGTAAAAGGAAAACATCCTGGATGCATCTCGGAAGATCTCTATAACCGGGCGAACTCTGTAAACTCTTCCATGACCGCTCCGGTAAAACGTAGCTGTAGAATCCAGAACCCGTTCGCCGGAATTGTCCGGTGTTCTTGTTGCGGGCGTGTCATGGTTAGAAAAAAAATGTCCGCCAAACAGCCTCGTGATTATCTTATTTGCCAATATGCCGGATGCGCCACTGTAGCTATTGAACTTGAAGAACTCGAAAACGCTGTCCTGGAATGGATCCGCAACTACATAGCTGACTACAAGGTAAACAATTTTGAAAGCGCAGATGATTCCGAGCAAGAATCTCTCCGGTCCATTCTTGTGAATTTAGAAAAAGAAAAGGAGACAACTCTGAAGCAACGGGGATCCTTATTCGATTTATTAGAGCAGGGGATTTATACAAAAGAGATTTTCTTTGAGCGTTCTACTGCTCTGGAAGATAAAATAAAAGATTTTGATGAGAAAATTGAATCTGTGAATGCTGATATCGTGCGTCTCGATTTGTCGAAAAAGAACCGCTCCACATTTGTCCCTAAATGTCAGGAGCTTCTAAATGCATGGGATACTTTTGATGCTGCAGATAAAAATACAGCTTTGAAGAATGTGATTGAAAGAATAGATTTTACAAAAACAGAGAAAAACGCCCGTGGTCAACGGCATTCTTCTTTTTCCATAGACGTTTTTCCACGTATTTCTCGCTGATCTTTTTTACTTCCATCTTGTATGTGCTGATTCCTCTGTGCCAATATCGGTTAAAATTCCTGTCACTTCTTTGTACGGCATGGTGTACCTCTGTGATAAATAACGCATGGACGCAGCTAATTCTCCATCCGGTCCACCGAACTGACTGATGATTACCTGGGCCATCTTCGGATTGGTCTGGGTAATTTTTACGGGATATTGTAAACGTTTTTCATAATTCCACATAAACTAACACCCTCCTTCCTGCCACGGCCATGGCTCATTGATCCAGTTCCATCTGTCTGAGCAGGAAGGAACAGCGGTATCTACTGTGAGTGGTCCATAATATTTTGCATATTCTTTCAACAACTGGTTCCTTTTTTTATTATATTCATAAAAAAAGTCCAGCGCTTCCTGATCACGAGGATGAGTGTCCAGATAAAGCTTCACATCATCTACCGCAAAGCTCGCATGACCAATCTGCATCAGGAGATCTTTTCTACAAGGTTTGGAATTTGGCATTTCATTCATGCGTTACATCCTCCTTTCCCCTTAAACGGAAGATCAAGCTCTTCGAATATGGTTCCTCTGTGGAATCCTTTTCCGGCTTCGTATATGTGTCTCCAGCTCTGCCATGGCACATAAGCCATTGCGATCGGCATTCCATCTAACGCATCGTCCCGGTCGCTACATCCAGATCGTTCTCGGTAAACAGGTACTGCCATCGATGGATTTCTTCCATCATTATTCGCCATACATGAATTACTATTACAGCTATTGTTATTATTGCCACATCCACAATTTGCACGTCTCATATATGGATTATTATTTCTGCAATTTTGCATTGTTTTGGCTCCCCTTTCTTATATCTGCAATATTATTGTATGGTAATTTTTTAAAAAGGGTTCTGACTTTTGCATCCGGTATAATCTGATGCCCGTTTCCGTTTCAAACAGGTCGTAACATCAATAATGCCGCCAGACCATTTCTGATCTGACGGCATCTTTCTTTAGTATTTTATAATGTAACCGGATTGCTCCATTGCTATGCAATTCCCGCAATCCTCGAACACCTCATACTCCCATAAAACGGCGTGTTCACATCATTTTATGAATTTTTACCAAGTGTAACCTTGATATCTTTCTCTGTATATTCACCATTCTTATCCGGGATCTGTACAGTAAGTGTTACCTCTTCCCCGGCTTTATAATACTGAAGCTGTTCCTGAAGAGAGCTCATACTACTGATGGAACTTCCCTCAAAACCAGTAATGATCGATCCTTTTGTAAGACCGGCTTTCTCAGCTCCGCCACCACTCATAACTTCTTTGACATAAACACCGGTCGGCATATTGTACATCTGTGCACCTTCTTCAGATACATCGTATCCCTTGATTCCAAGATATCCTCTTTCTTCATCTGAAACCTTGCTTCTTGTCTCTTTATTCATCAGATTCTGGATAACATCACTTGCATCAGAAATCGGAATCGCAAATCCCATACCCTCTACTGCCGAGCTGTTGATCTTTGCAGAGTTGATACCGATTACCTCACCATTTGCATTCAGAAGAGCTCCACCACTGTTACCAGGGTTGATTGCTGCATCTGTCTGGATGTATTCTCCGTCAAATCCATCAATTGTTCGTCCGGTTGCACTGACGATACCAGTTGTAACAGACTGCCCATAGCCAAGCGCATTACCGATTGCAATAGCAGGTTCTCCAACCTTCAGAGAATCTGAATCTCCAAGTGTTGCAACCTTAATCGCATTCATTGTATCGTCTGAAATTTTATCAAGCGGAACGGCTACGACTGCAAGATCCCTTGCGGAGTCTGTTCCTTTAATCTGCGCTTCCACGCTGTTACCATCATTAAATGTAACAGTAAGTGTATCGCTTCCTTCTACAACATGGTTATTGGTAACAACCAGGAGTTCTGAATCATTCTGGCTGATGATGATACCGGATCCGGCGCTTTCACTCTCCTGCTGGCTGATTCCTCCGAAGAAATTCTGTACTTCCTGTACGCTCATATTGGTAATAGAAACAATTGACGGAAGTGTATTTTCAACGATATCTGATACATCAGATGTCACTGTACTGGTAGATGTTGTAAGCTTTGCGTTCGATACAGTCTTTGTTGTGCCTACGGTACTCTTTGTATTCTTTCCAAGCAGCTTACCAGTCAGATAACTGGTTCCCTGCATCGTCACACCGCCGACTGCCCCAAATAATACGGCTGCTCCTACAACAAGTGCTACTTTTTTCATGTAACCTTTTTTCGGCTTTGAAGTCTTCGGATCCTTCTGTGGTCCTGCTCCGAATCCCTGCTGATTGCCTGCTCCTCTATTTTCATCTGAATCTGGTCTGTAATAATTGTACTGATTGTCCATCATTCAAGACTCCTTTCTTTTCCTTTTCTATAGTTAAGAGTTTAGCCCATAATTGTGATGAAAGTGTGATAAAATATGAAAAAAAAGATGAACGGCACATTTTTATGTCGTCCATCTCGTTTATTCAACAGGAAATTCCGCTGGAACTTCTTGCATCACTTTATTCAACCGTTACAGATTTCGCCAGATTACGCGGCTTATCTACATCCAGTCCCTTTGCAACGGATACATAATATCCCATCAGCTGCAGCGGAATCACTGCAAGCGATGCCTCAAAATGCTCATCTGTCTTCGGAATGTAAACCACAAAATCAGCAGTATCCTCAATGCTGTAATTGCCATAAGTTGTAAGTCCCATCAGATATGCACCACGGCTCTTGCACTCTACCATGTTGCTGATCGTCTTTTCATATAATTCCGGCTGTGTCAGCACACCGATCACAAGCGTTCCATCCTCTATCAGAGAAATGGTTCCGTGCTTGAGTTCTCCCGCTGCATATGCCTCTGAATGAACGTAACTGATCTCTTTCATCTTCAGGCTGCCTTCCATACAGATTGCATAATCAATTCCACGTCCGACAAAAAATGCGTCCTTTGCGTTTGCCTGCTTTGCTGCAAACCACTGGATTCTTTCTTTATCTTCAATAATCTTTTCAATCTTCTCCGGGATTGCCTGTAATTCGGCAATATAATTTTCATACTGCTCTTCAGTGATTGTATTTTTTACTTTGGCAAACTGAATTGCAAGGATGTAAGAAGCCATCAGCTGTGTACTGTACGCTTTCGTTGTTGCCACAGAGATCTCCGGTCCTGCAAGAGTATAGAATACCTTATCCGCTTCTCTTGCAATAGAAGATCCGACTACATTGACAATTCCAAGTGTACGGATTCCCTGCGCTTTTGTCTCACGGAGCGCTGCAAGACTGTCTGCGGTCTCTCCTGACTGGCTGATAATGATCACCAGACCATTTGGATCCAGAATTGGCTTACGGTAACGGAATTCAGAAGCCAGCTCCACACGAACAGGAATCTTCACCAGATCCTCGATCACATACTGTGCCACCACACCTACATGGTAAGCAGAACCACATGCTACAATGTAAATCTGGCTTGTTCTCCGGATATCCTCTTCCGCTAATCCGATATCTGTCAGATCAAACTTTCCGTCTTTTAATACAGAATTCAGAGTATCCTTAACCGCTCTTGGCTGCTCATGGATCTCTTTCATCATAAAATGCTCATAACCGGCTTTTTCAGCTGCTTCCGCATCCCATTCGATGGTCTTCATCTCCTTCTGGATTTCTTCACCATCCAGATTGTAGAAGGTAATTTCCTCTTTGCTGACCTTTGCCATCTCCAGGTTGCCAATATAGTATACATTTCTTGTATATTTCAAAATAGCCGGCACATCTGATGCAATAAAACTCTCTCCATCTCCTACGCCAAGAATCATCGGACTGTCTTTTCTTGCCACATAAATTTCTTCCGGATAATCCTTGAACATCACAGCAAGCGCATAAGATCCACGAATACGGACCAGAGAATGGTTGATCGCATCTACCGGTGTTCCTTCATACTTTTTATAATAATAATCGATCAGCTTAACAGCAACCTCTGTATCCGTCTCAGAGTAGAATGTATATCCTTTGCGGAGCAGCTTGTTCTTTAACTCCTGATAGTTTTCAATAATACCGTTGTGTACAGCAACTACATTGCCATCGTCACTCATATGCGGATGCGCATTGTTCTCTGACGGTTCCCCGTGTGTTGCCCATCTGGTGTGACCGATTCCACAGGTTCCCGGAACGGCTGCACCACCATTTGTCTTCTCAAACAGTACTTTCAAACGGCCTTTCGCCTTGATAACTTCTGTCTCTTCTGTTCCATTACGGACAGCAAGTCCTGCTGAATCATATCCACGATACTCCAGCTTTGACAGTCCATCCAGTAAGATTGGAGCCGCCTGCTGCGATCCAACATATCCTACGATTCCACACATTTATCTATATCCTCCAGTCTTTTTTGCGAAAATAAATTTTACTCTTTTCGTTACATTGTAGCAAATATGGGACTTTTTGTAAAGAATAAGCGGGAATAACAATCGTCATCCCCGCCTTTCTCCTTAATCCTAATCCAGATCAATAAAATCCATTTCGAAAGTATCACCTTTTTTACGCTTTTCTTTCTTGATATTATAATCATCGAACGAATCAAAGTCGTCATCATCAAAATAATCATCAAACTCATCAACGCTGCGAGTATCATCACTTATTCCTTCGTCATCATAATCATCGTCAAAGTCATCATCATAATAATCATCATCGTCGAAATCATCATCGAAGTCGTCATAATCATCTTCGAAATCATCATCCTGTCTCTTTTTGAACTGTGATTTCTTTTCTGCCTTAACAGGCTGGATCGGTTTTACCGGATTACGTTGCGGCTCATCGTCCAGTTCATATTCATCATACAGATCATCCAACTCTCTGTTGCGGTTATGTAACTTCACAACGGAAACAAGAAGGAAGATTACCAGAAGAATAACGATAACTGCTGCCGCTGCTACAAACCAGATCAGATGATCGGAAATCTTTTCTAAAATTGCGTCAAACTTGCTTGCACTCTTCTTATCCGGTGTAGTCGCAGACTTCGGAGTCTCCATTCTCTGATAAGTATGCTCTACAGAGTCATATAAATAGAGGGATTCTTCACCGTCATTATTTACTGCATATAATACATAGAAACCATCGCGGTCCGGTTCATCCCAGATTTCAAAAGTCTTGCCGTTGATCTCCAGATTTCCTTTTGAATACTTTGATGGCATAGACACTTTACTGCCTGCATCAAAAATTACGATAGAATAAGTATCTGAAATCACAACCTGTTCTGCCGGTGAGAAGCTGCTGTCAGATGAATCATACATCCAGAAATCGCCTTTTCCATCACCGTCTACCAGGTAAGCCATCTGAAGTCCTGTCTTTTCCTGCACAGCACCTTTATACGTCGAATCATTATAAGTAAGCTCTCCTGCTGTAAATCCAGCTGGAATCATGCTGTCTGAGAAATCACCGGATAAGGTATACTCCTGACCATCAATCGTGACACTTGCTCCATTCGCAACATCTTTAATCTTGCTTGGATCTCCTGCTCCGATCGTAACATCCGCATATCCTTCTTCACATGCCACACTTGATCCAGCGCTGTCTGTAACCGTCGCATCTCCCTGTTCAAGTCTTGTACTTCCTTCCTGGAGAGCCTGGAATTTCATTGTAAACTCAATCCGGTCACTGCTTCCGTCACCTGAACCTCTAAATGTCAGATTACCATCCGTGTCTGCATTCACTCCGTCTCCCTCTTCAAATCGCATATAAGAAGGATCGTAAGTCATATGAATCGTCGCGTCTCCGATTACATCTCCGCTGACAACTGCTGTACCTGTGATCGTAAATTCATCCCCGACACTTGTCTCAAGATCAGAAAAGAATATCACACCATTTGCAGCTAGCGCCATCACAGAAAAACCTGGTACGATCAGACATACAGACAAAAGAATTGTCGCTATTTTTTTCGTAAACTTCATCTTCATGTACTTTCCTCTTTCTAACCATATTAATTGTAAGTATAAATACTCTTAGACTCTATCTTACACTTTTTATGGGGAAATGTCTACTTGTTTGTAGAATTTCTCATTGTATCAATTTACGGACAACTCCGTTCTGCTTTTTTTATCTGAAGAAAAACCCCGGCATAAACCGGAGTTCTTCTCTAATTTACATTTTCTGTTGTCCCGCCTGCATTGCTTTCTGCGCCTCCACCGGGATCCGGAGTTGGTGTTGAATCCGGTGCCGGATCTGGTGTTGGTGTCGGATTTGGCGCTGGATCCGGTTCCGGCGTTGGAACTGGAGTCGGTTCCGGCGTTGGAGCTGGAGTCGGTTCCGGCGTTGGAGTTGGTTCTACATAAGTATTATCATCATATCCTCCATTCCATGAATTGTCCCAGGAATTTCCTCCGTCATACCAGTAATCATTCGATCCGTCATTATAATTATACTGATAATTATCCTGCGTATACCCCTGCCATGCATCCGGCGTTTCAATACCACTTGTATCTACACCTGCATCTGGCTGATTCATTGGCTGGTCCTGATTATCGGTATTTTCCTCCTGCTGGTTTTCAGCCTCTTCAGCTCTTTTCTTTTTCAAAATGTTAATATCTACATCGTTAATCAGCATATCGTAGAATGTAGATTTCTTTTTCAGTTCCTTATCTAATTTTTCTCTTCCGCATTGTTCTGTAAGAGTCTCCACACCTGAAAATAAATTCACACCAAGACCAAGTTTCTCTCCTGTAATCTCTGCTCCCAATGCTGCAAGTGTCGTTGGAAACATATCCATTGTAGAAAATTCTCGATTATGTGTTTTTTCAAAAGAAGTATCAAGATTTTCTGGTAAATTTATAAATGCATTATATACACTTCTCTCATAATCGTCACTCACATCATTACAAAAATCAGAATCCATTGTTAAATGATCCCCGCTTATTATAATTGTTGTATTCTCATAAAATGGCTGCTCCTGAATCCACTTAACAAATGCATCAACCTGTCTACTTGAACATGCCATTACATTTGCATATTGATTATCTCCAAATTCATTTTGACACTGCTCACATACATATCCATCTTCAAAATGAGTATCTACTGTCAACATTGTAAAATTAAATGGCTCGTCCTTTGTTCCTATTTCGCTTAACTTTTCTTTTGCATTTTCAAATAACTTTTGATCTTCATACCCCCACCATACCCAATAACCTTCTGGGATTTTTCCTTCTTCTACAGCCGTAGTATAATCAAATATTTCTGTTTTACCATGACTCTCAAAGTATGTTCTCCTTCCTCCAAAAGTAGCATCTGATCCAATCATAAAATATTGATTATATCCTTCTTCTGATAAAATATCTTCTAAATTTTTTGCTCTTGAAGAAAAGGATGTCTGCTCCGCTAATGTATCATTAATATCCTCATTCACATTTCTAATATCTTCTGTATTTTTTATTGGAATTCCAGATGTCTGAGCAAAAATTCCTCCCATCGTCCATGTGCATCCATACGCAGGATATCCTCCTCCCAACTTATCGCTTTGAGAAAAATTAGTATTTTCTTCTGCAAGAGTCGTCAATTCCGGAATACAGTTGAAATCCATTCCACCGCCATCTTCTTTTGACGCATAAGTGGATTCCATTGACTCCAGATAAATATAAATCAGATTTCTTTTTTGTTCCGGAAATGTAATCTTCGTTGTACGTGGATCCACATAATTCTGTTCAATAAAATGCGATTCTTTCTTCTGACTTACCAGATATTCTTTTACATCCAATTCATCATATACTTCATAAGCCGCCCTTCCTGCACTTCCACAGGCAATCACAGCTACAAGAAATAACGCAATCATACATTTTCCATGCTTATTCCTTAATCCTATAATCAGGAAAATAGATAAAAATAATACTAATACTGCCAATGGTACGCATGCATTGATCCCATCCAGTACTACATCTGAGTTTGTCCCATCAAGCGGTACTTTCAGATGAAAAATAATTTCATCGATAGACAACAGCCCCCACGTGTCTAATACCCAGTTCCCCAGATTATAAAGAATAAATCCAAGAACCGATATTATGATCATTAGAATACAATAGAATCCATATCCGATACTCTTTATCTTTGGTTTTTTCATTTTCCTTTCATTTCCTTTACTTAGTATTTACAAACATACATAATATAGTAAAGCATAAATATAAAAAAATTGCAATATTCACAAGCAATACAAATTCTAAAAAATGTTTCATTCTGTCATTGCTTAATAACTTACACTTAGTTTTTAAAGCCAAAAATTTTTCTAACCAAAGTAATCTTTGATAAAACAAATGCACCCCCTAAATCTAAAAGCACTTTACCGGCAATAATCAAAATCAACTGAATATTTGCTGACATTCCATTCACAACATATTTTTCTGTTATCTGCCACCACGGAAGAAGATCAAGTTCTACAATATGCACACACAATATCAACAAACTATATCTTCCAAGATATGCCAAACTTCCACCAATATATTTCGTCCTACACTCAATAATTTTGGAGATTAAAATAACAATCACACATGCACATATACAGCCAAAAATATCTATTATCCCTCGTCCAATATCACAATGCACTAACCAGAACGATTGGAAATTTTTTATAAATGAAATCCAAGTAAGTAGTGCAAAAAGAACTGAAAAGATTTTCACTTCCTTTGGCAACTCACTAATTTTAGTCTTTGCGCCCCTCCAGAGATATCCCATATAAATGAACATTGTAGCACATGCTCCTGCCTGTATGCTAAAAGGAAACCAAAATATTCTTCTTGAAAAATATCCTACTGCAAACAAACCCACTATAAATAACAATCTAATATATTTATCAAACTTGAACGATATTCTCAAGAAAATACTTCCCCAGAAAGTTGCCCACAAAAACCATATTGCACCAATTCCCGGTATCCAGAATGGCTCTGTATATGTATCACCTGCTCCATATAAAGCTGCATAACACCAGTTTTGAAATTCATCAAAAGCATTATTCCACCATACGCCCTTTAACGTTCCAATAATGATTATGACTATGCTGGTTATTATATATGGAACAAGCAATGTTCTTGCCTTATTTTTTATAAAACCATTCAAATCGCGCTTCTTATTCGTAAAATATCCTGTAATAAAGAAAAAAATAGGAACATGAAATGTAAACACAATTCGATTAATACTGGCATTTCCTAAATGGCCTAATATAATACAGATCATTGCTATCCCTTTAGCTATATCTATATATTGCAGTCTGGTACTTTTTGTTTTCATAACATTTATCCCCCACTCAATTTCCACATTTTCTCTGTCTTTTTCCGATATCCTTCACATCAAAATTCGCAAACGGAAGCATCAAAAACACATCATAATACGCTTCAAACATATGATGCTCCATTACTGAATGAATGCAGACAATTGCCATAGCCATTAACATATATGGAAGATTTAAGTTTTTGATTATTATAATTGAAATAATCAGCATAACCAGTATAAATACCACCCGTCCTAACCTCATCAAAATATTCACATAAGAACTATCAATAAAGAAATAGTCTGCTACCACTTCTGTTGATCCTCCATTTCCACGCATTGGAATGTCCTGTTCCCATATCTGAACATCATACCTGTCAAAAACTTCTTTTCCTAAAGAAAGTCTCGTTGAAAAAAGAGTATTTAATTTTGCCATCCATTCTATATCTGGTCGATAAAATCTTGATACTAAGATCATAAATCCAGCTAAACCATATGGTGCCACCAGACATAAAATTTTTAGTAATAGTGATGCTATATATCCCTTTCCTTTCTTTGCAGCTAATTTGTTTCTAATTTTCAAATAAACAACACATATAATCAAAATCATCATTACAATTTCACTATTCCGTACATCACAATATTTTGCAAACAGAACCACACTGATTATCATCATTCCAATTTCTATCCATGTGCATCTTGCCTGTCGGAGTACAATCCATGCTGTTATCATAAAAACAATGCCCGCCGCAAAATCTGTAGGATAAATAAACCCAAATGACATCCGCACCTGATCTCCCCTATGGTAAACCAAATTCGTGATAACTCCTGTATATCCTGCAATCATCGTACAGATTGTCATCGGAATTTCTACAATCAAATATACCTTTAAAATTTCTCTATAATCAATATCATTTGCACCAGCAATCAATAATCCCGTTTCAAGCAATGCATCAACTCCAGAATATCTCCTTGCAATTACAAATGATCCAATAATCAGAAATACAAATAATATTTTCTTTATATCCACTGGTCTCATCACCATATACCGGAACAATACTACCAGTCCAATCCCTATCTGAACACAGAAATAAAAAAAGGTGGCCACGGAATATGTGCCATCGTTGTCCAACTGTAAATCAAAACCAGCCATACGGCAAAAATTCCAAGAAAAAATATTTCTGATAAATTACATTTGAATTCATAAGATGAATTTATCCATTTTCCCTCTACCTTATTGTTAATTTACTTTATCCAATTCATTTTATTTCCTCTCTTTACAGACAGTTTAAGGGGCTGTGAAAAAAGAATAGTCCCGAAAAAAAAGAAAGACCAAGAGTTTATA
>ERZ772900.1528-NODE-1528-length-20333-cov-12.069928_pt1 | contig 20333 bp, 14 predicted proteins | sample MGYA00512124_ERZ772900 | MGnify/ENA primary metagenome ERZ772900 (study PRJEB29015, sample SAMEA2737716) | human gut metagenome | biome: human gut; feature: human-associated habitat; material: faeces | place: China | collected 2012 ... | reverse complement strand
ACAGGTCTCGGTGCTGTGACTCCAGTTGGTAATACTCCTGAGGAAACTTGGGAGAACCTCCTCGCTGGAAAGAGCGGTGCTGCCCCTATTACTCATTTCGATACAACTAATTTCAAGACCAAGTTCGCTTGCGAAGTAAAGGACCTGAACATCAATGAATGGATTGACCGTAAGGAGGCTCGCAAGCTCGACCGTTATACCCAGTTGGCTATGATTGCCGCTATGCAGGGTGTAAAGGATGCAAACATTGATCTTGAAACTGAAGATTTGAACAACGTTGGTGTTGTTTTCGGTGTAGGTATCGGTGGTATCAAGACTTTCGAGGATGAGGTGAAGTACTTCGCTACTCATGAGGAGAACGGTCCTAAGTTCAACCCATTCTTCATCCCTAAGATGATTGCAGATATCGCATCTGGTCAGATTTCAATCCACTTCGGATTCCACGGACCAAACTATACCACAACATCTGCATGTGCTTCTTCAAGCAACGCATTGGCAGATGCCTTCAACCTGATTCGTCTGGGCAAGGCAAACATCATTGTCAGTGGTGGTGCTGAGGCTGCTATCTGCGCTTGTGGCGTAGGTGGTTTCAATGCCATGCACGCGTTGTCAACTCGTAACGATGACCCTGAGCATGCTTCACGTCCATTCAGCGCAAGCCGTGATGGATTTATCATGGGCGAGGGTGCTGGCTGCTTGATTCTCGAGGAGCTTGAGCACGCTAAGGCTCGTGGTGCGAAGATCTATGCTGAGATGGTAGGTGAAGGCGAGAGCGCTGACGCTTATCATATCACAGCTTCTCATCCAGAAGGTCTCGGTGCTAAGCTCGTGATGGAGCGCGCACTTGCTGATGCTAACCTCAAGCCAGAGGACATTGACTACATCAATGTTCACGGTACATCTACCCACGTAGGTGATATCTCTGAGGCTAAGGCTATCAAGGCTGTCTTCGGTGATGCAGCTTACAAGCTCAACATCAGTTCTACCAAGTCAATGACTGGTCACCTCCTTGGTGCTGCTGGTGCAGTAGAGGCTATGGCTTGTGTTCTTAGTGTGAAGAACGATATCGTTCCTCCTACTATCAACCACGAAGAGGGTGACAACGATCCAGAGCTCGATTACAACCTGAACTTCACATTCAACAAAGCTGAGAAGCGTGAGGTTCGTGCTGCATTGAGCAATACCTTCGGATTCGGCGGTCATAACTGCTGTGTAGTATTCAAGAAGTATGCTGAATAATTTTATAGATAGAATAAAGCTCTCTTTCCGCAAGGATAAAGAGCTTTATTTTTCTTTGTACGAAATCCTAGGTTTTTATCCACACAACATCAGTTATTACAAGATGGCACTGATGCACAAGAGCATCATGCACCGCAATTCCAAGGGCAAGCCTGTGAACAACGAGCGCCTGGAGTTTCTGGGTGATGCCGTACTGGATGCTGTAGTGGGTGATATTGTGTATCAGCACTTTCCTGGCAAGCGAGAGGGATTCCTCACCAATACCCGAAGCAAGCTGGTGCAGCGTGATACGCTCAACAAGCTCGCCCAGGAGATGGGAATCAATCAACTCGTTTTATCTAATGGACACAGTTCTTCTCATAACAGCTATATGGGAGGAAATGCTTTCGAAGCGTTGGTTGGTGCCATTTATCTGGACCGTGGTTATGATGCCTGCATGAAATTCATGCAGAAGCGCATCCTGGCAAAAATGATAAACATTGATAAGGTGGCTTACAAGGAGGTGAACTTCAAGAGCAAACTCATCGAATGGAGCCAGAAGAACCGCGTGAAGCTGGAGTTCGTGATGCTGGGACAGGAGAAAGACAAGAACGGAAGCCCTGTTTTCACCTATCAGGTGGTGATGGAAGGTGTAAAAGGCGGAGAAGGCAAGGGTTACTCCAAGAAGGAGAGCCAGCAGCTGGCTTCCAAGCTTACCCTGGAACGATTGCGCAAGGAACCGCAGTATATCGATTCTGTGTTTACAGCCAAGGCAAACCGTACGAAGATGGAAGAAGAACCTGTGCTGGCTGTGCCTACCACCGAGGTAAAGAATGATTTCATCATCTCGCAAGACGCAGAAAAACAGGAGGCTGAAGATGTTGTTGCTTCTACTGTTACTGAAGAAATAACCACTACAGCCACTCAGGAAAGCGATGACGAGTTTGACTTGAGTGATATCTCTGCAGAGCCAAAGGAAATGAGCCGCGAGGACATCATCGCAGCCGCCGAGGCAGCTGCCTTTGCAGAAGATAAGGAATAATCTATGATGATAGAACTGGATTAAGATAAGGGAAAGACTCTCTTGAGACTGACGGATAGGATAGTCTCAAGGGAGTTTTTTGTTTGATATTTTACATTCTTATCCCCTATCTTGCCCGATAGGTTATGTTTTGTATTAAAAAACAGTAAAAACTTTCTCTATATCAAAAGATTGAAGTACTTTTGCAAGTACTTTATAAGGTATATATATCTAGATATGAGTTTAACAACGATAGTAAGTAATGTATTCAAGCCTCGCCAGAAGAGCTTGGAAAAGTATGTACATGATGCAGAGGAATTGCAGCATGAGGTACTGATGCGCCTTTTGGCATCTGGCAAAAACACCGAATATGGTGTGAAACATCTACTCAATACGACAAATAGCTACGAAAAGTTTGCGCAGAACGTGCCGGTCAATACCTATGAGGAATTGAAGGGCGATATCGACAGAATGCGTCATGGCGAAAGAGATATCCTCTGGCCAGGACAGGTGAAGTGGTACGCCAAATCTTCGGGTACTACCAATGACAAGAGTAAGTTCATCCCTGTTTCGCAGGATGGTTTGCAGAACATCCACTACAAGGGTGGATTCGATGCTGTGGCTTACTATCTGCGCAACAACCCAAAGAGTAAGATATTCGACGGCAAGAGCCTGATTCTCGGTGGAAGCCATTCGCCTAACTATAATGTTTCGGGCAGTCTGGTGGGTGACCTGAGTGCCATCCTCATCGAGAACATCAATCCGCTTGCCAACATGGTGCGCGTACCTAAGAAGGAAACCGCACTGCTGAGCGACTTTGAGGTGAAGCGCGACCGCATCGCCCATGAAACGCTGAACAAGAACGTAACCAATATCTCGGGTGTGCCTAGCTGGATGCTCAGCGTACTGGTACGCGTGATGGAACTCTCCGGCAAGCAGCATCTGGAGGAGGTATGGCCTAACCTTGAGGTGTTCTTCCATGGCGGCATCGCCTTTACTCCTTACCGCAAGCAGTATGAGCAGCTCATCACATCTCCTAACATGCATTATATGGAGACCTATAATGCCAGCGAGGGATTCTTCGGTCTGCAGGATGATCCTTCAGATCCAGCCATGTCGCTGATGGTAGATTACGATGTGTTCTACGAATTCATCCCGATGGATGAGTTTGGAAGCGATCATCCTACCGTGGTGCCTCTCTGGGGCGTGGAAGTAGGCAAGAACTATGCGATGGTGATTACCACCTCCTGCGGTTTGTGGCGCTATATGATTGGCGATACCATACAGTTTACCAGCACCAATCCATACAAGTTTGTCATCACCGGCCGTACCAAGTACTTTATCAATGCTTTTGGTGAGGAGCTGATTATGGACAATGCCGAGAAGGGACTTGCCTATGCCTGCGAGAAGACGGGTGCGCAGATTGCGGAATATACCGCTGCTCCTGTCTATATGGACAGCAATGCCAAGTGCCGCCACCAGTGGCTCATCGAGTTCTCTGAGGAACCAAAGGACCTGAATGAGTTTGCCAGTCTGCTCGATACCAAGTTGCAGGAGATCAACAGCGATTACGAGGCAAAGCGCTTCCACGATGTTACCCTCCAGCACCTGGAGATAGTGAAGGCTAAGCCGGGACTCTTCAATGAATGGCTGAAGAGCAAGGGCAAGTTGGGCGGACAGCATAAGATTCCTCGTCTGAGCAACAGCCGCAAGAACATCGATGAGATGCTCATGATGAACAAATAAGGCTTTTTATATAGTAAGCCTTTATGAATAAGGCTTTTACTGCATAATCTGCAGGAATAGTGGACATGTAAGATAGAAAAGAATGACAAACAAGAACGACATCATACAATTGTTGAAGAATCGGATAAAGGCAAATACCCTGTTTTTGCCTTTCTATCTGCTTGTCTTCCTATTGCTGGTTTCCTGTGCCAAGATGGGACAGCCGGATGGCGGATGGTTTGACGAGACTCCTCCCAAGGTGATAGGAGCTTCGCCAGCTGATGGCGCCGTGAATGTAAACCAGAAGAAAATCAATATCTACTTCGATGAGTTTATCAAGCTCGATAACCCTTCGGAGAAGGTGGTGGTTTCGCCACCACAGCTGGAACAGCCTGAAATCAAGGGTGCCGGCAGGCGAATACAGATATCGCTTGTGGATTCACTCAAGGCGAATACCACCTACACCATCGACTTCTCGGATGCCATCAGCGATAACAACGAGGGCAATCCGATGGGAAACTATACCTACAGTTTCTCTACAGGAGCTGCCATTGATACTATGGAGGTATCGGGGCATGTGCTGGAATCGGAGAATCTGGAACCTGTCAAGGGTATCCTGGTGGGATTGTATGCCGACCATGCCGATTCTGCTTTCCGCACCAAGCCGATGTTGCGAGTGAGCCGTACCGACAGTCGCGGCCGCTTTGTCATCAAGGGTGTGGCTCCCGGTTCTTACCGCATCTACGCCCTGCAGGATCAGGATGGCGACTATAAGTTCAGTCAGAAGAGCGAGAAGATTGCTTTCTCCCACGACATCATCGTGCCTTCCTGCAAACCGGATGTAAGACAGGATACCACCTGGGTGGATTCCCTGCACATCAAGTCGATAGACCAGGTGGATTACACCCATTTCCTTCCTGATAATATCGTGCTCAGAGCCTTTGCGGAGCCTCTGACCGACAGATTCTTCCTGAAGGCAGAGCGCCAGAAGGCAAATAGCTTCACCCTCTTCTTCAGTTATGGTGATTCCATTCTTCCACAGATCAAGGGTCTCAATTTTGATGCTGAAAATGCTTTCCTGGTTGAGGCTTCAGAGAAGAAGGATACCATAACCTACTGGCTGAAGGATACGGCACTGGTAAATCAGGATACGCTGCTGATGGATATTACTTACCGCATGACGGATAGTACCGGAGTGCTGGTCAACAAGACCGATTCTGCCCAGGAAATCCTGTCAAAGGAACCATACGCCAAGCGTATGAAGGATATGGAAAAGGAATTGGCTGCCTGGACCAAGAAGCAGGAGAAAAAGAAGAAGAAAGGTGAACCCTACGATTCGGTGATGGAGGTGAAACCGCTCGATGTACAGCTGAGTGTATCATCACAGTTTGATCCCGACCAGAATGTCATCTTCTCCTTCCCTACTCCATTGGCTAAGGTAGATACTGCCGCCATCCATCTCTATGCCAAGCATGATACGCTCTGGTATCGGGCTCCGATGGAATTCCTGCCGCTGGAGAACCGGAGATATGAACTCCGGGGAGAATGGCGACCGGATATTGAATACAGTCTGGAGGTAGATTCCGCTGCCTTTGAGGATATCTTCGGATTGGCTTCCAAGCCTATCAAGCAGGGCTTCAAGGTTAACTCGCTGGATACCTATGGTACGCTGCTCGTGAACATCACCTCGCTCCACGACCTGCCGCTCATCGTGCAACTGCTTGATGCACAGGATAAAGTGGTAAAGGAGACTAAGACTGTAAATGGTGTGGCTGAATTCTATTATCTCAAACCACAGAAGTATTATATGCGTCTCATCGTAGATCGCAACAATAACGGCAAGTGGGATACGGGTAATTATGATAGCGACCAGCAGGCTGAGGAAGTATATTACTATCCGGAGGCGATAGAATGTAAGGCGAAATGGGATCTCACAGAAAGCTGGGATCCGCTGGCCCGTGAACTCTCGCTGCAGAAACCGGGAGCCATCACCAAGCAGAAGCCTGATAAGGAGAAGAAAGTTAAGAATCAGAATGTACAGCGTGCCGCTAAGCTCGGCATTCAGTATGTTCCTAAAATGTAAAGGATATGAAGTTACTCAAGTCATTTATAGTAGCCATGTTGCTGCTTTTGGTCAATACTTCTGTATCGGCCCAGTGTACTTTCCGTAATACAGCATTCAAGTCGGGCGAATTCCTGACTTACAATCTCTATTACAACTGGAAGTTTGTATGGGTTAAGGCTGGCACAGCCAGCATGTCGGTGTTGCAGACCACCCACAAGGGCAAGCCTGCCTATCGTGGTTCGCTGGTAACCCGCGGTAATAAGAGAGTGGACGATTTCTTCGTTCTCCGCGATACCCTGCTCTGCTATACAGGCACCGATATGGCTCCGATGTATTTCCGCAAGGGAGCCCGCGAAGGCAAGCGATATACCGTGGATGAGGTTTTCTACAACTATGCCGGTGGCAATTGCAATGTAAACCTGCATTATATGAACAGGCATGGTGAGCACAGATGGAAGAAGGCGACTTATGACGATTGTGTCTTTGATATGATGAACATCTTCCTGCGTGCCCGCAGTTTCGACCCTGCCAACTGGAAGAAAGGTCATAGTGTGAAATTCCCTATCTGTGATGGTGGCGGTCGCACTCCTGCCCAGCTCAAGTATGGCGGCAAGGTGACCGTGAAGGCAGATAACGGCATCAAATACCGCTGTCTGCGTCTGGAATATCAGGAGTATGAGGATGAGAAGTGGAAGAAAATCGTGGATTTCTATATCACGGACGATGAGAACCACATCCCTGTTCGCCTGGATATGTTCCTGAAATTCGGCAGTGCCAAGGCTTTCCTCGTGAATGCCAAGGGTACCCGTAACCCGATAACTTCTATCGTGAAGTAGAAGTACGACAGAAAAAGTGATAGTGTAGGAGGAAAAATGAATAAAAAACAGATGAATACAGGCTTGGTCGTCTTCATCTGCTGCGTTCTTGTGGCTATAGGAGTTACCCTGCATCTCCGGAAGCATGATATGCTCCCTATCATCCACAAGGTAGTGGATAGTACGACTACCACTGAGGTGGATACGGTGAAGAAGAAAAAGCCTGTGGTGAAGAGAGATTTCAAAATCTCTGGTACTTTAAAGGATACCGAGGGAAACGGTGTGGCTGGCGTCATCGTAAGCGATGGCTTCAAATGTGTGAAGACCGATTCCCGAGGAAGATATAAGATGAAGCGGGACAGCTTGGCTCGCTTCATCTATTTTTCCGTGCCTGCCGAGTTCGAGGTTCCTACCCATTCGGCTACCGATCGCACGGCTTGTTTTTACCAGGCAGTTTCCAGCAAGAAGAAGATTTATAACTTTACCCTGAGGCGATTGCCTGGCGGTAAGGAGACGAGTTACAAGATGATTGTCATCGGCGACCCGCAGGTTACCAATGCCTACAGCCCCTACTATACTTCTCCGGATGATAATCCCATCAAGAAGAGCGATGTAGAAAGATTCACCACACAGACGATGGCAGATATCAAGCAAACCATCCAGAGCTTTCCTGCCGGAACTCCCGTATATGGACTGAGCATGGGTGATGACGTGCAGTATTATGGCGGCTACAACGCCAAGCTGGAGCGTCAGATACGCCAGGCATTGGGTTCTTCGGAAATGCGCCTTTTCTCTGTTATCGGCAATCACGATCAGGATGGCAAGGCACTCTACCGCAGGAAGTGGGAGGAGAATTTCGGTCCTACCGATTTTTCCTTCGATCGTGGCGATGTGCATTATGTCTGCATCAACAACTGCTTCTTCCATCGTGGCATGTCTTATTATTCTCCTGGAGAATTGCGCGAGCGCCAGGTGAAATGGCTGAAGCAGAATCTGGCCCTTACGCCCAAGGATAAGAAGGTGGTGCTTTGCTATCATATTCCTTTTACCTTCGGCAATGCGCCGTTCAGCAAGGCGAAGCCGCTGACCAATGCCAATGAGGAGGGGCATTATTCCTCTTCCCGCCTCTCTCTCCTGCTCTCTCTGCTGAAGCAGTTTAAGGGAGGATATGAACTCTTCTGCGGCCATACTCATTTTGCCTGCAACCACGAGATCAATTATCAGGGCGAGGATGTGATGGAGCATTGTCATGCTGCTGCCTGTGGCAATATATGGCAGTCGAACATCAACATCTGCGGAACTCCGAATGGATATTATGTCTATAGCTTTGTGGGTACCAGCATCAGCGATTGCTACTACAAGGGCACCTTCTGGGACAAGAGCAAGCAGATGACCATCTTCCGGGCGCAGACCGATTTCAACGGCGAGAAATATGCCAAGGACTGGCAGTTGGCAAACAACAGGAATATCTTGGTAGCCAATGTCTTCAATGCTACCAGTCACTGGCGCGTGGTAGCCATAGAGGATGGCAAGGAATATCTGATGCGCCGCATCAGCAGCAAGGGTCAGGATGCCTTTGCCGCTGGCTATCATCATAAGTACAGCGAGAGTGTATCCTATCGTTTCGTGAGCAAGGGCAACGGTTATCTCATCATGAACCACCTTTATTATTATGTACCAAAGTACTCGAATGCCAAGATTACCATCAAGGCAAGCGACCCATACGGTCATACCTTCACGGCAAGCAGCGGTGACGCCATAACCGAGCCTTTCGCCAACTATGCCCACTACTATGAGCGAGAGTACAAGGAATATAAGAAGCAGAAAGACAATATGCTAAAAGATTCGCTGGCTACCAAGCAGAAGGATACGATTGCTGCTAAATCAGTCAATAACTAGAAAAGAAAAAGGAGATGCTACAAATTTTCAGCATCTCCGAAAATATTTAATGTGAATAATAAATCTCCTTTCACGGAATGTGGATTATGCTGAAAATAAGAGAGTTAAGTGTGAAAGGAAAAATCTCTTTATTTTGAGATGGTAATTGATGGCTAAGCTTAAATGTGGCGATGAGCCTTGCTTTTAAAGAGTATAGGTGGGGTTAAGGATCTGGTATAGTCAATAATAGATGTTTTGATAATGAATAATGGGTGTCTTTGTTATGAATGCTGGGATGAAGCATAGTAACCAGAAGGATGAGGAATAGATATTGGCAGGCGAAAAGAGACGATTTATCGACTGGATGACCAAGACCGTCTATATGGATGACTCGGGTCATCTATATGACTCACTCCCGTCATCTATATGGATGACCCGGGTCATCCGATACAAAGAAGCCTTTTCTATTCCTCTTGTGATAGTTGCTTTCTCCCTTAGACTAAGTTGCCTTCTCCTTATATTAATAGTCCTTTCTGCTGATTGTTATTGTTGTTTCAGTGAATTCTCCTTTCACACTTAAGTGCTTGATTATGTGTATATTCTGTTGATTGTGAAAGGAGAATGAAATTTTAATTGCTGTTTTGAAAAGCTATTTTTGAAGGTGACTTTATGTTGAATCGGCTCAAAATACCATTGTATATATGCAAAATCAGCTCAACTTGAACCAATATGAAACGCCTGCTTATGGACACTGATAGTTGGTTGCGACAACGGATATGTATGTGTATATGGAAGGCTTGGAAACTCCCGAAGACGAGAATTGCAAGATGAGCCATTGTGGAGATAGCAGTTGGGTATTCGGACTAAATTATCCGAATACCTGCTGCCATAAAGTTTTATTGCTTATGATGATTCTTACATCTGCTTTCATATACTTTGGCAATACAAACTTTCCACTATTCCCTTGTGTATTAACCGTAGCTGTTGCCACAAAATAGTTGCCATCTTCCTTATGTACAAGCTTGGTACTATGGCTTGTTACATCAAATTGATAAGAAATATTATCGTAGCCTTCAAAGGAAACATAAGCCGTCCTTGGCTCATTGAAGAGATGCAGATACTTGTAGGGCACAAACACCTGTACCGTTCTATGATTAACAGCCTCACCGTTAGCCTCTATGGATATAGGATACGGTATCTTGTAGAATGCAACTGCGAGCGCAAGGACGATTATTGTTATGATAACTGTCCCCAAGCTGACGAGGCGAGGAGGAACTTTACCTATCACATTCCTCACTTTCTCGCTTCTCAACTCTATATTATCTAAATCTTTTTCTTTCTGTTCCATATCAAAAGCTTTTTAATTTCCTAACTCCAACTGATTTTTTACCAAGTTATAATACGCACCTCGTTTGGCTGTCAACGATTCATGATTGCCAACTTCAACCACCTTGCCATGGTCTATGACTACGATTTGGTCGGCATTCTTCACTGTGCTTAAGCGATGAGCTACTATTACAACCGTCTTTCCCTTATAGAACTTATCCAAGTTCTCCACAATACTTCTCTCGTTGTTGACATCAAGCGAGTTGGTTGCCTCGTCAAGGAAGATGTAGTCTGGATTCTTATAGACAGCTCTTGCAATCAAGATACGCTGCTTCTGCCCCTGGCTCAGTCCTACGCCATCACGTCCAATCTTGGTGTTAAACTTCAGAGGCAAAGCCATCACGTAATCCTTGATACAAGCTATCTCGGCAGCTTTCAGCAGACGTTCCTTGTCTATGTCGCCATCATCAACAGCAATGTTTCTAGCGATACTTTCCGAGAAAACAACACCATCCTGCATAACAACACCACATTGCCTGCGCCACCACTTCTTGTTGAGAGTATTGATGTCGGTATTTCCGATATTGATTTGTCCCTCCAATACTGGATAATAGCCAAGCATCAAGCGGATGAGGGTGGTCTTTCCACAGCCAGATGCACCAACGATTGCCGTCACTTTGCCTTGAGGTATGTGGATATTTACATCATCTATGGTCTTGTGCAAAGTATGCGGGTCGTACTTGAACATGATGTTCTTGATGTCAATGCCCTCGTCTTTATTCTCTATTGAAGTTTTCAAGCCTTCCTTTCCGTTCTCATCATCCATCTGGTGAATCTCGTTGATACGCTCCAAGCTAATCTTCACATCTTGCAGAGAATAGAAGAAGTTCATCAGTTGCTCCACTGGTGAGTTAAGCTGACCGATGATGTATTGCACGGCGAGCATCATACCGAGTGTCATCTGTCCATGAATCACAGCGGTTGCAGCTACTACCGTGATGATGATATTCTTTACCTCATTGATAAAAATGCTTCCTGCCTCTTGTGTCTGTTGGAGCTTGAGTGATTTCATCTGTACTCCAAACAGGTCAGCTTGAGTATCCTCCCATTCCCATCTTCTGCGCTGTTCACAATCCTGCAACTTGATTTCCTGCATGGAAGTAATAAACTCATAGGTCTTGTTATTGTTGATGGCTTGTTGCTCGAACAATTCATAGTCGAGCACCTTTCTCCGTTTTAAGAACAGGGTCATCCAACCACCATACAGAATGCTTCCAAGCAAGAAGATAGCAAACACCAATTTGTTGTAGAAGAACAGCACCACCGAGAACACTACAAAAGTGAGCATTGCAAAAGTAATGTTGAGCGTTTGCTGTGTGAGGAAATTGTTCACTCGGCTATGGTCGTTTATTCTTTGCATCAAGTCTCCCATGAGTTTCGTGTCAAAGAAAGACATTGGCAACTTCAAGAGTTTGATGAAAAAGTCGCTTACCAAAGAGATATTGATGCGCAGGGAGATATGCAGCAACAGCCATCTGCGGATAAAGTCAATAGCCGTGCGACTGATGGTTAACATCAATTGCCCCAACAAGATAAGCCAGACAAAACCTATGTCTTGGTTCTTGATGCCAATATCGACAATAGACTGGGTAAGGAATGGCAAGACAAGTTGCAAGAGGCTTCCCACAACCAACCCCAAGATGATTTGCCCGAAATACTTGCGGTATTTCTTCACATACCCAAAGAGAAAGCGGAAAGACCTATTTTCTTTGACATTCTCCGTCCCTTCCATTTTATAGGTAAAGAATGCAGGAGTGGTTTCCAAGAACATGGCGATTCCATTGTCTTCATCATTAGATCTTGTACTTATCCAATGCTTTTTGAACTCCTCAAGGCTGTATGTTACCAATCCCTTCCCAGGGTCTGCAATACAGAATTCCTTCCCATTCTTCACCTTGTATAGAACCACAAAGTGATTCTGGTTCCAATGAAGAACACATGGTAGAGGTGCTTTGCTAAAAATAGAAGTTGCAGCTCTTACACATGTAGTATGTAATCCAAGTATATTTGCTGCCTCATTAATGCCTAGCATAGACACACCTTCAGTTGTTGCAAAACAAAGCTTTGACAGGGAATCCATAGAATATTCCCTGCCGAAATAATTTGCATACCATCTGTAAGCAAGCAATGCCGCATTGCATGGAATCCTTTTGTAAACATAATGGCATCTTTTTCATTATTCTTCTTATTTAAAACATATTGACAACATGATTTCTCTTCCACGTAGATACCGAACAGACTCTATACGACTGAGGGTGTCGTAAATGGAATAACTATAAGTGCGGGTATTCATGATGTTTGAAGTCAACAGCTGTAAATCTATCTTTTTCCCCAATGCGTATTTTACTTTCGAATCCAACAAGAAGCAATCCTTGTAGGTGTCTTCAGACTGCTGGTTATGAAAATAATCGCCAGCCACCTCAAATATCAGTTTGGAGGTGGCCGAAATATCCATCGTAAATCTGTGCAGCACGTTGTTACGCCTGTTGTCAAGTGAAGTTCCTTTACTAAATGCTGAGCTGCCAAACGCCTTAAAAGCATAGGTCATATACAACCATTTATTCAAGTTGGCATTCACTTGTCCTCCTATAGAATAGTATGTTCTAACAAAATGAACGGGTGTCTCTTCACTCGACACTGCAGAGCTATTTCTTCTAAAAATGCCATTTATAGAAACACCGCCTCGAATGAAGTCAAGCGTCTTGCTTATATTTCCTATCGCTTGGAATGACTGCGAGAAGGAGGCTACGTCCTGATAATAGCTGATGATGTTGTCATCGGAAAATCTTTGGGCAGGCAAGGTTGGTGTGTCTTGCCATGATTTTGACAATATCACATTGGCAAACAATCCCTCGCTGACATTGCGATAAGAGAAGTTACCCGACAGTCGTTTGTTTTTTGTTGTATAGAGTTTGTTGACTCCAAGAACTATTGTCCTGTAGTCGGCATACAATGGGGCTTCATGGATGTCATGCAAATCTGTTGGAGCCTCATTCAGTCTTCCCGTAACTGTCATTGATAAACCTTGAATAGGTCGCCAACGCAACTTCAAGGTTGGTGACACAAATAGTTTTTCGCTATCATCGGCTGCACTTAAATGATAGGAATCATAAGATATAGGACACAACAAATCCACATTGAATCTACTTAATGTGTATTCAACTTGTGGAGTGACAAACAGTTTCAAATAGTTGGTTGTCAAGTCACCATATTGTACAGGTTCTCCTGCTACCGACACGGCAACACCATCCGCTTTTGAATCCATTTTACGAAAATACCCTTCGACACCACCTTCCAAAGAGAGTTGCACCTTTGACAAGTTGAAAGCATATTGCGCCTTTTCGTTGGTGAAGAAAGCATGGTCTTGATTCATTTGATAAATCTTTCCTTTGGTCTGATTGGTAAAGTTGACATCTAAATTGGATGTCAGGTTCTCCCACTCATTGTCTGCATAAAATGTAATAAGATGCTTCTCAGCAAAGCGTTTGATTATTTTGGTCTTATTACTGAGGTAAAAGTTGGGGGTTTCAACCTTCTGAAAGTTCTCGCTCATGCCTACAGAACTATCATACCATTTCAGCACAGGCTTGAAGGTATTGTTGAAGAAATACGACTTTTTGTTCATTTCCACCACAAAAGAGCCCGTCAGTTGATTTCCTCTTTCCATACCATTCCTGTCTTCCCTGATAACCTTTGTGGAATTTGGCATGAAATAGGTTATCTCTGAAGCCGCAGACATCTTGTTGCGATAGTTGTAATAATCTATCTGCCCCTTGTATTCTACCGCTTTTTTCTTCCACATGTGAGAGGTTGAAAACATGTGAGAGCGATTGAATAGGGAACGCTTAGGGTCAAGAGAAGAAATTGATGGAAGAGACAGAGACACATAATCACTCAGTTGGGTGTTTCGCTCATTCTCTAGAAAATCGGTAGTCTGACTCTCCAAATTTTTTCCAGCATTATTACTTTTCAGAGTCGTTATCGTTTGATAGCTTGGCTGGGCTTTCATCAAAAATAAGTCTCCGTCCCATACCATTCCCTTGGGTTGCGTAGATACGCCACCAGCTAACTGACCATTCAGCAACCAGGTGCCTTTTGACTTATTCTTGAGTTTTAGATTGATGGCAGCCTGGTCGCTCAAGCCTATGCCAGAGAGTACCTGCATCGGTTGATGGTTTTCCAGTACTTCCACCATTCCGATGTCATTCGCAGATATACCATTCGTGGCTACCCCATATTTGCCACCCAGCAAATCGTTGCCTTCTATATAAAACTTATTGATGGCTAGACCTTGATATTCAATGCTTCCATTGTCTTTTACGTCAATGCCAGGCATATGCTTCATCACATCCCCAATTGTACGATCTTGTTTTTGGGTAAAGGTTGCCACGTTATATTTGATGGTATCTCCATTAGCTCGTATTCTGTCTGCCTTCACCACAACCTCTTTGATACTATAATTTCCATCGTCTAGCTTGATAGTTAAAGGGGTATGTATCTCATTAATAGGCATGGAGTATTTCTTAAAACCCAACATGCTCACATTGACGGTAAGTTTTGTGGAGTCAGCAACATCAATGCTAAAGGCTCCTTCAGTATTCGTTGATGCAAAGCCCGCAATTTTTCCATTACCATTTTTTATAATTACATTAGCTCCTACAATAGGAACCTCAGTTGCCTTATTGATGACGTGACCAGATACGCTTGTTTGTGCCATAGAACATTCTACAGCACAAATCAGCATTACTATAAACGATATGAATCTATTCATGAGGATAGTCCGTTTCTTCAAAATCATAATTGGTATGTGCTGGTCTGCCGGTGTCTGCCTTTATGTTTTGGGACTTTACCCCAAAAGCACCAGATGAAAGAATCGCATTTTTAATACTTTTTCCTAAAGCCTTTCTATTTTGTACCAAAGCTTTTATTCGCTCTGTCTTAAATCTGTCACTATAATTAAAATACTCCACATTTCCCGCATCTTCACTCTGGATTTTCAAGGCAACATACTGATAGTGCATCTTTTCATCGTGTGCCTCCAATATCAACCCTGGTAAACCCCAAAGTTTCCAAGGACCATCATGTATGGGGATTTCTGGGGAATACCAAGCTGTCCATTGGCGACCTCTATAATGGCAAACAGCCTTTAGACATTCATACCCACAAATTACCTTGCTGCTGTCAGGCACCAGTTGCCAACTCGGTTTATCTATGGGTTCTTGATAATACCAACTAGACAAGTTAAAGCGAAGGAACACTGTATTTTCTCCTTCGGGGTAGTTTTTGAAGATTACATCATTCTCTAACTCTGCCACACGGTGAAAGGCTTGATAGTCATTCATCATAGCCATCACGTAGTCAAAGTTACGGCTACTTATAGAGTCGTTAGTCTTTTTGGCTGCCGAATAGAATGCACTGTATTTCTTGCCTGCTTTCAATGTCAGCAAGTCTTGCTTGTAGTCATTGGCAGCATTTAGTGTATCCGTTACTTTTGTACGTTCGTACACTACACTGATAATGGCAGGCTCCAGAACTTTCTCATCAATTACTACTTTGGCATTGACTGTATGAATGCTTGCAAACAAGATAAGTAAAATATAATATATATTTTTTTTCATTAACGTTAATGTTTATAGATAATTAAAAGGTTGGAGGGGATCCTTCCTCCAACGATTTAATAATGTTTTAGCAATACTTTTCGAATTGGTCTGCCCATAAATCCCATTCTCCATCAGACCAAGTTGCTCCATTCTTATTGGCATTGATAACTAAATCATTACAACGGCTATGAGCTTGCACAGAGCCACCCAACAAATTGAGCAACTCCATTTTAGATAACTGTTTCATATAGTTCTTGTTATGAAATTACACATTACTTGCACGCGAATGATTTTGCGTTTATAGGTCTTATGCCTACTTCTCTCTGATTATATGATCGATCATTATGTACTTTATATCGGAACTAGAATAATCCTCTGACAGCAAGATACCGTTTATAGCTATCATAGGATAGCTATGGATATTATTTTTTATAGCAACTTCCTGAAACTTTTGCATAAGCAATCCTGCTTTTTGTTGAATTGAGAAATCAAAAGTTGGAAAATCTGGCAATTGTTTACCTTTAGCCCACATTCGTAGCATTATCTTGAACTCTATTGGATTTATCAAATACAAACTTATCCAATTTCTTGCTGTCTCTGCAATTTCTTTGTTCATAGAGGCTATGATAAGCTTGATATTATATGGGCATACAGAATTAGAATTCATATATTCCATTAGCTCAAATAAAGCATGACGGCAATGTGGACACTCAGGAGAAAGAAACAAAACTATTTCGTCTGTAGCTTGATTCCCTATAATAGATATAGCATCAGAACTTAAGACCAGACGTTTACTTCTCTTTTGCAAAATGTCATGATCTCTTTTAAATTTCAATAATGAGCATTTTGTTTGTTCCTCTTTATTTTCAAGCATCTTATATCTATGGTCTTGCCAAAGTATAGCAAGGAAAAAGAAGAACAATATGCCTTCAAAAACTAGCAGAGATAAATCCATGTTCCCTTTATCAAAGAGAGTAATGGTTGCTTCAATAACAAGGCACATCTGTAACAAAGCACAAAATAGACAAATCCTTTTGATTTTTAACTGTGCAAAAACAGTATAAGCCAATATTGGTAAACAACCAATGACTGATGGCATATAAATAGCATATATATCTACACTTGACATTGTAACTATGCTAAGCAAAATTACCATCAATTGAGATGCAAAATATGCAATAGATAAATCTACTAATCTTATGGTTCCAATAGTAGCATAACTAGATTTTATAACTTTATCACAATCAACCGTTTTCCCAATATGGCACAAACGAGTAACTGAAGTTGGAGCGTTTCTCTCTTCTTTAAGAAACAGAAAGAGAGAAAACGCCAATCCTAAGATGCTGACCAAAGATGGCAATGCAATAGATAGAGCACCTACTGATATCGCAAGAAATATCAGCAAAGACAACATCTTACCATAACTTACTTTCCGAATGGATTCTTGTTTTAATCCTACTGGAAATATTATGATGCCATCCCAAATTTCCCTTAATTTACCAATAGACTTAACTATCCACTTTTGCTCTTTTTGAGAATATAAATATAATTGTTGCGTATTATTTGCGCTTTTTGCTATAGCTAAAACTTGTTCACCATTTATCACTAAATGAACAAGGAATGGAGATTGAACTTCATCAAAGTTTAATACATCGGTTTTTACAGCTTTTGCTTTAACACCAATAAACAACAACGTATCTATGACAGACGACAAAGAAGGGTAGCAAGGAGAAGATTCCAAAAAGAGTCTTACTTCTTGTACCTTTACAGATGGCTTAAGCATCTTGCAATATTTTACCATTACATCTGCCAACATAAATTTTTACTTTTATAGTTTATAACTCTATTGTACTATGATACATACTATTCCCATCTGAAATAGTAATTTGATAGCTACCACAAAACTCTTGTGGAAACTCCAAGGTCGTACCTGTTATATAATAGGTATAAACTTCTCTCTCCTCACTTTCCAACATGAGAGTATAACCAACTACTTGAGATGGAACTGTCAAAGTGTGACCTACCAAATCAACGACCAAAGGACGCTTAGGTGCTCTACCTACAGGTTTTCCCATCTGATTAGGATTAACCAAGCCATAGAACAATGTATAAGACTCTGCCCTCGAATAAGTTGGGGACAAGAATATTGCCCCACAAAGAATCAATAATGTTTCTATTTTTTTCATATTCGATAGTTTTAAATTCGATTGCAAAAGTATGGATTTTCGCCGAAACTTCCAAACAAAATGAGCTTTAAAAATTTAGTGAAAATTTAGTAAATTCACTATTTTGTTCATTATCAAGTATTTATGCTATCCATATAACTATTGTATTTTCCTAACATATTCGTCAAAATTCTTTGGAGAACCTACTCGACTACATAACTTAGCTAACATCGCTTTACGTGATGCCGAGACACCTGAAGATGTTATACCAACTAAATTTGCGATAAATGATGTAGAGAATCCCAACTTCACTAACAAGCAAATGTGATATTCTTTCTCGCTCAATCGTTCCTTCAATAATGGGATAAAAGATGGAATCAAATTCTCAACAGTTTTTTCCAACTCTTTCCAATCTTCCAAACCAATCTTCTCTTTCGGATGCATTTCTAAATAGTGAAACTTTTTGTATATGAAAGAATTTTTCAAAAGAACATCTACCTCTGTCAGCTGAGGATTATCAAATTTCTTGCAAATGTCCTTAACATTTTCCTTTAATTTAAAATATGCTTCTTCCTTTTCTTGAATAGCCTTGGCTGAAAGACTGTCTTTCTCTTTTTTCAGTTGGACAAGCTCTTCTTGTATTTTTTTTAATCTCAACAAACTATCTTCGTATAAAAGTTTGGTAGTTTCTATCCTCTTCTTTTTCAAAAGTATATTTCTCCTATATATATAAGTAAAAATCACAAGGATAACAATACCGCTAATTACCAGAAGATATATAATGTGAGTTCTCTGGCTTGCCTTTTTCTCAGCCATAATAGCCAATTCCTGATGTCTTTCATAATCATACATCGCTTGGATTTGTTGTAACTGGGAGTTTCTGGTATCTATAAAGGCTGAATCTTGATATGTCAAACTCTTCAAAGCAAACTGTATCGCCAGATTAGAGCGATTCACTTTAGAGTAGTATTGAGCCAAAGCTTTTGTCGTAGCAGCTTTATTGTTATATGATTTACAAAGACTTAAACTCTGCTTCAGATAATAGAATGCAGAATCTAATTGATTCATATACATATAATAAAGACCTCGTTCATTAAAAACGTAAGCTTTAGAATCATCATATTCTAAATTTCCCTCATAGTTTGTTGAAACATAAGACTTAAACGCATCTTTCGCACTTTTAGTATCTCCTTGTTGCAAATAAAAACTATAATTACATCCAAATGCTAATGCTGACTCATAATTCCTTCCTATATGTCTAAACATTTTAGCTGCAGTCAAGTTAATCATGATTGCAGAATCAATTTTCCCCAAAATAGCAAAGGTACCCATTCTGTTTTGATAAAATTTTATCGCATTGAGAGTATCTCCCGCTTGAAGCGCATATTTGCTGCCTTTTTCATATGCTGCCAATTCTTGATATGGCAAATACTGCTTATCAAACAATGTTGCCATCTGACCATATACCCTAGTCAAAGTTGCATAATCACAATCCTTGGATGTAGTATCAGCTTGCTCTGTAGCCTTATGATAATACTCCAAAGCTGTTGGTGCCTCATGCATATCTCTATACACGCAGCCCAAAACATAATAAGCAAGCATACGATCATTGGCTGAGCCATGGTGATCATAATAATCTGCCACTTCTAGCATCACACTATCAGATGTGAATGGAATATATGCCTTATTCATCGCCTTGTGATAAAGCAAATCATAACGCATTCTTTGCCTTTTCGTCAAATCTGGCAGCTGCGGTTTTATGCCATCAAGCATTCGGATGGCGATTTTTGCCGAGTCATCATCTACATCCATGATGCTGTCAACTCGCTGCATCAAGTTATCATACTTCTTATTGCCTGTACAGGAAACTATGGCAAGAAGAAAAAATACGAAATATATGACCTTGTATCTCATCATTCTTTACGTTTTAGTTATCATACTAAATAAGGTATGTCTCTCAAAACGTTTCTTGAGAGACATACCTTATTATATATTGAGACGATTTTTACTTGTTCAGTTTCCAGGTAACACCATCCTTGGTGTCCTTTACCTCGAAGCCGGCTTCAGCCAGGGCATCGCGTATCTGGTCGCTGGTAGCCCAATCCTTATCAGCCTTAGCCTTGGCACGCAGGTCGAGAACCATATCTACTACCTTGCCGTAAGCCTCTTCGCGGGCATCGTTATTGGCCCCCTTCTCGCTCTTCAAGCCGAGCAGGTCGAAGGTGAAGAGCTGCATGGTATCTGAAAGTTCCTTCAGGTCTTCGGCAGAGATGTTTGCCTTGTGGTCGAGGGCTGTGTTGATTACGTGGCAAGCTTCGAAGAGATAGCTGATGACGAGCTGAGTTTGGAAGTCATCGTTCATCGCATCGTAGCAGCGCTGACGCAAGTCGCTTACGAACTTCTTTACCTGCTCATCGCTCTGCTTAGCCACAGGCACACGCTCCAGGTCGTTCAAACCAT
>ERZ772900.1519-NODE-1519-length-20444-cov-4.625288_pt1 | contig 20444 bp, 15 predicted proteins | sample MGYA00512124_ERZ772900 | MGnify/ENA primary metagenome ERZ772900 (study PRJEB29015, sample SAMEA2737716) | human gut metagenome | biome: human gut; feature: human-associated habitat; material: faeces | place: China | collected 2012 ... | reverse complement strand
GGACGGAGATATTCAGAAGCGGTGCTATCTCTTTGGTAGAAAGGTTCATTTTCAGATAGGCGCACATCATGCGTTCATTGTTGGAGAGATCGGGGTGTTTGGCATGAAGCCTTTTCATGAAATTATTATGGATCAGGTCGAACTGGTCTTCGATTCGCTTTAATACCTCGTCGCTCTGGATATTGGAATCAATTTTGCTGTTGATCAGTATGAGCTGCTGTTTGCTTTCACGGGAGCCTTCGCCTTTCAACATGGCGGATACTTTGGCTATTTCTGACTTAATCTCGGTCAGCATCTCGTTCTTGCGTACGAAGTTTATCATCAGGTTGGCCATTTCCTGACTTTTGTGTTGCAGGTCATGCTCCAGCTTTTCTTTTTCCAGTTGCATGATCTGTTTTTCGTTCCGGGCTTTTTCTTCTTCGTATTCCTTTTCCATCTCAAACAGTTCTTTGTCTTTTTCTACAATGGCTTGTTGCTTTTTACGCTTCACACGCATATCGTCCCATCGATAAACACCCCACATACCGAAGAGAGCCAGAACGATGTAGCAGATGTAAGCCATTACGCTGCGATACCATGGCGGGAGTATGCGGAATGATATTTCATCGGAAGAGGAAGTGCCGTCGGGGAAAAGGGCTTTGATTTCAAATATATATTCGCCTTCGGGCAGATTACTGTATTCCTTGGTGCGTGCAACGGTGAAGTCCGACCATTCTCCTTTGTTCAGACGATAACGAAAATGGGTGTCGTCACTCAGAATTAAAGAAGAAAGCTCATATTCGAAACGGATGGAATTCAGTGCATAGTCGATAGACAGTGCAGGTTTTCGCTTCAGGAAATTGGCTGTATATACCAGTGAGTCTTTAGGATAAGACAGATACATATTCTTTATATATAAGGAGTGACTGCGGTCTTGTTGCTCTCTGACAGCAGGAATGCTGAAAAGGGCGAAACCGTCTTCGTTAGGAATAACCAGCAATGAATCGGATAGGGGAATGATGGCCTCGAAGTTGAGCACTGACTCTATCTTGGGTTGTCGGATAGGATTGATGCTGGTATTAGCCCCTTTCTTATAAGTTCCCAGATTGGCGATACATATTTCATAAGGGCTTAAGCTGATGAGATGGTCATTATATTCCAACAGACGTGAATAGGTTGCCGTACCGTTCAGAAGATTGTTCATATCCGGGTAGGGTTCCATGATATCTTTATGGATGTTGTGTTTATAGATGCCGGACGGTGTGGCAAAGTAGATACGACCTTTAATTTTTGCGGGGTATATATGATTTTTTGAAGGAAAGCCGTCTTTGGTATCATAATCTTTCATGCTGGTGACCTTTGTCAGATTTTCGGATAACTTGATATGGGTAATATGGTCTGTGTTATACATCCAGATAGTTCTTGCATCCTCTTGTTCGAAGAGACGGCTGGAATCGTTCAATCCTTCGATTTTGCAGACGACACGCCACTCTCCATCTGTTTTTTCCACTAGATAAATGCCGTTGTATACACCAATGTACATCAGGCCTTTACGATTCATGACCTGCTGACAGCACCATGCGCCGGTGATGTCCGTCACTCGTTTCATTCCGTTGTCCTGAATCAGGAAAATTCCCCGGTCGTGCAGGCAGAAAAGTTCGTCTCCTATATGGCAGAGGTTCCAGACCTGGCCGCTTGACTGCGGAACGGGACGGATATCGGGCAGGTTACCGTTCGATTGCACCGGATAGGAAGTGTAGTATAAACCACGGTTAGTACCTAAATAAAGAGAACCGTCTTTTACTGCTGCCGTATATCCCGCTCCATAAGAGTAGGGGTATGAATATAGATTCGTAAAAGGAGAAGTGAGGCAGACATAGTCAATGCCACTATCCAGTCCTGCCCAAAGATTGCCGAAAGTATCAAAAGCAACGGAAAGAACTGTGTTATTGTGAAGTCCGTTATTCTCATTGAAATATTTGAGCTTCATGGTTTTGCAGTCAATCAGTATCAGGCCTTTATGAATAGTACCCAATGCAATCTGGTCATTTTTTGCCGCCACGCAGAATACTTCATTTTCGCGCATGAAGTCTTCGGCACCGGTAACGAATGGTTCCATTGTGCGTCCGTCACAGTAAAACAATCCATTATAGGCGGTTACCACAAGTACGCCACTTTTATAAGGTATAATGCCACGAATGCGTTTTGATGCCAGGTCTTCCGCACCCTGTAACGGGAAAGGGGTATTGCCTACCAGTACCCATACTCCCCGGTCGGTTCCGATATACAAGATCCCCTTTATCATGCTCGAACAGTCAATCTTGGCATCCGTCTCGATGGCGGTATACTTACCGTTCAGATATTTCACTATGCGGCTGTCTCCCTGAAAGTACATGATATTATCTGCTTCGTGAATGTTCCATACATTGCCAAGATAGCGGCAATCATCTTTCAGCGTATCCGACATACAGTAATATTTTAAACTGCCGTCCCTGCCCGGTTCATAATAGCCGAACTCATTGATTCCTCCTGCATAAATCCGGTTATGAGCGGTAGATACCAAAACAGAACGCACATCTGAAGTATTGTTCAGCGGGAAAACGTTCCACGCATTGCCGTCGAATTGTAACATACCGTTCTTATTGGCAAAAAATACCCATTTATCATCGTAAGGTGCTATCTTCCATGTCTGAGCGCCTTTGCCATAGAGATTCTTATCGAAGTTGATAATGAAACTGTTCCAATTGGCGAAGGTTTCAATAAAAGGTAAAAAGGAAAATAAGAGAAACAGATTGCGTATCAGGTGTTTTTTCATATGTATTAATCATTTTATTCTACAAAAATAATGTTTATTTTCAATGTAGCCTCTTAATGCTGATTTTTATGTGCCGATTTTTAATAATCCGTTCAACAATGTTTGGGTGAAATCTGTTGCTTTTCATTATCTTTGTCTTTCATAAAAACAATAATTTTAAAAAGTATGAGTATCGAATTAGGAAAATTCAACCAACTCGAAGTGGTAAAGGAAGTCGATTTCGGTTTGTATCTCGACGGAGGAGATGAAGGTGAAATCCTGCTGCCCACCCGTTATGTACCCGAAGACTGTAAGGTAGGGGATATGTTGAATGTATTTCTTTATCTGGATATTGACGAAAGACTGATTGCCACGACACTGACTCCGTTGGTGCAGGTAGGGCAGTTCGCCTGTCTCGAAGTCTCTTGGGTGAACCAGTTCGGGGCATTCCTCAACTGGGGATTGATGAAAGACTTATTTGTACCTTTCAGTGAGCAGAAGATGAAAATGCAGGTGGGAAGATCCTACGTGGTCCATGCTCATGTGGATGAGGAAAGTTATCGTATTGTAGCTTCGGCGAAGGTAGAACGCTACCTGTCGAAAGATATGCCCGATTATGCTCCGGGTGCGGAAGTGGATATTCTGATCTGGCAGAAGACGGACTTGGGTTTCAAAGCGATTATAGACAATAAGTATAGCGGATTGCTGTATGAAAATGAAATATTCCGTGCATTGGAGACCGGTATGCAGATGAAGGCGTTTGTGAAACAGGTACGCGAAGATGGTAAGGTGGACCTGATACTTCAGAAACCGGGATTTGAGAAAGTCGATGATTTCTCGAAGACACTGTTGGAGTATATTCGGGAACATGGCGGACGGATCAATCTGAACGATAAAAGTCCTGCGGAAGATATTTACGATACCTTTGGTGTCAGCAAGAAAACTTTTAAGAAAGGTGTAGGTGACTTGTATAAGAAACGATTGATTTCTTTGCATGAGAACGGCATCACTTTGGCAGAATCCTAAACAGAATAGGGAAATCCCTATGCAGGAATAGAGAGAATCATTGGGGTGGGGAGTTTTCTCACCCTATTTTTGTGATATCAGTTAAAGATAATAATTTTAAAAACAGATAAGCTATGCGTAAGATAATAATAAGTTTCTGTATTTTGCTCGCTGCCCTTTCTTTAAAAGCGCAGCCTGTCAGCGGAATCCGGATTGATGGCGGAGATACTCCGATTCTTGTTTATTTTGGCGGAAGGCAGATGTGTTATCCTACTACTACTTGTTTCGTTGCCAATCTGAAACCGGGAAATTATACCATTGAAGTGTACGCTTCCCGCCCGACTCGCCCGGGAGAACGTGTATGGAAAGGAGAACGGTTGTATAATGACCGCGTTTACTTTAACGGAAACGAAGTAAAAGATATCATTGTAGAAGAACGTGGAGATATCCGTCCGGGCAGACCCGGAAGACCGGGAAACGGTCAGGGTGGACACCGTCCGGACTATAACCGCTACGATAGAGTGATGAATGACCAACTTTTCAAGAAGTTCTTTGATAGTGTGAAGAATGAGCCTTTTGAAAAAGATCGTATGGGGTTGATTACAACTGCATTGGCGAACTCTGATTTTACATCGGAGCAGTGTCTTCAACTGGTGAAGTTCTATACCTTTGATAATGAACGGCTGAAGATTATGAAAATGATGTATCCCAATATTGTAGATAAAGAGGCTTTCTTTACAGTGATCGGTACTCTTACATTCTCCAGTAACAAGACCAAAATGAACGATTTCATCAAGGAATACGAAGGACGCTGATCATACATTAGTTCACTAAAAACGATACGGTTATGAAAAATATACATATAATCCTGTTTTTCACGTTGTGGGTAATACTCGGTAGCTGTTCTACTTATTACGTATCCAACAAGCAAGTGATGGAGGTTCAGCAGGGAATGTCCCGGCAGAATGTAGAAAAAATCTTGGGTAAACCGGATTACAGACGTTTTGACGGAGGTGGCGAGGAATGGGAGTACCACCGGATTTCTTCAGTGCTTTACGGCAACTCGATCAAGATTATTGTATATTTTGCAGATGGAAGAGTTACGGGTATGGATACCTTTAATGGTGATGAAATACTTCTTCCGCCGCCTCCGGTTGTGATGTCTCCTTCCGTTGTTGTAACCAATACGGATCCGGTTCGTCCGCCACGCTATGAAGAAAGTCCCCGTCGCAGAACACTTATGATGCGTGATGAATTTGATCGTTTTCTTAGTGATTTCCGGATGGTGATCATGTCTGATGAGCAGATTAAATATATAGATGACGTTTTGTTGAATTGCAATTTTACTTCTGCCCAGTGCGGAAAGATCATTGATCAGATAAGTGGTTCGGATGCCCAGATGACTGTGATGAAACGTATGTATCCGCAAATTGTGGATAAAGAAAATTTTGCTTCGGTCGTCAATAAGCTCTTTTCGTCTTTTGACCGTGACAAGATGAAGGAATATATCCAGGCTTACCACGGTGACCAACGACCGGGAGACGTAGGATATGTACGGCCCAGAGCTATGAGTTCAGCCGATTTTGACCGTTTCTTCAATGAGTATAGAGGTAAATCTTTTGAGTCTGACCGTACCAGGATGCTGGATGAAGTTGTACCTCCTTCGGGATTCACTTGTGCCCAATGCCGTAAATTGGTGGATATGTGTACTTTTCAGACAGATAAAAAGAATATGATAAAGAAACTTTATCCGAAAATCGCAGATAAGAAGAACTTCTCCATACTGACGGATGTTTTCACTTTTGAGATGGACAAAAGAGAGATGAGGGAGTTTGCGGAATCTTACGATAGCGGACGTAACTAAAAAAGAATGAAACCATGAAAAGAATTCTATTTATATTGTTAGTCGTGACTGCCAGTACCACTGTAATGGCGGGAATGAGTACCAGCAAGGTACGTAAGGAGACACGTTTCCTTACTGATAAGATGGCATACGAACTGGACCTGAATAATCCCCAATATAATGACGTGTATGAGATTAACTATGATTTCATTTATTCGCTTCGTAATATTATGGATTATGTAGTACGGGGTGATGAGTGGGCATTGGATGATTACTATGAAGCGCTGGATATTCGCAACGATGATCTTCGTTGGGTGTTGAGCGATGCGCAATACCGCAGATTCCTGGGAGCTGAGTATTTCTATCGTCCGATTTATGTCACCGGAGGAAGATGGAATTTCCGGATTTATATCAATTACCCGAATCGTAGTTTATTCTATTTTGGTGTACCTTATCATTATCGGACTTACTGTGGTGCACATTATCGTCCGCATATTCATCATGTGAGTTATTATCGGGGAAGATATAATAATCTTGTGCACTATCCTACGCCATATCGGGTAAGAGATCAGCGGGTATTCCATTCTTATCGTCGTTCAGACTTCGGTTCTGTACGTTTCCGTCCGAACACTTCCGTTCGTCCGCATAATGCACCTACCCGACCGGGTACTTCGGGACGTCCGGGAACAACGTCACGGCCTAATACATCAGGACGTCCGGGAAATACTTCCCGTCCTCGTCCTGAAACGGACCATAGACCGTCCACTTCAGGCAGACCATCTACATCGGGCAGGCCGTCCACTTCCGGAAGACCTTCCAACTCTGAAAGACCTTCGGTCAATGAACGACCGTCTATTCCAAGGAGACCGTCCACTCCGGGCAGAAATGATAAACCGAACAAGGAAGTAACTCCGGGCAGAGGCCACAACAGAGGTGAAGGAGATCGTCATTCAGGAAGTCGTCCGGGAACGAGTACAAGTACTCCGAATTCTAATCGTCGTCCGGAAACGAATTCAGGGTCTTCGAATTCCAGTCGCCGTCCGACAAGTAGTGGTACGAGCACAAACCGTGGCAGCAGCTCCGGTAGGAACAGCAATTCCGGCAGTAGTTCCAGCAGAGGGAACGTATCCGGCAGATCAACAGAAAGAAGCTCATCTTCAGAAAGTTCGAGAAGCAACAGCAACCGAGGTTCTTCTTCCCGTTCTTCAGAAAGAGGAAGCAGCTCAAGAAGATAAAACCTATTCCTTTATTAATAAATTATTGCTCCTCAGCGGTAGGAGAACTGGACTCCGGCGTTTCGCCGACTAGACTATTCAGGGCGTCGCCCGTAACTTGGATATCGGGGCGGATACTATCCGCCTCGATTTCACTTATTAACCCTTTCTTGGCGAGGCGTCCGGCAATCAGCTTATAATAGCCTTCCATATTCTCTTTTAACCGTCCGTTTTCCGCAAAGGAACTGCGGAAGTGTTTAGGCTTCGGGATAATAGAAGCTAGAAAAATACTTTCTTCGGTCGTGAGTTGCGAAGGGCGTTTGCCGAAATAATAGGCAGAGGCTTCCTGAATACCATAAACCAGCGGTCCCCATTCGGCTATGTTCAGATAAACTTCATACATACGTTCTTTAGAAGTCAGCCTTTCTGTCTCTATCAGCCATACGATGAGTGCTTCTTCCAATTTGCGGGCAAAGTTCTTGTTCCGGTTGAGAAATACGTTTTTTACCAGCTGCATGGTAATTGTGCTGCCTCCTCTGGCGAAACGTTCGACTTGCAGGTCGTAAATCAAAGCTTCACGCATCGCATCAGGCAAAAAGCCCTTGTGGTAGAAAAAAGCTCCGTCCTCACTTTGCATGACAGACATCCGCAGCAATGGAGAAATGCTGTCCAAAGGAGTAAAATGTTCCCATGAAGGTCCGACAGGAAATGTTTTGACCGGTATTCCGTTTTCATAGGCGGTATAGACAAACTCTTCACTCATTTTTGAAAGAGATGTTGCACCATATTCTATTATCCGAAAATCTTTTTCTTTCAATTCGGACTCAAACTTAAGGCTGTCTAGTCGGGCAAAATCTATATCTAACAGAAAATGATAAGCCAGCTCACCACTTGTTTTTATACCTTCCAGATTGCTGAATAAGCCTTTGGGCAAAGAACTGAATAGTTCGTCGGCCGGAAACCATGATTTATCTGTGGCAGCAGTGAAGTGCCATTGATTTTCATTCTTTTCTGCCCGCAGATAAGGATGAAATTTTATTTGGTTGAATAATACCGTCGTCGTACTGTCCAGTTCCAGCGTTTGCTTGCCGATATTCATCTGATACGTGAGTTGTCCGCGATCCAGATGGATCACTTCGGGAGAGAGTGCTTTGTGAAATACATCAAGTCCGCTTACTTTCGCCGTACCGTCAAGTTGCAGTTGGTTTTCGGTACGATTTTCTTTAGTCATACTATAATATAAGGTATCGAAAGTAACTTCTGCTCCAAAACGGCGGTTGATATACGGTAGTGAAACTTTCTTTTGCTCTGTGGCAAAAAGTTCTGCCTGCAGGGTATGTACCTTTCTGTTCAACTCTCCTGCTGCTTTCCATTGTTGAGTCAGCGTATCTTCTTTTATCTTGATGGTGGACTGAAAGCGATTGTTTTCGATTGTAAAGGTGGGGATATTGACTGTTACGAAATTGCTGTCTTTCCGTTCGGTTATATTAAGTTGAGTCAGTTGACCGTTTTCGGGGAAGAAACCATATATTAAGTTTAATATTCGGTTGATGCGATGGGCGTAATTGGTTTCTATGACCGGCTCTGTAGTTGCTTCCGGGTGGTGTCCGGAGAATAGAAAATCATAGTTGGCTGCACTGTCCCGTTTGATAAAAGCGATTGCCAGTCCATTCATGTGGACGTTGCGGACTTCAATATTTCCTTTCAGCAGTTTCCAAAAATTCAGTCTGACATTGACAGATTGTAGTGTAAGAAGGGTATCCCGTTGGTCGGGAACGATGGAAAGCCCTTGCAGAGTAATTTCGCTACATCCCTTCATCTGTAGATTCTGATAATGAATTTGCAGTCCGTATGTTTGTTCGATATGAGTCGTACGCTTGTTAGTTATGCTTTGCAGAAGCATATTGCGGCTCAAATAGATACTGATAAGGCAGATAAACAAGCCTCCTCCGATTGATAGAAGAAGAATACTTTTTTTGCTGTTCTTTTTCATCTTTTGCCTTTAATAAGTTATTGGCTGCAAAGGTAGATAATATTCTGTTCAACAAGATATAAGCAGTCTTTTTTTATTAGTGTGTCCGCTTATGAGCGTACAACTGTTCATTTTCGTACATCTCAGTTTTTCTTCTTTCCGCTGACTATTAAGTATTTATCTTTTTGGCATGCCCATTGCATTTATATATTCGAAGGCGGGCAACAAAAGAAATGAAAAAAAAGTTCAGATAGTTGCAACCATTCCATATAGACGTTCCGTCTAATAAACAGAAGAACAAAAAAAGAAAGTTGAACTAATAAAAAATATACAATTATGAAAACTACAGTATTATTCAGAATGATGGTTTTAGTGGCAATGGTAGTTGCCGGTATCGCCAATACAGAGTTGAAAGCACAGGACAATAACTTCATTACTAATGAAGAGAAAGTAGATGATCTTGTTGTTTCGAAGGTGATTTACAGACTGGATGGTTCTCTCTATCGTCACATGAAATATGATTTTACTTATGATGATCAAAAGAGAGTAACAGCTAAAGAAGCTTTCAAGTGGGATTCATCCACTGAAAAATGGATTCCGTATTTCAAGATCGATTATACTTATTCTTCTAATGAAATCACATTGGTATATGCACGTTGGAATAATTCTCACAGAGCTTATGATGATTCTGTAGAAAAGAGTGTTTATGAACTGAATGATGCTAATATGCCGATCGCGTATATGAACTACAAGTGGAATGACTATAAATGGATTGAAGAATCAGCCGGCAACTGGGCTATGAATATACAGATTCCGGTAACAGATGAAGCAGACTTGCTGCTTGCCGGAAGATAACAATACCGGGGATTGTGAAATTCTCTTTCTCTCTTAAGGTTTTAACAAACGAAAACGGTGGATTACCCAAACGAGGGAATCCGCCGTTTTTATTGTATCTGTCTGAAACCGGTGCTGTTTACTAGGTTGTTCTATTTAATGAGCGGCAGATATTCTCCATATCCTTCTTCTTTCATTTTTTCTTTCGGGATAAAACGCAGCGAAGCACTATTGATACAATACCGCAATCCGCCTTTGTCCTTTGGCCCGTCTGTAAATACATGTCCTAAATGCGCATCTCCTGTCTTGCTGCGTACTTCTGTCCGTATCATTCCGTGAGTAGTATCTTTCTTCTCTGCGATCAGCTCTTTCTGAATAGGTTTGGAAAAACTGGGCCATCCACAACCGGAATCAAATTTGTCTGTGGAAACAAACAACGGTTCTCCGGTGGTGATATCTACATAAATGCCGGGGCGGTGTTCATTCCAGAACTCGTTATGGAAAGCCGGCTCTGTGGCATTTTTCTGAGTCACTGCATACTGTTCGGCAGATAATTTCTTACGGAGAGTGGCATCATCCGGTTTTTGATAAGTTGCGGTCTTGGGAGCATTCGCTTTTCGTGCCATTTCAAATAAAGCCGGATTGATATGGCAATATCCGCCCGGATTCTTATCCAGATAATCCTGATGATAGACTTCTGCCGGATAAAAGTTTGTCAACGGTTCCACTTCAACGGCAATCGGTTTGTTGTATTGAGTGGCTAATGCCTGGATCGCCTGATTGATGGTGGGGAGATCGGCTTTATTGATATAATATATACCGGTTCTGTACTGTGTACCACGATCGTTCCCCTGTCGGTTGAGGCTGGTCGGATCGATTGTCTGAAAATAGAGGTTGAGCAATAAACTCAGATTTACTTCTTCCGGATCATAAACAACCTTCACTGTTTCGGCAGCATTTGTCTTGCCCGAACACACCTGTTCATAACTGGGATTGGCAACGGTGCTGTTGGCATATCCCACCTGAGTACTTTCTACCCCTCTGATTTGTTTCAGGAAGTGTTCGGTTCCCCAAAAACATCCTCCTGCAAAATAAATTTCCGCTTGACTTTTCATTGGTTTTGCAATTCCTAAAAATACATTACTAATTATTAGAATCACTGCGATGATAATATGTTTCATAACTGTTGGTTCTTTCTATAGTAACGGATGAACCGGTGGATATGTTTTAGAAATCTCTTACATAAATAACAAGTGTTTTTTGTGAGTTTGAAAACATGAGTAAAGCCTTAAAAACAGAATACTTTTCCGATGTATTCTATTTTTAAGGCTTTTTGATAAATAGCCGGAAATCTGTTCTATTCTATGATTTCTCCTTTATAGAAATCCAGTATTTTAGTACGGAACAGATAATCGTATTTAGCTTGCAGTTTATCCGACAGTGCTTTGGTCAGGTTTAGTTTCGCTTCATTGTATTCCACAAAAGTAGCTTTACCGTTATTGAATTTTTCGCTCATCAACCGAAAAGATTCTTCGTTGGCTTTCACTGCAACTTCGCTGGAGTTATATTTACTTTCTGCAGCTACTGCATTATACCAGGCTTGCTGGATTTCTTTATAAAGAACTTTCTTGGTGTTGTCCAGTTGCAAAGCAAGGTTTGACTGTTGTAGGCGGGCAGTGCGTACCCGATTACGAGTGCTAAAACGGTTGAAGATCGGAACGCTCAGGTTGAAAGAAATAGATTTGCTCAGGTTATTTTTTAATTGACGGGCAAAACCGGATTCTGCTTCACCGTTGAGTGTATAGTAGCTGCTTCCTAGCCCTGCACTGAAAGAAAGTTGGGGGTAGAATTCACTTTGAGCGATACGAATGTTTTTTAAACTACCTTGTAAGCGATATTCTGCTGCCTTGATGCCGGGCTTATAGGCAATCGCCTGGATATAAATGTCATCCGGAGCTGTTAGAGGTTCAAATTTCAGTTCTTCTTTTGGATTCTCAAGAACGAAACCTTCCGGTGTAGGCAGTTCTAATAACTGGCTGAGACTTAATAGTGACAATTTATATGTATTGTCTGCCTGTACGGCTGTCATCTCATCCTGTGCTACACGTGCCTGCGCTTCAGCTACCTCCGCCGGTGAAGCCTTGCCGACATCATGCAGTCCTTTGATACGTTTCAGCTGATCTTTGCTTAACTCAACCTGATTTTGTGCTACCTTGTTCAATTCCAGATTGAAAAGCACTTGCAGATAGGCAGAGGTAACATTGATTGCAATATCCTCTTTGGCTTTATTCAGGTCCTCGATAGCAGCCTGTAAATTGAGCTTGGCAAGGGAATATTGATTGGATAATTGTAAGCCTGTGAAGAGAGGTACATTAGTACTTAAGTTCACTCCCGTACTGGAACTGTTAGTATCACTATATGAATTATCTTTCGGAGAAGCTGTACGTCCCCAGCTCCACCCCTGGCTGATACCACCGTTTAAGTTCGGCAGACGTGCCCATTTAGCGGTGTTTACACTAATCTTATTTTGTTCGGCTTCATTGGCTGTCTGGCGGATGTCGATGTTATGCTCGATGGCATAGTCGATGCATTGCCGTAAAGTCCATGTCTGCGGAGTGGTATCCTGTGCTTGAACAGAACCGATACCGGTTCCGCTCAACAGGATGATTGCCATCATTTTATTGATTACTTTCATTGGATGTCAGTTATTTATCTTTTTTCTCAGCACCGCGTAACTTGGTCTGAGCGGTTACACCTTTTTTTATCTCAATCTTGATACCGTCACTCATTCCGGTAGTCACCTGTGTACGTTCGAATTTCTGTTGTGGTACGGAGTCCGTCATGATATACACAAATGTAGAGTCACCGCTGAACTCAATCGTACTTTCGGGTACTGCCAGCACTTTGCTGGCACGCTGGAGCACAATCTCTGCATTGGCAGAATAGCCGGAACGAATCTGCACGGTATCCGGAACTGTGATAGCAGCTTTGATTTCAAATTGATTGGCTCCGTTGGTTTCTACTCCTTTCGGTGAAATATATTCGAGAATAGCATCAAAAGTCAGATTCTGTAAAGCTCCGATCGTCAGTTTAATCGGCATTCCCTCATGGATGCGACCCACTTCGGTTTCGTCAATATTTCCCCTGAAAATCAGATCGTTCATGTTTGCTACCGTAGCAATGGTAGTACCGTCGTTGAATGTATTACTCATGATTACGGAGTTACCGGCTTTCACTGGTACGTCCAGAATTAATCCGTCAATAGTAGAGCGGATCATGGTGCTACTGAATGAAGCACTGTTTTTAGTGATTCCTTCTTTTATAATTTCCAGATTATCTTTGGCAGTCTGATTCTCTTCCCGTGCCTGCTTTACCGCTACTTCTCCTTTTTCGTAATCTTCACGACTGATAAGCTGATCTTCATATAACTTCTTGATACGGGTAAAGTCTGTTTCGGCCTGCTTTGCATTGATCTCTGCCAGGCGGACACGACTTTCTGCGGAGTTCAGTTGTCCGAGTTCGGGAATTACTTTGACTTTCGCGATCACTTCCCCTTTTTTTACGCTCTGTCCCGCTTCTTTGAATACCTCGTCTACAATACCGGAAATCTGAGGCTTGATTAAAATTTCATCTCTCGGCTCTACCTTTCCGGTGGCTACTGTAGTCTTTTCAAGGTCCGTGACTTCTGCTGCCAGTGTTTCATATACGATCACTTTAGGCTTGGATTTCTGATAAAGAAATACGAACGTTCCGACAAGGATTATGGCAATAATTACCAATAATGTGATTTTCAGATACTTTTTCATCTTGAATATATATGTTTAATTTTTAATTCTTCATTTAACTCTCAACTCTCCCTTCTCAACTCTCCACTTCTACTCATCTCTGATCGCTTCAATCGGTTTGATAGCCATCGCACGGTAAGCAGGTGCCAGTCCTGCCAACATACCTAATGCGATCAGCAGGGCACAGGTTCCGACTGCTAATCCGAAGCTGACCTGGAAATGAGCATCTCCTCCGTTGGAGTTCGCTCCCATCTCAACCAGTTGCAGCACCATGACAGCGAAAGAAATTCCGAACATGCCGGCGATGGTTGTCAAGACCATGCTTTCAGATAAGATTTGCTGCAGGATGTCTTTGGGGCGTGCACCGATGGCACGGCGTATGCCGATTTCTGTAGTGCGTTCTTTCACTGTCACCATCATGATATTCGATACACCAATGGCGCCTGCCAGCAAGGTACCCAAACCTACCATCCAGATCAGAATATGGATACCGGTGAATAAGTTGTCTACCATGGAAAACATAGCCTCAGCGTTCAGATACATAAGCGCCTGCTTGTCATTAGGAGCAATATAGTGTGCTGCCTTGATGATTTCTTCCATTTGGGGTTGTACATCGGAAACCTTTACGCCCCGTTTGACGGTGAAGCAGATTACATCAATTTGTCCGCCTAGATTATAAGTCTGCTGCATGGTGGTGAATGGAAGGGTAACAGCCTCGGAGGCACGGCCCTGTATGTTCATATCTCCTTCGGAAGAAGACATGCCGATGACTTGATAGTAGATGCCGTCTACCCGTACATATTTGCCACACGGGTCTTCTCCCGGTTTGAACAGGCTTTCGTAAACACGCTTGCCAATAACGCAGACCTTACGCGCTTCACGGATATCTACGTCGTTGATAAAACGCCCGTATGCCATTTCTTGTGATTCGATATGGAGATAGTCGGGATATAATCCTTTCACACTACAATCGTATTCCTTGTCTCCATAAATAGCGTTGGATCCCCAACGGGCAACGGAAGGGGTGATGACTTCCACATCCTTTACCTGCGAGCGGAGGCGTTCGATGTCGATGGCTTCCAGATCCCACCAGCGTCCTTTACGAAATCCTTTGTAGGCTTCTCCCGTTTTTTGGGCGGCAAGGAAGCCGGAGTTGGTGGCAAATCCCTCAAAGTTCTTTTGCATCATATCCTGCAATCCCTGTCCGCCGCCGATAAGCGCCACGAGCATGAAGATTCCCCAGAATACGCCGAATGCCGTCAGCAGGCTTCTCGTTTTATTTCTTGTGATGGTGATGAGGATTTCCTCACAAGTATCTATGTCTATTCTCATAATCTTTAATCGGCTCTAAGTGCTTCGATCGGTCGGATGCTGACTGCTTTGCGGGCAGGGAACAATCCGGCTAATGTTCCGGCTATTACTAATGTGAGTGTAGCTTGGATGGCGATTCCTATGTCGACCGTTGGATTCAGGAATACCGTTTCGGACCATATACCGTTGTCCATAGTCTGGTTTCCGAAGGCATTGTTCATCCATTCGGTGGCTCCGATACCTGCAACCATACCTATATATCCGAATATGGTGGTAATCGTGACGCTCTCTACGATAATCAGCCAAAGGATAGAAAGTGGTTTGGCTCCGAGCGCTTTGCGGATGCCAAATTCTCGGGTACGCTCTTTAACGGTAATCAGCATAATGTTCGAAACTCCGACAATTCCGCTTAATAAGGTGAAAATGCCAATCACCCAAATGGCAATACGAAGCATCGCCGATCCTTGCTGTTGCTGCAGATAATTGGTGAAACGGTTCCATATCCAGATGGCGCTATGATCGGTCGGGTCAAAACGCTGGTTGGCGCCGATCACTTTACGGTAGTGGGCTTCGAATTCCTCGTTAGATTCTATTGTTTCCAAATTCTTGGTGGTCATGATGAGGTTATTCAGCTTGTCTCCTTTATTATAAATCGTTTGCAGGGTTGTGAACGGAAGATAAGCATCGCTGTCTCCGCTGTCACCTTTGTCATTGTACAGTCCTACTACCTGATAGACAACATTGCCCGCATTCACGAATTGTCCGATGGGGTCAGTATGTGTTTTGTCGAACAGGATTTCGGCAGTCTTTTTGTGGAGTACAATTACTTTCCGTCGTTCTTTAATGTCGATTTCGTTAATGAAACGTCCCTTGAAAAGCTTTACTACTTCCACTTCCGTATGGTTGGGATATACTCCAGAAAGATTCAGGTTGACATATTCCGGTCCGAAGCTAAGGTTCACACCTCCCTGATATACGGTTGCTCCGGCCTTGATGACATGATCCGGAAAATTCTTATTGGTCGTATTCAAGTCTTTGTTATCCAGTCGTATCCGCCTTCCTTCCTTCCTTCAGACCGTCGTATGATTTACTGGTCCATCCCGGAAAAATTTTGATGGAGTTCATGGCCCGTTCCGAAGCCGACTGTTCGAATGCGTGAATCAGCCCGTTGCCGGCACCCAGCAGGACGATGAGCATAAATATTCCCCATGCGACGGCAAATCCGGTGAGAAAAGTCCTCAACTTATTGCGTTTGATGGTACTATATATTTCTTGCCAAATATCAATCATATTTTAAGTAATAAGTTATAAGTAATAGGTAATAAGTATTAGGTATTAAGTATAAAGTATTAGGCTGCGTTGTGACCGCATGGAATTAATACTTATTACCTATTACTTATTTCATAATTCCGTTTTGGCCGAATGGAGAGGCGTCGTGGTCGAGGTTCTCTTCAATCCGTTCGATAATACCATCTTTGATATGGATGATCTTGTCCGTTTGGTTGGCAACACCACTTTCGTGGGTTACGACGACGATGGTCATTCCCATTCGATGCAAGTCTTTCAATATCTGCATTACTTCTACGGAAGTTTTGCTGTCCAGAGCACCTGTCGGTTCGTCGGCAAGGATGATCTGCGGCTGGGTGATTAATGCGCGGGCGATGGCTACACGTTGTTTCTGACCGCCACTCATTTCATTTGGCATGTGGTGTGCCCACTCCTTTAGTCCCAGCCGGTCGAGATATTCCAGAGCGAGTGCATTTCGCTTTTTGCGGCTTACACCTTGATAAAATAAGGGAAGTGCCACGTTTTCTACGGCATCCTTGAATGATATCAGGTTGAATGACTGGAAGATAAATCCGATCATACGGTTTCGATACTCGGCGGCTTTCGTTTCGCTCAAGTCTTTGATAAGTACGTTGTTCAGATAATAATCCCCGGTATCGTAGTTATCGAGTATTCCTAATATGTTTAGTAAAGTAGATTTGCCTGAACCCGAAGCTCCCATGATGGAAACGAACTCACCTCGCTGAATGTCGAGATTGATGCCCTTGAGTACATGGAGAGGTGCTCCGTTGTTGTAGGTCTTGTTAATGTCTGTTAGTTTTATCACAATTTCCCTTATTAAGTTTCTTTTTTCTTTTTATTTTTCACTATTAGACGCATGAAAGATACGAAAAGTTGCAAACAGAGTGAACTTTTTTGAAAAAACATTTTGTAGACTCAATCTTCTTTACGTAATTTGTGTGCAGTAAACTTTATAATTAACTAACCCTTTTAAATAAAGTATCATGAATTCAAACATGGAGAAACCCTACGTAGTAGGTATTGACATAGGCGGAACAAACACCGTCTTTGGGATTGTAGACGCACGCGGAACTATTATTGCCAGTAGCTCGATTAAAACAGCCGGCTATCCGACTGCTGCAGAATATGCTGACGAAGTATGCAAAAACTTGCTTCCGTTGATCATTGCTAATGGTGGTGTAGATAAGATCAGAGGTATCGGTGTCGGTGCTCCTAATGGTAACTATTATACCGGAACTATTGAATTTGCTCCGAACTTGCCTTGGAAAGGAATTCTTCCGTTGGCTGCTATGTTTGAAGAAAGACTGGGTATTCCTACTGCTTTGACCAATGATGCTAATGCTGCTGCTATCGGTGAAATGACTTACGGCGCTGCCCGTGGTATGAAAGATTTTATTATGATCACTCTGGGTACAGGTGTAGGTAGCGGTATCGTTATCAACGGTCAGATGGTTTATGGTCATGACGGTTTTGCCGGAGAATTGGGCCACGTAATTGCACGTCGTGACGGTCGTGTTTGTGGTTGCGGTCGTAAAGGCTGTCTGGAAACTTACTGTTCGGCTACCGGTGTAGCTCGTACAGCTCGTGAATTCCTGGCTGCTCGTACTGATGCAAGCTTGCTTCGTAATATTCCTGCTGAAAACATCACTTCAAAAGATGTATATGATGCAGCTGTACAAGGTGATAAACTGGCACAGGAAATCTTCGAATTTACAGGTAATATTTTAGGTGAGGCTTTGGCAGACGCTATTGCATTCTCCAGCCCTGAAGCAATTGTATTGTTCGGTGGTTTGGCTAAGTCGGGTGATTATATTATGAAGCCGATTCAGAAAGCAATCGATGACAATATCCTGAATATCTACAAAGGCAAGACTAAATTGCTTGTTTCCGAACTGAAAGATTCTGATGCTGCGGTACTGGGTGCCAGTGCTTTGGCTTGGGAATTGAAAGATCTGAAAGAATAATATCATTTTTTTAATAATAAAGGTAATTGGATCCCCGGGGGCGTTGAGTTTCCGGGGATTTTTTGTATGTGTTGTTTCTCAAAAGTTGTATCTACAGGAAATAAAACTGGATATTCTGTAGTTTTTTGCGTTATATTGCGTCTAATGTATAGACGATTAATCAAAATAAGATGAAAAAATTGGAAATAGAGTTTGAGCAAGTTGTGAAGCAATATAAAAATACAATTTACACTGTATGTTTTATGTTCTCTAAAGACTCCCGGGAAGTGAACGATCTTTTTCAGGACGTGTTAGTTAATCTTTGGAAAGGTTTCGATACATTCAAAGGAGAAAGTAATATAGGAACATGGATATGGCGTGTAAGTCTCAATACTTGCATTTCATCAGACAGGAAAAAGAAGATTGTTTCTGTACCTCTGATTATGGGGATTGATCTGTTTGAAGATAGGGACGAAGATACAACACAGATAAAGATGTTGTATAACAGAATTAGTCGCCTGAAACATTTCGATAGGGCGATAGTGCTATTATGGCTTGAGAATTTCAGTTATGAGGAAATTGCAGCTATTGTAGGAATTTCTGTGAAGAATGTTTCCGTTCGCTTATTTAGAATTAAAGAAGAATTAAAAAAAAATGTCTAACAACTAGAAAATATATGGGTATGGAAGAATATATAGATACGATTGAACTTAAACAAATGAAAGAACAGATAGCTATTCTTAACAGCAAGTTGGATGCGGAGGTCGTTGTTAATGAGAAGTTGTTACGTAAGGTTATTAAAAATAAGGTGTCGGGAATGAATCGGTATGTAGGGATTATGAATTCATTGGCATTATTACTTATTCCGTTTTATATTTGGGCATGTCCTTATTTGGGAATATCATGGTGGTTTTGTAGTGTGTTTTGTTTGTTCCTGTTTATAGCAGTTATGCACGGCTATTTTACGCATAAACGATTACGAACAAATGATTTAATGAGTGAGGATTTACTGGTGGTAGCTCGAAAGTTGATGGAAATAAAATCCCGTTATTCCATTTGGCGTAAATTTAGTATTCCATTTATTATTATACTTTTGTGTTGGCTCTTTATTGAACTGCAATTGGCAGGAAATAGCAATATTATAATTTTTTGTGTTAGTCTTATTTTTTCATTTAGGGAGGGATATAAACAGTATCACATGATGCAGCGCAAATTGGATGAAATTCAGCAGGAGATAGATGAAATTATGAAAGAGTGATCATTTCAGAAAGCAAAGGTTGGAAAATTATTATCAGGACATTTTATGCATTTAGGATTTCAATAAAACTTCTTCAACTCCAATAACTCTATGAATATGCGATAGATTTTGTTTTTAGGATTCTTGATATGTTTGTGAAAATTCTGTTTGACTATTGTTTTGTTCGTTTTGTCGATGATATTTTGTCTTTTTGTTCGGTGATGTAATTGTTTGTTGGATGATATGATATTTGTAGACTGTTGGGGATATGAGATGAAATAGAAATAAAATCCCTTGGACATAGATAAAATTGCAATGTATAGCAAGTAAGATGAACTTGGTTTTAAAGGAAGCTTCCGTTCCTTTAAAACCAACGCCTCGTTCCTTTAAAACCAAAACCACTTTTTAATCCTTTGAAAACTTGCATATTGCTTTGGTTTTATGCAGAAAAACAGTTGTATATTGCATATTTATAGGTGATTTTATGCAATAATTTGTCTGAAACACAGATTTTTCTCTGTTTATTAATAATGTAAATCTTAAAAATGGGACATTGAATTCCGCTTTCTCTATTGTTGCCAATCGAACAATATAGACTTTTGCGATGATGACACTATCCTGATCACATACTGTCAGTATCCGGTAGGTATGGTAACACTATACCAGTAGGATGGTGTCACTATGTTCAAACGCTCGTTATGACAAAAGTATGGAAGAGAAAGACTTGAAATAAAAAAGAGGAAATCCCGTTACCGGAACTTCCTCTTTTTTATTTCGAATCTCAGAGTTCAGCTTAGTTGTTAACTCTTTTTTCTTTGATTCTAGCTTTCTTACCAGTAAGAGCGCGCAGGTAATACAATTTAGCGCGACGAACTTTACCTACCTTGTTCACTTCGATGCTATCGATAGCCGGTGATTCGATTGGGAAAATTCTTTCTACACCTACAGTACCTGACATTTTACGTACAGTAAAACGTTTCTTGTCTCCGTGACCGGCGATTTTGATAACAACACCACGGTACAACTGTACACGTTCTTTGTTACCCTCGATGATACGATATGCTACTGTTACAGTGTCTCCTGCTTTGAAGCTCGGGTGCTGTTTACCGGTAGCAAATGCTTCTTCTGCAATTTTAATTAAATCCATTGTTGCTATTATTAAATTGTTTTATCGTTACAACGCAACATACCAAGTATCTCTTCTCTTGACAGCGATTGC
>ERZ772900.1510-NODE-1510-length-20544-cov-4.733955_pt1 | contig 20544 bp, 28 predicted proteins | sample MGYA00512124_ERZ772900 | MGnify/ENA primary metagenome ERZ772900 (study PRJEB29015, sample SAMEA2737716) | human gut metagenome | biome: human gut; feature: human-associated habitat; material: faeces | place: China | collected 2012 ... | reverse complement strand
ACCGGCGTCGCCAAGACCACAGACCTCACAGACGAGGAACTGGCGGCAATGTCGGATTCCATCAAGGCGCTGTCCACGGAGATCCCCGCCACCACAGAGGAGATCGCGGCGGTAGCCGAAGCCGCGGGACAGCTCGGCATCCAAAAGGACGCCCTGCTGGACTTCACCGAGATCATGACCATGCTCGGCACTGCCACCAACATGACAGCTGACGAGGCAGCAACCTCCCTTGCGCGCTTCGCCAACATTACCGGCATGGCAACGGACAATTACGGACGGCTCGGCTCTGTCATCGTTGACCTGGGCAACAACTTCGCCACGACGGAATCCGAGATCGTGGCGATGGGTACGCGCCTGGCGTCGGCGGGTAAGCTGGCCGGACTGACCGAGCCGGAGATCATGGCTCTGGCTGCGGCGATGTCCTCTGTCGGCATCGAAGCCGAGGCGGGCGGTACCGCCATGACCCAGACGCTCAACGCCATTGAAAAGGCCGTTGCAAAGGGTGGGGACGACCTCGCGGAGTTCGCCCGCATCGCGGGTATGTCCTCCGAAGAATTTTCTTCTGCGTGGAAGAACGACGCCATGAGCGCCCTGACTTCCTTCATCGGCGGGCTCGGCAAGCTGGACGAGCAGGGCGAGAGCACCGTCCTCGTACTGGAAGACCTGGGGCTGACCGGCATCCGGCAGAGCAATATGCTCAAAGCCCTGGGTCTTGCCGCAGACCAGATGACCGGCGCGGTGAACACTGCAAATACCGCCTGGCAGCAGAATACCGCCCTCACCAACGAGGCCAACAAGCGCTACGCCACCGCGCAGAGCCGGTTGACCATGATGCAGAACGCCTACAACAACCTCAAGGTAGCCATCGGCGACGCCTATACTCCCGCGCTCAGCGAGGCTTACGGCGTCGGCACGAAGGTCCTCAACAGCATTACGGCATTCATTCAGAAGAACCCGGCGTTGGTCAATGCCATCACCGCCTTTGCAGGCGTGATCGGCGCGGTCGTCGCCGCGCTGGCTGCCTATGCGGTCGCTGCAAAGATAGCCGCAGCCGCCAGTGCAATTCTCACTGCGGCGATCCCTGGCGTCAATGTCATCATGGGCGTTACCGCTGCCGTGGCCGCAATCACGGCGGGCATCGTTGCTCTGGCCACCGCTGCGGCGAATGACGCCGTACCCAGTGTGAAGGAGCTGACCGAAGCCGCCCGAGGAATGCGGGAGGCGATGGACGAGGCCAAGGCCACCTATGACGATACTGTTACCTCCACCATGGCCGCTGCAGGCGTCGCAGACACCTACATCGGCAAGCTGGAGGAGATGGAGGCGGCGGGGCTCAATACCGACGAGCAGCACAGGCAGTACCACAACACCCTGGCTCTGCTCTGCCAGGTGGTGCCGGAGCTGGCCGATTATATCGACCTCGAAACCGACACCATCAATGGCGGCACCGAAGCGCTCCGCGCCAACACCGAGGCGTGGAAGCAGAATGCCATGCAGCAGGCCTATCAGGATCAGCTCACCGAGCTGTACTCCCAGTATTCCGCCGTGCTGATCGAGGCAGAAGAAAACAGCATCGGACTCACCAAGGCGCAGTACAGTCTGGAGGCCGCCCAGCAGAAGCTGTCTGATACCTACGCGCAGATGGATGCGCTATGGGCAGACGCGCAGAAGCAGGCGGATGCCTATTACGACCAGTACGGCTATTACACCGATGCGACCGCTTTTCTCTCGCAGGAATACTACGACCTGCAAAACTCCATCTACGACACCAACAACGAGATATGGGCGGCTGAGAAGTCCATCAAAAATTACAACAAGGCGATGGAAGAGGACGCAGACGCCGTTTCCGATGCTGAGGCGGAGATTGCCCTCGCGGAAGAGGCGGTCAAGAATCTGACCGCCTCCATGAACGAAGGTACTGGCGCGTCCGAGGAGGCTGCTGCACAGGTCAGCGAGTTCCAGGCTGCCATCTCCGGCGTGCAGGAAAAGATCAACGCCCTTGTGGAGTCCTACAACGAGGCGTACAGCGCGGCATACGAAAGCATATCCGGACAGTATCAGCTTTGGGACGAGGCCGCAAAGGTCGTTGCAACCAGCGCGGGCAGCATCAATTCCGCACTGGAGAGCCAGATCACCTACTGGCAGGACTACAACGCCAACCTGCAATCCCTGACTGACCGCAGCACCGACATCGAGGGGCTGAGCGACATGATCGCCTCCTTTGCTGACGGCAGCTCCGACAGCGTGAACGCGATCGCCGGCATGGCAGGCGCCACCGACGAGCAGCTGGCCACGATGGTAGCCAACTGGAAGACTCTGCAGCAGGAGCAGCAGAACGCGGCGGGGAGCGTAGCCGACCTCAAGACCGACTTCACGGCCACCATGGACGAGCTGCAGACGGCGCTTGCTGAGGACATTGAAGCGATGGACCTTGGCGACGAGGCCAAGGCAAGCGCGCAGGCCACCATTCAGGGATTTATCGACGGAGCTGTCGGTATGCTGCCCCAGGTGACCGCTGCCTACAACCGCGTCGCCGCCGCAGCCAGAGCCGCACTGTCCGCGTCCGGTACCGGAACGGCCAGCAGCATTCCCGGCTACGCAGTTGGTACGCAGTCCGCCGCACCCGGCTTTGCCCTCGTCGGCGAAAACGGCCCGGAGCTGGTCTACTTCAACGGCGGCGAGCAGGTCATGACCGCCGAGGAGACCGCCGCTATGCGCGAGAGCATGGAGATCCAGGCCATCACCTTCGCCCCGCAGCTGCTGGAGGCACTGCACGCCATCCATGGCGACGGCGCGCTTTCGGCAGAGCCGGGCGCAGGCTCCGGCGCCGGATCGGTGGAGCTGCAGATCGTGTTTCAGATCAACGGCGGCGCATCGCCTGAGACGGTGGAAGCTCTGCGTGAGTACGGAGACGAGTTCGCCGAGCGCGTCCTTGAAGTCATGGAGGAGGCCGGCATCGACACCGCAAGGAGGGCCTACAAATGAGTAAGACCTACACCACCATTCAGGGCGATATGTGGGACAGCATCGCCTTCTCCCAGCTGGGGAGCGAAGCGTACACCGACCGGCTGATGAATCTCAATCCGCAGTATCTCGGGTACTACACCTTTCCGGCCGGGATCGTGCTGAAGCTGCCCGACCCTGCTGAGGATGTCGGCGATGCCCTGCCCCCGTGGAAGCAGGTGGTCGGATGAGCAGCCCGAATCAGGCGCGCCGCGTCACGGCGCAGATATTTTTCCAGGGCGCGGACATCACCGGCAGTATGCGCCCCTATTTCCTGTCGGCCACCTACACCGACAAGGAGGCGGACGGCACTGACGATCTGCAGCTGAAGCTTCAGGACCGCGATGATATATGGCTCAAAAAGTGGCTGGCCGATGCCATCGACGCAGCAGCCTCCGCAGGGAGCCTGTCCGCGTCCTCCAAGGCCAAGACCGATGGTGCGGCAAAGTCCTACAAGGTCACCGCCAAAAGCGGCTTGAATGTCCGCTCTGGCCCCAGCACCAGCTACGGTAAATACGGCGCTCTGGTCTGCGGTGCGGAGCTGCAGGTCGAGGGCATCGAAAACGGCTGGGCGAAGGTCAGCTATAACGGCAAAACCGCCTATGTCAGCGCATCGTACATCAAGGAATCCGGCGGCGGGGGCGGCGATGCTTCTGTCGCCGCTCCTGCCTCTGCTTCCGGCGCCGGCTTCAAGATCAGCGCCGTGTTCGTTCGGGAGAACTGGACGGGCGGCGGCAGGGATAAGGTGCTGGACTGCGGACAGTTTGAGCTGGACAGCGTTGACGCCTCCGGCCCGCCGAACACCATCACCATCAAGGCGACGGCTCTTCCGTACAGCGCACAGATCCGCCAGACGGAGAAATCCAAGGCATGGGAGGCCTACACGCTTTCCGGCATCGCAAACGAGATGGCCGCTGCCAACGGAATGACCTGTATGTTCCTCGCCAACAGCGACCCGTCCTATGGCCGCGTGGAGCAGTACAAGCAGAGCGACATCGCCTTTCTCTCCAAGCTGTGCCACGAGGCGGGCATCTCTTTGAAAGCCACCAATAACCTGATCGTACTTTTCGACCAGGAGGATTACGAGAAGAAATCCCCCGTGCTGACCATCGTCCGCGGCAGCGGCAGCTACACCAAGCACAAGCTGAACGCGGGAACGGCCGGAACGCAGTACGCTTCCTGCCGCGTCAGCTACACAGACCCCGGCACAGGGAAGTGCATCGAGGCCACCGTCAAGGTCGAGGACTACAACGACAAGGCCAAGAACAACCAGCAGCTGGAGATCACCGCGAAGGTGGCAAGCGTGGCCGAGGCCAAGACCAAGGCCGAAAAATATCTCCGGCTGCACAACAAGTACGCAAAGACCGCGACCTTTACGCTGCCCGGCAATCCGGATATCGTGGCCGGCGTCACAGCCAAGCTCACCGGCTGGGGTGCGTGGGACGGGAAATACATTGTGGAGCAGGCTGCGCACTCGGTCGGCTCGTCCGGCTATACCACGCAGGTCAAGCTGCGCAAGACATTGGAGGGATATTGATGGACGAACTGCAGAATATCCTTTCGAGGCTCGTTCAGACCGGCACGGTAACGGCCGTCGACAGCGCAAAGCGCAGGGCTCGTGTCAAGTTTAAGGACACAGGCATCATTTCGGACTGGCTTTATGTGCTCCAGCACTACGAAGCGAATTTCTACATAAAGCCGGACGCAAAGCACACGCATGAGATCACGGACACCTTCACCGGCGGCGGCACAGCCAGCGAATTCCCCGACCACGACCACCTGCCCGGCTCGCATCTGACCTACTGGATGCCGAAGGTGAATGACCGCGTCCTCTGCCTATACCTTCCGGTATTCAACGGGGACGGTTTTGTGTTAGGAGGTTTTTGAGCATGGGAATGGTCGGCTGTCTGGGCGACATCGTTTTTACGGTGTCTGACCGCACGATCGAAACGATCAATAATGTCACCTGGTCTGGGTCTGCCCGGTACGCGACCCATCAGCGGCACGGCACACACGCCCTTACGGAGTTCACCGGCCTTGACCCCGACAAGATGACCTTCGACATCGTTCTCTCCGCTTACCTCGGCGTTGATCCTATCGCCGAGGTCGTGAAGCTGTGGAACTATGAGCGCGGCGGCATCGCCGTCCCGCTGGTGATCGGCAACAAGGGCTACGGGAAATATCGCTGGTCCGTGCTTGATCACAAGATGAAGATGAAAACCTATGACGGACGCGGCAACGTCACCAGCGCCACCGTGTCCGTCAGCCTGCAAGAGTATCTGAGGGGGTAAAGCTGCCATGAGCTACAAGGTGACCGCATCTGACATCGGCGCGGTGCAGCTCAACGAGACTGACACCGTCCGCTCTGTCTTGCAGAATATCGCCATTATCCTTTCCACGCGGCAGGGGACCTGTCCGTTGTATCGCGGCTTCGGTCTTCCTCAGAAGTTCGTGGATAAGCCTCTGCCGGTAGCTATGCCTATGATGTATTCCGAGGTCAAAGAGGCAGTGGAAGAATATGAGCCCCGCGCCGAGGTGGTGAATGTGACCTTTGCGGCCGACAGAAACGCCCCGGGCAGGCTGATCCCTACCGTGGAGGTGAACATCATCAATGAGTGAGAGAAATACGGGATATCAGTTTGTTTCTACCGACACCGAAGCGGTGGAATCGCTGCTGATCTCCATTTACGAAAAAATCACCGGCGTCAGCGTGAAGCCCGCCAGCCCCGAAAAGCTGTTTATCCAGTTCGTGGCCGCCGTGGTGATCCAGGAGCGCGGGCTGAACAATTACACAGGCAATCAGAATATCCCAAGCCGCGCGGAAGGGGAAAACCTGGACGCGCTGGCCGAGTTGTTCTATGTCACGCAGCGCCCGGCGGCGCAGGCTGCGGTCTGCACCGAGCGCTTCCATATCTCCGAGGCACAGACCACGGCGATCCTCATTCCTTCCGGTACGCGCGTCACCGACGCCAGCGGTACGCTGACATGGGAGACGGTCGCGGATGCCTATGTGTCCATCGGCGAGACCTATGCCGATGTGCAGATCCGCTGCCAGACTGTTGGTGCGGTCGGCAACGGCTACGCAGCAGGACAGATCAACACCTTCGTTGACCTGTTCGACTACTGTGAGCGCTGCGAAAACCTCACCGCCAGCGATGACGGCGCAGACCAGGCCACTGACGACGAGTTCTATGAGCTGATGCGCGCCAGTCAGGACGCTTACAGCTGCGCCGGAGCCAAGGGCGGGTATATCTACTTTGCCAAGCAGGTCAGCACCAAGATCGCCGACGTGGTGGCGAACAGCCCCAGCGACGGAGCGGTGGACCTCTATGTCCTCATGGACGACGGCACCATCGCTACCACGGAGATCAAGAATGCTGTCCTTTCCGCCTGCAACGATGACACGGTGCGGCCGCTGACGGACAAGGTCTCTGTCAAGGACCCGCAGAAGGTGAGCTACAATATCACCTTCACCTACTATGTGCCGAAGGACAGCTCCCTCAGCTCCACAGAGATCAAGGCTGCGGTCGACAAGGCCGTGGCTGAGTTCGTCGCGTGGCAGTGCGGGAAGCTGGGGCGCGACATCAACCCCTCCGTGCTGATCGGAAAGCTCATGCAGACCGGCATCAAGCGCGTGGCGCTGACCAGCCCGGTCTTTACCACGCTGCGGGATGGATCCGACGACACGACGCCGCAGGTTGCGTCGGTCGGGACCATCACGGCCACGAATGGGGGCTACGAGGATGAATAAGGCGCACGGCATCACGAAGGAAAACCTGCTGGCCTCCTTGCCGGCAGTCCTTGCCAATGACGACAATATGGCGGCGCTTGCCTCTGCCGTTGCCGAGGTGCTGGCTGCCCGCGTAGGCGAGATCGAGCGCGTGTCGATCTACTCACAGATCGACCGGCTCCCGAACGAGCTGCTGGACATTCTGGCGAACGACTTCAAGGTTGACTGGTGGGACGCCAACTACACCCTGGAGGAAAAGCGCCGGACGCTGAAAGACTCATGGAATGTTCACCGCAGGCTCGGCACCAAGGCGGCGGTCGTGCTGGCGATCTCCGCCATCTACCCCGATACGCAGGTCAGCGAATGGTGGGAATACGGCGGCAAGCCGTACCACTTCAAGCTGCTGATCGACGCCACCTATGAGGATGTCGACCCCGTCAGACATCAGCGCGTGATCGACCGCGTTGCCTTTTACAAGAATCTGCGCTCGGTGCTGGACGAGGTAGAATACTACGACGCCGGAGGACTGGCAACAGAGTATTTCGGCGCGGCCTGCATCGGCTGCGAGCTGGTCGACAGCGCGGCCGCCATTCGATACTGACACGGAGGTGTTTTACTATGGCAACATGGAACGGCGTCATCACCAACGCCGGCAACAGCCTGCTCAATGAGTGGGTGAATGAAAAGACCCTGAACTTCGACAGCGCGGCTGCGGGGCAGGGCACCGTCGCGGCGGCGGCAATGATGGCACAGACCGCCCTCGTCAATGAAAAGCAGACCGCGAGCCTGCTGGGCGGCGAGAGGGTATCTTCCGGCATTCGCCTGAAGCTCCGCATCGCTGCGCCGAATACGGCCTATACGCTGAATCAGTTCCGCGTATCTGCCAGCGTGGACGGAGGAGCGTCCGCCATGATCGCCTTGTTCCAGCTGGAGCAGGGCGTTCCCATTCCCAGCAAGACAGAATCGCCGGATTTCGTCTACACCTTTTACGCGCTGATCTCCTGCTCGAATACCGGCACATGGACGGTGACGGTCGACACCAGCGCCTGCGTCACACAGAGCGATATGTCCGCTGCCATCACTGAGGCGGTAAAGACCAAGCAGGACAAGATCATGGTCAAGGGTCTGCTGCTGGGCGACGGGAACGGGAATATCTCTGCGGCAGTCGCCGGAAAGGACTACGGTTATCCACTTGCAACAGGCTCAGGAGCGCCGACAGCCACGACCGAGGGTACCGCAGGGCAGCACTACTATGACAGCGCTACGGGCAAGGAATACGTCTGCAGCGGCAAGGACAGCAGCGGCAAGTATCAGTGGAAGCTGTCCGGCGCCAGCGACGCGGCCGATCTGACCTATAACGGTGAATCGCTCGACACCTTCCTTGATGGCGTTTCCAGCGACCTCGACACGCTCTCCAAGGGGCTGGACGGAAGTAAGCCACTCACCGGCAAGACCGATCCGACCTCCAGCACGAAGGGCTCGGTCGGCCAGTCGTATCTGAACACAGACACCATGCAGACCTTCTACTGCACGGCAGCCAACGATCAGACCGGCGTATATACATGGGAAAAGCCCAAGGGCGGCGGCGTGGCTCCACAGCTGGAGGTCTCTGTTGCCACCGGATCGGCTATCACCTGTACGAACGGCGAGACTACGCTGACTGGCACCAGCGTCGGCGGTAAATGCGTTTTTGATCTCCCTGGCTACGGTACATGGTCGCTGTATGCCACGCTGAACGGGCAGACCACCGCCACCGAGACTGTGGTCGTGGATCAGGTCAAGCAGTACGCGGTGACGCTGAGTTACTTCGCGGCTACGCTGACCGTAACGGCGGAATCCGGCGCAGTCGTGACCGCCACGCTTGGCACGAAGCAGTATACCGGCACCTGCGGCAGCAACGGCAAGTGTGCGCTGACCGTCAACTATGCCGGCACCTATTCCGTGACGGCCACCAAGAGCGGGGTATCCTCGTCCACGGCGTCCGCGTCGGTGTCGACCTCCGGCGGCAGTTACACCGCAACGGTGAAGTTCTGCACCCTCACCGTTACCATCGACAGCGGCTCTACGGTCAAGGCGGTCAACGGCTCCACCACACTCACGGCCACCAGCAGCGGAACGGCAAAGTTCTACCTGCCGAACACCGGCACGTGGAGCGTCACCGCCACCAAGAACGGCGAGACGGCCACCGGCAGCGTAGCTTGCAGCTCCTACACCGGCTATACGCTGGAGCTGTCCTATGTCAAGGTCTTCGGTGTCTGCTGGAATTACAATGCGCAGTCGACGGCGCTGACCCGCCTGAAAAAGTCCACCGATCCGAACGGACTGGTCAATGTCGACATCACCACGAATCCCGCGCCTGCGGTCGGTACCGGCGCCGGCAGCTCTCCCTTCGACAACTATCTCCCGTGGAGCGGCATGGACGAGTACAACATCATCAACAATGCCGTAAGCTACAAGAAGGGGCAGAGCGGCTTCTCCCGAAGCAGTTACGATACCGTCGTCTTTATCCCCGAGTATTACTTCCGTATTATCGACGATGCCGCCAACAAGAAACGGTACTTCTACATCGCGGATAAGGCCAAGAGCGGATTCACCAAGCACCCCGGCTCCGGCAAGTATGTAGGCCGCTACAACACGATCTCCGGCCATTATTCCAAGACCGGCGCTGCGCCGCTGGTCAACCTGACCCGCGCATCGGCTCGTTCCGGTGCCAGAGGAAAGGGTAGCAAGTGGAGCGAGTATGACTTCGCGTCCTGGTGCGCCGTTTGGCTGCTATACTTGGTGGAGTTCTCGGACTGGGACAGCCAGAGCAAAATCGGGCGCGGCTATGTGGACAGCAACAACTCTGCCATTTCTTCCGGCGGCACAGACAGCATGATCTACCACACCGGACGCGCAGCTGGGACGGACGGAAAGACCGCCGTTCAGTACCGGCACATCGAGAATCCCTACGGCAATGTCTTCGAGTGGATCGACGGCATCAACTTCTCTGATGGTACCGTTTATGTTTGCCTGAACCCTGCGAGCTATGCAGATGACACCACGACCAACTATACGAACATCGGCTCCAAGATACAGCGCGATGGGTACATCACGGCCATCGGCGTAGCGGCTGCCATGCCCTGGGCGTTCTTCCCTACGGGGGTCGGAGGAAGCGAAACAACCTATATTCCGGACTACGCCTACTACAACTCTGGCTGGCGTGTCCTCTACGTCGGGGGCGGCTGGGACGACGGCGGCGATGCCGGCCTTTTCTACTTCAACGCGAGCTACTCTTCGTCGGACTCGAACTCGGACGTCGGTGCGCGACTCCTTTTCCACCCCTAATGGGGGACCGGGGGCCGCAGCCCCCGGAGCTTTCCCGCCTGCACCAGCTGGCGGCATAAGCGCAAGCCCAAAAGCTGAATGGGGTACGGGGCGTAGCCCCGTCGACACGATTTTTGAAAATAACGTATTCTGTTATTTTCTCCCGTTTTTCCGTATGCGTGGCAGGCCGGAGGTATAATTATCTCCGGGACTGCCTGCGCCATGCACCGGAGGCTCTGTTCGCTACGCCAACTACAACTCTGGCTGGCGTGTCCTCCACGTCGGGGGCAACTGGAACAACGGCGGCAATGCCGGCCTTTTCTACTTCAACGCGAACAACTCTTCGTCGGACTCGAACTCGAACGTCGGTGCGCGACCACTTGTTTTTCTTTTGACTCGCGCAGGCTTTCCCGCACCGCTTGGTGAAAATATTGCCGCATAGGACGGGATTTAGTAGGCTTCGGCTCGAACAATCTCGCAGGCAAACAAGGACGGAGGGAAAATCCTATGCCGAAAAGAGTCGGCTATCTCTATGACAAGATGGTTGACCGGGAATTCATTCGCGCTGTCATACTGGACGCATCCAAGGGACGGCGAAACCGAAAGGACATTGCCCGCGTAATGGCAGATCTGGACGGGTATGTGGAGCGCACCTATGAGCTGGTGGCGACCGAGAGCTTTGTCCCCTCGGTGCCGAAGGTCAGGGAGATCTACGATGAGAGCAGCGAGAAGTACCGGAAGATCAAAATGGTCCCGTTCTGGCCGGACGGCATCATTCAATGGATGCTGGTCACGGCCATGAAGCCGGTGCTGATGCGCGGAATGCACCCGTGGTCCTGCGCGTCCATCCCCGGGCGCGGCGGGAAGCGAATCCACAAGAAGATCCGCAGCGTGCTCCGCAACGACCCGAAGGGGACGAAGTATGCCGCCGAGCTGGATGTCGCGCAGTATTACCCCAGCATCTCCGGCAAGCGGCTGATCTGGGCGCTGGCGCGGAAGATCAAGGACAAGCGCTTTCTGCGGACGGTCTATTCCATCATCGAATCCTGCGGCGGCGGGCTGGCTATCGGGTACTACATCTGCCAATGGCTGGCGAACTTCTATCTGGAGCCGCTGGATCGGTACATCATGACGCTGCCCGGCGTGAAGTATATGACCCGCTACATGGACAACATCACTCTGTTCGGGCCGAACAAGAAGCAACTGCATAAGGCGCGGAAGCTGATTGCCGCGTTCATGCAGCAGCGGCTCGGACTGGAGATGAAAGCCAACTGGCAGATCTACCCCACGGCAAAGCGCATGGTGAGCGCGGTCGGCTACCGCTTTTCCCGCACTCATGTCATTCTGCGCAAGCGGAATTTCCTGCGCTTCACCCGGCAATGCCGCCGCGTCAAAAAGCGGCTTGACGCCGGAAAGCCTATCATGTTCGCCCAGGCCTCCGGGCTACTGAGCCGCGCCGGGCAACTGAGGCACTGCAATAGTCATACAATTCGGGTGAAGTACATTGACCCGATTGGAGTAAAACATCTGAAGGAGGTCGTGCGAAATGAGAGTAAGAGGCGACAACGCGCCCAGCAACGCATTCTCGCTGGAGGAGCAGCCTAATAAGCCGGGGGTAGCCCTGGTACGCTTCTATGAGAACGCCGAGCCGTTTGAGGAAAAGCGTGACGAGCTGACCATCAGCGGGTGGGTGTACGACGAATATCACCTGGAGCTGAATATGTACGACGGCCTGAGTGAAGATATCCTCGGCAACTATGCCGGTTATCTGGCGCAAGCCAAGCTGCACGAGGCGGAGGGTAAGACGATCCCCTCCCTGCAGCAGCAGGTAGCCGACCTGGAGACCGACAAGGCGGCATTGACGGAAAAGGTGACGAGCCTTGAGGGGCAGGTCACCGATACGCAGATGGCGCTATGCGATGTCTACGAACAGATCGTCGCCGTGACATCTACAACAGGAGGCGAGTAACCGATGGCGAGCAATTACATGGTGAAGGTCTACGCAGACCTGATCCGCAAAGGGAAAAAGACGATTGAGGAAGTTCCCGACCCGCTGCAAGCAGCCGTCCGGGAAATCCTCGAAAATAGCAAGAATGGAGCTGAGGGCTTATGAAAAGCCTTCGGCTCCTTCTTTTATACATTCTGATGGGAAAGGAGGTAGCAGTTATGGCAGTTGTCTACGCGACCCTGATCGTCAAGGGCAAGAAGACCATCGACCAGGTTCCGAGCCTGATTCGGAAGCAGGTCGAGGAGATCCTGGCAGATCTCGAAGTCACCGTCTGACCACGGCATTGATACGGAGGGCAGCTCCTTTACGGGGGCTGCCCTTCTTATCACGCGCAGAGGAGGATTGAGAGATGACGCTCAAGGAGATTTTGTTTGGTGGGGGAAGTGCGCTGTTTGTGCTGCTGACGCTGCTCCAGCTCGCCCCCATCAAAATCAATCCGTGGTCTGCAATAGCAAAGGCTTTCGGGCGCGCTATCAACAGCGAGGTCTTGGAGAAGGTCGGAAAGCTCGAAAGCGAGCTGCAGTGCGTTCGGTCTGGCATGGCCGAGGAAAAGGCCGTCAACTGCCGGGCGCGCATTCTACGCTTTGGCGATGAATGTCTCCACGGCGAGCGCCACACCAAAGATCATTTCGACCAAACGCTCCGGGACATCGCCGCCTACGAACGATACTGCGAGGATCACCCGGAGTTTGAAAACAATGTAACAGAGCTGACCAGTGACCGGATCAAGACGATATATCGCCGGTGCTTGGACAGCAACGACTTTTTGCAGTAAGGAGGACGCACAATGAACGTGCTGGATATGACGATCATCCGCCTGGCCGCAGGGCTTGTGCTGCTGATTGCCGCGAACATTGCCCTCGGTTCCATCAATGCCATCATTGATGGGGAGTGGGACCGGACAAAGTTCCGCAACGGCTGCATCAAGAGTGCAGTTGTGGCAGCGGCGCTGGTCGCGGTCTACTTCGCCGGGTACCTCAACCCCGATCTGATGGTAGTGGAGGTCGATGGGCAGACCGTAAACCTGATGACAGCGGTATCGCTGGCTATGCTGGCAGCCTTTACCGCCTATGCCGTTGATGTACTGAAAAAGCTGAAAGATATGCTCTCTACCGCGACACCCGGGGCGGACGCGGCGCCTACTGCGCTGCCTTCCGGTGAGGGCAAGGAAGACCATACCGCCCCCGAGGAGGAATGACCTATGAGCAATAGCCCTCTTGTCAGCTACACAAAGCTCAGCCCGAATCACTCCGGGCAGAGGACCCGTAAGATCGACCGCATCACGCCACACTGCGTAGTGGGCCAGTGCAGCGTGGAGCAGTTGGGAGATATCTTCCTCCCTGCCTCCAGAGAGGCGAGCTGCAATTACGGAATCGGCGCAGACGGCCGCGTCGGTATGTATGTCGAGGAGAAAAACCGATCCTGGTGTTCCTCCAGCAATGCAAATGACCAGCGGGCGGTGACTATCGAATGTGCGTCCGATGGCGCAGAGCCGTACGCATTCCGCGATGTGGTCTATCAGTCCCTCATTACGCTTTGCGTCGACATCTGCAAACGCAACGGCAAGACCAAGCTGCTCTGGCTGGAGGATAAGGACAAGACGCTTGCCTACACCCCTGCACCGGACGAGATGGTGCTGACCGTACACCGCTGGTTTGCCAACAAAAGCTGCCCCGGGAACTGGATGTACGCCCGCATGGGCGACCTCGCCGAAAAGGTGACAGCCCAGCTTTCCGCAGGCATGGACGAGGAGGATGACGATATGGATATCAACAAATTCAAGGAGCTTTGGCGTGAGATGCGCAAGGAGCTTCAGGACAACGATGCTTCCGCCTACTCGGAGGAAGCGCGCAAATGGGCCGTGGATAACGGCATCATTCGCGGCGGCAACTCCAATGAGTTCAATGGAATGTGGGAGGACATGATGACCCGCGAGCAGCTGGTGACCGTCCTCTACCGCTTCGCCCAGAAGTTTGGGCTGAGCTGATGGCAAAGCGCAAGCGCAGAGCCGCGAAGAAGCGCAAGGTCGAATGGAGTAAGGTCGTGTGCCTGCTGGCGATGCTGGCCGGTCTGTTGATCGTTCAAGAATGCCTGTTCCTCATGTATCTGTGCATCAAAAGCGGCTATACCGCCGCCGCTGCATGGCTTACTGCCGCCACCGGCGTTGGTGAGGCGATCATCATCGCCGGAGCAAACGGCTACCTCTCGCTTGCGAAGTCCGACCACAAGCGTGGCGGGATCACCTTTGAGGCGGCCAAGGCAAACAACTTCCGGACCGACACGGAGGACGACGGCAGCATCGACAGCCCCGCCATCTGAATACCGCCCACACAATGAAAGCCCCCTCGCAGGATTTTACCGTCCTGTCGAGGGGGCTTTTTCTGTTTTCCGGCGCTTTCGCGTTTACGGGGGCGCAGGAGCGTTTTTCGCATTTGGGTGGGCGTCTACCCTCCCACGCCGCAAAGGTGGTGTTGCAACTCGCCTACGGCGGCGAGAGAGGTGCTTGCGCGTGGCCGCTGCGCTTTCCTTTCAAAAATCCCATGTATCCCGCTCCGGAACGAACTCAATGATCGTTCCCTCCGGAACAGGGTCGCAGGGCTCGCCGTCAAAGGCGTTGCCCTGCTTCGTGCAGATGTCTGCCGGTCTGCTCCGGCGCGGGTCGACATCGACATAGAGCCGACCGTCGCACTCGTAGACGGGGCGCTCCCAGCTGTCGCGGCCTCTGTGTTCCAGCCGCAACACTGGCGCGGCGCAGAACTCCTCGTAGCTCATGTGGCCCTCCGCTTTCATCGCGGCACTGGCAGCGGCCAGCTCCTCGGGCGTCCAAGATTTACTCATGCTCAATATCCTCCTCGATACATTCGTCTGCTTCGGTATAATAAGCACCGTCATAGCCTTTACCCATGACTTTATCATAGCAGTCGAAACACACCAGCCGGAAAGTGATGCCGTGGCAATCCCGAGTGAAGTCCATGTCCTCCCGATGAAACTCTTTCCCGCAAACCGGGCAAGTCAGCTTCGGCACATCTTCCGATGTCCAATCTTTGCTCATATTAGCGCCTCTCATATTTCCGTTCGATACTGCGCATCAAATTCAAGACATCCTGCGCGAAGGGATATTCGCCCGTGTTGTCCCGCACGACCTCTGATAGAAAGCTTCGCAGCTCACGCCAGCATTCTGTGTAGAACATCAGCTCGTCGTCACGCTTCACACTCACTGCCTCCTTCCTCCATGCGCCAGTTTTCTGGCGCGGCGACGATAGCCCATGCGGTCAGCGGAGTTATGCTATCCATCATATCCTCCAAGGCCTCCTGCATTCCGCAGGCATCGCAGATATAGACCGTTGCCCTGCGGCTCAGAGCGTTGCGGGTGACGCTCTCCGCGTCCATCGCCATCTTCCCGCAGCGGGGGCAGGCAAAATGCCCGCCCTGCTGCTTCTCTGCAAAACGCTCGATCAGTGTCTTGGCTTCGTTCTCGTTCATAGAAATCTCTCCTTTCTCAGAACTGTTTGATGATGTCCTGCGCGTTTTCGCCGTAGTAACCCTTAATCCATCTATCGGCAAGGATTTCAATGTCAGTGGTGCGCTCGTAGCGCACGTCAATCAACAGCGTTTGCGTTGATGTCTTAACCGTCATGTAGTAGCCTGTGCCGTAGTGCTTGTTGTCGGTGGGGGGAACGAGGGTAAATGTGAGACTTTCGGTAAAAGGCTCGCCCTCACAGGTTGTCCCCTTGACGGTAGCGTTCATAGTGTTGTAATCCATATCGTGCCCTTTCTCCCCGTCGTGCCGATAGGTCAGCTTGTGGTTATTTTCTGGAGTGGAGCGCGAGGATATAGCAACCGGGACTTTCCTGCATCTGTGCGTCGGTACGCTTGGTAAACTCGGCTTCGTTCAGAAGAACGGCGGGGGCATAAATGTCAGCCTTTATGACATCGCCGGTTTTGGGGTCGTAATGCTTCACGCCGTAGACGGCATGATCTGCGCCGCTTTTTGTCATATCCTGATAGGCGGCCCGTCGCACTTCGTCCAGCATAGTGGCGAGGCCGGAGGCGTTTGTATAGCGCGGGACGAGGTAGGTGCTGCCGTCATGGAAGAAATACATGACGTTGGGATAGCTGTTCATGCCGTGTCCTTTCTGCCCTCGTTACCTCCGGGGCGGGTCATCTATTTATCTTTCGGGGTATAATTCCAAGATTTTTTCGCAAGTGTTAAGATTCTCAATAGTGATATGCATTGCTTTTTCGTTGTTGTTTGCGATGTCATAAGCATAATTCAAAGCGTCATTTTTGCTATCAAAGTCTTTATGTTTTGCAGTCCTAAGATAGTAAATATACACTCGATATGTTTCCATGGTCTTTCCTTTCTGCCCTCGTGACCTCCGGGGCGGGCGGTGATTTAGCAGCAGTAGAAGCGAAGCTCACCGTTGACCAGCTCATACATGCAGCAGGCGCAGTCAAAGCGGACGTAGTTCCAGTCGGTGGATTCGTACACGGGCGCGCGGTCGAAGGTGCCGGACTTGCGAAGGCGGCTGTGCTTGTTGACCTCGTAGGTGTTGACCTCGTGCAGAATGCGGATCTTCTCGGGAGCAAAGCCACACTCGTCAGCGATAAACGCCTTGGCCTCCTCGTCGGTCATCGTCTTGCCGCAGTCGGCAAGGTGGGCGTAGTCGTTCTGGCTCATGTTCGTGCCGGCACCATCGCTGGGCTTCCATTCAAGCTCACGGTCCAGCTCGGCGGTCAGCTCGTCAATCCGCTTTTCACGGTCGGCCATATCCTTCTTGTACTGCCGCTCGCTCTCCAGCAGCAGGCTGTTCAGTCGGTCGATCTCGGCGGCTCTGGCCTTGCAGAGCTTCCGCGCCCCGCCGTCCTTGACGAAAGCCTTACAAAAGGCGTCCTTGTCACCGTCGAAGTCGTAATAGGCTTCTTCGATCTTGGCGTACTCTTTGGCGGTCGGCTCGAAGCCGGTTCGGTCAATAAATTCGGACATCATCATTTTGCGTTCCTCCTTGATTTTTCTGCCTTACTCGGTTATAATCAAGGCGGCGGGAGTAAGGCTTCCCGCTCGCCTTTCGGGGTGTTTGAGTAGCGGCGCTTTAGCGGGGGTCGCTACTCTTTTTATGCCTTGACCTTGCTATCTCGCACGATCTTTGCGGCGGTAGCCGGGTCGTCGGCGGTTGCTTCAATCAGCTTTGCGATGTTCTCTAAGAACTGATTGAGCTCGGCGGTTGTCATCTCGTTCAAGTCCTCACTTCCTTTCGTAAGAGGCTTTCGACCTCTGCCTTACGAGTATATAGTACACCATTTTGATTTACTTGTCAATGGTTTTGATAAACTTTTTTGATTTATTTTCAAACTTTTTCAGTTGACAAGTCCACTCTTTTGATGTACTATGTGAAGTACAGAAAGGAGAGTGCATATTGTGTCGGTATCGGACAAGGTAAAGGGGCTGCTGGCTCTCTGCGGCAAGAAGCAGGTCGACATGGCTGCAAGCTTCGGAATGAGTAAGCAAACGATGGGAAACAAGATGAATCGCGGGAGTTGGTCTGCCAACGATCTCGCAAAGGCTGCGGAATTCTGCGGCTGCAAACTGGCGTTTATTATGCCAGACGGTCAGCAGATCATCATTGATGTTGAGGAAAAAGAAAAGGCCCCGGGCGAATGAACGCCCGAGGCTTCGGAGCAGGCTTAACGCTTGCTATGTATATCCGCGCCGGTGCGCGTCTTGACTCTGGTCTCCTTGTTTTCCTCTCGGATCATCAGGTCTGACAGCTCACACCCCAGCGCCTCACAAATGAGATCCAGATGCTCCAGGTTTACCCTTTCTGCGATCTCATGGTACAGGTCATTGATCGTCGAAGGTCGAATGCCTGTTGCCCTTGCAAGGTCAGCTTGCGTCCACCTCCGCTCGCCAAGCCGGGTGGACAGTAAAATCCTAATCATAGCCATGCTCCTTTACGGTAGATTCTAACAACGATTTTAGAATCTCGCTGGATTTTGGTAGATTATAACGAAATCCGTTATGGCTATGAGAGAACACAAAGAGGCTACCACACAGGAAATTCCCTGTGTAGTAGCCTCTTTCTTTATTTCTTGGCATAGGCAAGTGGAAACACCAGGACAAATATCCCGCCTGTCATATAGACCGTTGGGGCAGAGCAAAAGCCAGGCGAACCGGCTTGGTTCGTCTGGCTCTGCTTTGGTGGAGGCGGGGGGAGTTGAACCCCCGTCCGAAAACACATCCACAAAAACTTCTCCGGGCGCAGACGGTTATCCTGGGAGTCTTGCTCTCCCGGTTCCCCTTCCCCCCGGCAAGCCGTCACGCCTTGGGGTTGGGTAAGCTTCATGATGCATGGTGCGGGCAAAGCTTACCGCACGCACGTCCGCCACTAAACGACGCCTGATCCGGGCTCGTGGCCCTTCCCGGTCAGACGGCCGCCTTTAATTAGGCAGCGTAAGAGTATTCGTAGTTGTTCTTTAATTTATAAAGAATGCCCGTTTTAAGGTGGCCAGGCGCCACCGCCCGCTATTCCTGCTTCAGCGTCCCCGTCGAAACCGGTACGCCCCCGCGTCGGCGCAAAGTCCGCTACACTCGGAACGCCCTGGCGGGCATTCCTCGTTCCGCTCCCTTGCGCCTCCTCTCCAAACGGAACCCGCTGCGCTGGGCTTCCGTTTGGTAGACGCGGCCTTTGGCCGCTTTGTGAGGGACGCAAAGTGCGCTGCACTGCTTTGCGCGGTGGGAAAGTCTCGGCTGGCCGGAGGATCGGCCAGCGAGACGAAAGTGCTGTGTCAGACCTTCTCGGGTTCGGGGTAGTCCACGCCGAAGGTGTCCACGGTGACGGACTTCATGCGCTGGTCCTCACGGGGACGGTCGTTCCAGTCGGTCTTGGCGGAGACGATGGCGTCGGCCACGTCCATACCCTCAATGACCTTGCCGAAGGCGGCATACTGGCCGTCCAGGTGGGGGGCCTTCTCTACCATGATGAAGAACTGGCTGCCGGCGGAGTCGGGGTCCATAGCACGGGCCATGGACAGCACGCCCCGGTCGTGGACCAGGTCGTTCTTCACGCCGTTCTGGGAAAACTCGCCCTTGATGGAGTAGCCGGGGCCGCCCATGCCGTTGCCGTTGGGGCAGCCGCCCTGGATCATAAAGCCGGGGATGCAGCGGTGGAAGATCAGGCCGTTATAAAAGCCCTTTTTCACCAGGCTGATGAAGTTGTTCACGCTGTTGGGGGCCACGTCGGGGTAGAGCTCGGCCTTGATGATGCCGCCGTTTTCCATTTCAAAAGTCACAACAGGGTTCTGAGCCATAAGGCGTCATTCCTTTCTTTTCGTAAAGTGCTTATCGGTTCCGGGACTTCATGGCCCGGTCCATCTCCCGCTTGGCGTCCCGTTTGGCCGCCGATTCCCGCTTGTCATAGAGCTTTTTGCCCCGGGCCAGTCCCAGGCTCAGCTTGACACGGGGGCCCTTGAAGTAGACGCTGAGGGGAATGAGGGAGTAGCCGTCCTGCTTGATGCGGGCAAACAGCCGCATGATCTCCCGCTTGTGCATGAGCAGGCGGCGGGGACGGCGGGGGTCCTTGTTAAAGATGTTGCCCTTTTCATAGGGGCTGATGTGCATCCCAAGGACAGACAGCTGCCCGTCCTTGATGAGACAGAAGGAGTCCTTCAGGTTCACATTGCCCATGCGGATGGACTTGACCTCGGTGCCCGCCAGCTCGATGCCGGCCTCGAACTTCTCCTCGATGAAGTAGTCGTGATAGGCTTTTTGGTTTCTTGCCACCTGCTTTACGGCCTCGGCCACGGGGGACACCTCCTTCCCGCACCGGTATCTACCGCTGCGTGTTGTACTAATTTAGCATATTTCTGTGGAAAAAGCAAGTGGGGCGATGGGAAATTGCCCGCCGCTTTCCGCCGGATATCGGCATCTTTCGCCCCAAAACGGCCGGATCGTCCACAGCCGGGGCAAAATTTGTGACTTATTTCACCACCACATTTTCTTCGCCCAGGCGCTCTCTCAGATCCTCCAGCAGGGAGGGGCGGATGGCGCAGCGGGAGCCCACCCGTTTTTTGCAGTCCTCAAAATAGAGCACCACGTTCTCCTCCCCGGGGAAGAAGGACAGGGCCAGGCGGACCTTGCGCAGGCGGGGGTCCTCCCGGCTGGGCAGGCGGAGATAGAGGGTGTTCACATGGTCGGTCACCGGGGTCAGCTCCAGCTGGCTGAGGGGCTGGACCCCGTCGGCCATGAGCTGGGGCTCCTTCTCGTCCCGCACAGAGATCTTGCCCTGGACCAGCACGGCGTTATTTTCCCGGATATAGCTGCCGCTCTCCTCCAGCACCCGGGAGAAGCACAGCAGCTCCATCGTCCCGGTGCCGTCCTCCAGAGTGACATAGGCCATCAGGGTGTTGTTCCGGGTGGTGCGGGTACGGTAGGCGGAGATGACCCCGGCGATGGCCACCCGCTGGTTGTCCTGATAGCTCTGGGGGTAAAAAAATATTT
>ERZ772900.1508-NODE-1508-length-20569-cov-8.191089_pt1 | contig 20569 bp, 17 predicted proteins | sample MGYA00512124_ERZ772900 | MGnify/ENA primary metagenome ERZ772900 (study PRJEB29015, sample SAMEA2737716) | human gut metagenome | biome: human gut; feature: human-associated habitat; material: faeces | place: China | collected 2012 ... | reverse complement strand
ATTGACCAGAAGACTGACTCAATGGATGCTGCGGAAAGTAGCAGAGTGGAAGCAGAAAAGATCCGCCAGGAAAATGAATCGGCTAGGCTGAAAAATGAAGCAGAGTGGCAGAAGCAGGGTGAAGCTGCGGTAGAAGCGGCTAAGACAGCGACCGCAGCGCAGAGTGCAGCCAGTGCCAGTGCAGAGGCAGCGGCCGGAAGTGCTGGAACAGCTGGTAGCGCAGCGCAGACAGCAACAAAAGCTGCCAGTGTAGCCAGTGCCAGTGCAGAGGCAGCATCCGGAAGTGCTGGAACAGCCAGTAGTGCGGCACAGACAGCGACCACAGCACAGAATGCAGCCAGTGACAGTGCAGAGGCGGCATCCGGAAGCGCAGAAACAGCCAGTAGTGCGGCACAGACAGCGACCGCAGCCCAAAGTGCAGCCAGCACCAGTGCAGAGGCGGCAGCTGGAAGCGCAGAGGCAGCCAGTAGTGCAGCTCAGACAGCTACCCAAAAAGCATCAGAGGCTAGTAGTAGTGCATCCGCAGCAGCATCTGATGCAAATGTGGTAAAAGGGCTGATACAGGGGCTATGCGGATTTGACGGAAAAGCATCGTCTGTATCAGCTGTGGATCTTTTAGGATTATTAGGTAAGGAAAATGCGACAAGTACGGTCCAGGCGTTGATCGATGTGATAGCGGATAAGGTGCTAAATCAGCTGTTATTAAGAAGCAATGTGGTAAATAATGCATTAACAACGGAAGAAGGCTATGCACTGGATGCACGTATGGGAAAGTCCTTGCAGGATCAGATCACCGCTCAAAATAGTAATTTAGATTCGGGATATTTTAAAATAAAAGTTAAGACTACAACGATTGTTTTAATTATCGAAGAGTTTACCTTTACAAATGGAGTAGCAACTAAGACACTTCAATCTATTTTTGGAAACATTCCTACATATGCTAGCGGTATATGTCAAACAAAAGTTGAAGATAGCAGTGTTTACAATTTTACAGCAGTAAAAGACGGAAATAATTTAAAAATTGCAACAGCTGGTTCTACATTTTCCGGAAAAAAATGGGTAACTATGATAATTTTTGGTACGGCTTAATCTACAAAAAGATTGTTTGCTATTGGAATACAAGTCTTTGCAACTGATAAATTAAGATGCTGACAAGGATACATACCGTTTTATGATTTGTCCATCATAAAAGAAACTAAGGGTTAATTTAGATAATGTTGTATCAATTTCCATTCTAGTAATGCTCTTTCCCGCAACCATTATCGGTGAAGTATAAGGAACGCCATCAATCGTAAACGTTACTCCATTATTATTAGCATTCAAGACTACTTTGGAAATATGATTATCTGTGTTGAGTTTGTTTGTTCCAAGAGTTTCTAAATTACTATTGTAAGCAAACCAGAAAAAGAAAGGAAAGGTGAATAAATATGAGCAATGCTGAATTTATTCGCATTTGTAAAGAAAAGGTATGTGCTTATACCAATGAGCACATGGATAAGACAGATAAGAAAAAAATCACAGTAGATGATGTGTATGTGGTTTGGTGCTGCAAGACATTACAGAACCACAAAGCATTATTAAGCACTACCGCTCCGGATGGAATGTATTATGAGTTTACATATAATGGGGACAAAGATGAACTTTATATGGATGCTTATAAAAAATGGGAAAATATTTGTTACAAAATGTAAGGAGAGAGAAAAATTATGAAGAAAGCAATGCTTAGTCAGCCAATGGCTGGAAAAACAGATGAAGAGATTATTGCAACTAGGGAACAGGCAATCAAGGCCCTGGAAGCCAAAGGCTATGAAATTGTAAACACCTTGTTTACTGATGAATGGTACAGCAATGAAAAGATGAAAGAACGTGGAGTGGTACAGATTCCTCTTTGCTTTCTTGCTAAAAGTCTGGAAAATATGTCACTTTGTCATGCAGCTTATTTCTGCAAGGGTTGGGAAAATGCCAGAGGGTGCCGGATTGAGCATGATGCAGCAGTAGCTTATGGGTTAGATGTGATTTACGAAGCGTAAGTTAAAGGAGAAAAAATGAACAAAGACAAAATTGTTTTAAAAAATGAAACAGCTGTTGAACTGGAAGCAGCTGCCAGTCTTGAAAACATGAAAGCTGTATTCGAAGATATGACAGCAGTAGATCAGTTTTGGAAGAGATGCACAGATGAGAACATGTCTGAGGTGCGGATCCTGAATGGTGAAGGCTTGACCGTAGGTGCATACAAAGATATGTGTCTGATGTCACCGGCGTTTACTTTGGACAAAACCGAAGATGGAAAGATCATGGCAACATTTGGTATTCGTGAGCTGACAGATATCGAAAAACTGAAAGCACAGGTTTCCGCTAATACCGAAACATTAGCAGTCCATGACGGAGCTATTGGAGATATGGGAGCAGTAATGAGTGCTATGGCAGACCAGGAAGGAGTGACATCATAATGGGCAGGTATTATGGATTAAAAATCAGATCTGGAGAAATGACACTGGAGCAGGTGCCAAAACTCTGGAAAAAAGTAACAGAAAAGTGGTTAAAGGAAAATCCAGAGAAAAGTGAGTGAGGTAAATGAAGTTGGAAAGATTTAAAGCAATATTTATCACTATAATGAGTGCAGCATTTGCCTATCTTGGAGTATTGGCAGTACCGGTGTTTGCTCTCGTAGCACTGAATTTTACTGATTATATAACCGGAATAGTTGCATCGAAGTATCGTCAGGAACATGTGACAAGCTACAAGGGGATTCGAGGCATTTGTAAAAAAATCGGAATGTGGATCCTGATCGGTGTAGGATGGCTCATGGATAGGATGATCATATATGCAGGACAATATATAGGGTTGGACATAAAAATACCGTTTGTGATTGCTACCGTAGTAGCTGTTTGGCTTATTTGCAATGAGATCATATCCATCCTAGAGAATTTACTTGATATTGGTGTTGCTATGCCTCCGTTCCTGATGCCGCTTGCAAAAGCAATTAAAGGTCAGGTCGAAGACAAAACAAAATTGGAGTGACACATCTTTAGGCTTAGGATATCCTAAGCCTTTTTTAATAGGAGGTACACATGAAAATTTCAGAGAATGGTTTGAAACTGATAAGAAGCTTTGAAGGATGCAGATTAGAAGCTTATAAGTGCCCGGCAGGAGTATGGACCATTGGTTGGGGACACACAGGAAATGTAAAAGCAGGTCAGAGGATTACACAGGCAGAGGCAGATAAGATGTTGACGGATGATATGGGACCATATGAGCGCAATGTAGACAAATATGGAACGAAATACATGTGGAATCAAAATGAATTTGATGCCCTGGTATCATTTGCATACAATGTAGGATCTATAGATCAGTTGACAGCAAAAGGAACCAGATCGCGGGCTGAGATATCAGAAAAGATCCTGGCATATAACCGCGGTGGTGGTAAGATTTTGGCTGGCCTGACCAGAAGAAGACAGGCAGAACAGAATCTATTTTTAACTCCAATAAGCGAACAAAAGAAAAAAGGATGGCAGCAAGAGGATGGAGATTGGAAGTATTACCTCGGAAACGGGGAGCCTGTAAGAAATGACTGGTATTGGTACGATGATAAATGGTACTGGTTTGATGGTGCAGGAAGAATGGTCAAGAATACCTGGTATAAATACAAAGATAAATGGTATTACCTTGGCGCGGATGGAGCTATGCTGACCGGTCAGCAAACTATTGATGGGAAATGGTACGTGCTGAATGAAGATGGAGCTATGGTTACAGACCCGGTAACTTTAACCCCTGACCAGGATGGAGCGCTTACCTGGCCGGGACTGAAAGAGTAGGTGCTTATATGACAGTAAACGATTTGATTAGTGATATCACATCTTTAAGAGGGCAGCAGTATGGTACAGACATGATCATGGGATGGATCAATGAAATTGAGGGACAGGTCATTGAAGAAGTAATCAACCGGGCGGAAGGATATAATCTGGAATTTATTCCAATGGAATATGAAAAAGACCAGGATAAAAAATTAAGTATTCCGGATCGGTTCAAGGATGTCTATGTTAATTATCTGCTTTCAAAGATTGATTATCACAATGAAGAAACTGAACGCTATAACAATGACGTTGTAATGTACAACTCCGCTTATGATGCATATGCTGCATGGTTCAGGCGCTGCAATCGGGCAAAAAAAGCACCGTTATTTTCCAAATTTTAAGGAGGAGCTTTAATGGGACGATTACCAATGCTGACAATGACACCGAGAGGGGACAGCAAACAGATAGGATCATTTGGGGGACTGAACAAAGGTCTTGTAATTGGAGAAAATGAGTTTTCGGACATGAAAAACATGTCTTCAGATGTTTTCCCGGCGATAGCGGTCAGAAAGCCAAGAGGAGAAATCCTGAAAAGTTTATCAAAACCTCATGGGATCATTTATAAAAATGGTTTGGCCTATGTGGATGGGACAAAGCTGTATTACAAAGATAAAGAAATTGCAACAGTCCAGGATACAGATAAGCAGCTGGTGAGTTTGGGAGCCTATATTGTGGTATTCCCGGATAAAATTATGTATAACACATCCACTGGAGAAAAGACAGCATTAGAGGCTTCCTGGAGCCAGGCTTCAGCTGCGACTTTTGCACAGACGACAACCGGAAGCACTATGGTAAAGATTAGTTGTACCGGAATCGGAAAGCAATTTAATCAGTTTGACGGTGTGGAAATATCCGGTAGTACAAACAGTAGCTTTAACAAGACTACGGTGATTCAGGAAAAAGCAGATGACTACATTGTGATCATAGGTGATCTATCATCCAGCTTTACTCAGGAATCTGGGCTAAAGCTTACCAGAAAAGTACCGGATATGGATTATATTTGTGAGAATGGCAACCGCTTGTGGGGCTGCTCCAGCGCAAATCATGAGGTATATGCAAGCAAGCTGGGAGATCCAACAAACTGGAATGCGTTTGAAGGGATCAGTACAGATTCGTATGCGGCTACAGTTGGATCAGATGGAGATTTTACAGGCTGCCTGTCTCATATGGGATATGTGCTGTTTTTCAAGGAAGATACGATCCATAAGGTTTATGGAGATAAACCAAGTAATTTTCAGATCAATACATCATTCCCGGTCAGAGGTGTTGCAAAAGGGTGTGAGAAGACAGCATGTGTTGTAAATGAAACATTATTGTATGTGTCCAGGAGCAATGTATGCAGTTTTGACGGAGCGTATCCGGAATCTGTATCGGATGCACTGGCAGAGGTACGGTTTCAAGGCGGTGTGGCTGGTCAGCATAACGGAAAATACTATGCATCGTTACAGGATGTATCAGGGCAGTGGAATATCTATGTGTATGATTTAAAAAAGGGTATGTGGCACAAGGAAGATGATATGCAGGCTTTGTTTATGGCATACGGAGAAGGACAGCTATACTGTGTTGATTCCACAGGAAAACTTTTTACAATCAGCGGTTCAAGGGATGAGCAGATAGAGTGGATGCTAGAGAGCGGAGACCAGTTGGATGGAAGTGTGGAGTATAAGTTCTTAAAAAGACTGCTTTTTAACTTGAAACTGGATCCGGGAAGTGAAGTGGACGTATTTATAAAATGCGACAGTGAACCAGAGTTTGAAAAGAAAATTTCTTTTACTTCTCAGGGATATAGAACGCAGGTGCTTAATATAACCCCAGCCAGATGCCAGAGATACCGGTTCCGTCTGGAAGGAAAAGGACCGGCAGTTTTGATTGCTATGAGTAAATATATAGGATATGGGAGTGATATTCATGGCAGTATTTAAACCCATGATTATTCAGAAAAATGAAACAGACATAGGAAAAGTTGTACGGCAGTTATACCGGTTTAGTGAGGATCTCAAATATACGATTTCAAATTTGAGCCTGGAAGATAACATTTCAAATGATGTTTTAAATTCTATTACGGATAGAAACAACAAAGTAAGAAAAATCCAGTTTTCAACGAATGCGCTGAACATTGAATATGATGATTATGCCTCATCTGTACAGACTAAGTTATCCCAGTCTTCGGAAAGTATTCAATTGTTGGTAGCAACAGGGAACGTTGTCCATGAAATGCTTACCAGAATGGAGATGTATGGAGAATATATCCGACTAACTAGCGGACACCTGATTATCGATGCCCAAAATATGAAGTTAGATAAGCCTGGAAATGCATATTTTTCTGGAAATATAACGGGTGGATCTATCAACATCAACAATCGTTTTGCAGTATCTCCTTCCGGCGATGTGTACATAGATGATGCTCTGACTACAACTACCTTAAATCCTGCGAAAGCTATCGTGGCTGCTAATATGGAAATTTACAATGATGATGATTACATCAACGTTATTGGGAAAGCAGCTACATGCAGCGAACTTTATGTGTCTGAAAATCTGAACTGCCGGAAGGTGCGGTACACGTCAGACAAAAGGAAAAAACAATGTATTAAAGATATTGAGAAAGCGGATTTTGCTGGACTGATACCGGTATCGTATTCTTTTCGAGATTCAGGCAATAGGGCGATAGGATATATTGCACAGGACGTCTACCTGACACAGGAGAACGGAGAAAATGCTTTAGGGGTAAATCGGTCGGGTAAATATTTAGAACTGCCGTATGTGGCTTATAGTGCGTTGTACGCAAAAGGAATACAGGAGAATCAGAAAAGAATAAACAAATTAAAAGAGCAGATCAAGAAGGTGAGAGATGTCAAGCTTTAATATGCCTGCGTTAGGTGGGCAAGATCAAAATATGAAAAAAGTTTATAGCTATATCCAAATGTTGAATGAACAGCTTAGATATAGCTTGAGCAATATAACTCCGGAAGACAATTTTACAAAAGATTCTTTTCTTAAGTACCAGGAAACAGATGAATCCATTAGTCAATTGGAAGTAACTATGAATGGATTTATCAGCCAGTTTACCAATCTGAAAGAAAGCACGGAAACTAGCATCAGGGTGTTGAATGGTCAGATTGCATTGAAAGTGAGCAAAGATAAACTGTGTTCAGAAATATCAGCAACATCAGATGCTATTACATTTAAGACAGGATATCTAGTTATTGATACGAATAACTTCAAGCTATACAAAGATGGAACGGCTTCATTTAGTGGAACGATCAATGGTGGATCTATCAATATAAATGATAAGTTTAAAGTATCATCTTCAGGCGCAGTGAGTGTAGATGCCATAACCTATGCAGACACGATCACTACACAGGGACTTCTGTATACAAATTATATGCGAATATCAGGGAACGCGGATGTCAGTGGAACGCTGACTGCAAATACAGTAACGGTATCTGGTGATGTGTCATGCGAAACACTGTATGAAAGATCAGATAGGAGATTGAAGGAAAATATCAAAGAGATTCCGGATGAAATAGCCTTAAATTTAGTCTTGGGAATGAGACCGGTTACTTTTAAGTTTAAAGATTCCGATCAAAGGTCAATGGGATTGATTGCCCAGGAGCTGGATGCACTTCAGAAAAAGCTTGGAACAAATCTTCCTTTGGTAGATCATTCCGAAGAATACTTATCAATTCCATATGGAAACAACAGCGTATTATTTGCTGGAGCAATAAAGGCGCAGCAAAAGGAAATCAAAGAATTGGAAAAAGCTTTAAAAGAGATTAAGGAGGCAGCTTAGTGAAGATTGTTTTTGAAGAAAGTGATATTAATACAGCACTGATCGCATTAAATCAGTTAAAAGTTGAGGGAGTAACACAGGCAGGGATTCTGCTTACAATCAATCGAATGCTCCAAAATGGAGAAAGAATGGAATCTGAGACTAAGGACCAGCCGGAAGATAAGAAAGGGGAATAAGTATGGCAGTTGCATCTATTGTTGATTATTTGAAAAGCCGTAACATGGACAGCTCTTACGGAGCCAGAAAAAACCTTGCATCTCAGTATGGAATTACTGGATACAGCGGAACTGCACAGCAGAATATGTCACTGTTGAAGTCATTGCAGCAGCAGTCTCAGAAATCACAGGCTGCGGGGCAGCAGAGTAATGCCAACAACCAGAATCAGAACGTAACAATTACACCGGTGAGCGATGATGGCAAGACCGGACCGGGACATCCGGCGGCTACATACTTGACGGATTATAACTATGCAAAGTTTTCGCCATCTGCACGGACAACGGATTATGCTGATCGATTGGATGAAATTGAAAATAATAAGCCGGATGAATACTATAGCAAGTATCAAGGAACAATTGATGGGATCATTGATAATATATTAAACAGGAAGTCATTTGACACGAATAGTGTATATGATTCAGATCTGTATAAAAATTACCGGGAACAGTATATCCAGCAGGGACAGAAAGCCATGAGGGATACCATGGGAGCAGCAACAGCGGCTACAGGTGGTTACGGATCCACTTATGCACAGGCAGCAGGACAGCAGGCGTATGACAATTACCTGAGCCAGCTGAACGATAAGTCATTTGACATATATGACCGTGTATATCAGCAGTATCTGAATGAAGGACAGGAGCTGTATAACCGTCTGAATGCAGTAAATAACCAGGATAACATTGATTATAGCAGGTATAGAGACAGTGTAAATGATTACTACAATGATCTAAATTATTACGCTGGACGATATGATAGCTCATATAACCAGGATTTTGGAGCATACCAGACAGATCTTTCTGCGCAGCAGTGGGCGGAACAGTACGCATACCAGAAGACCCAGGATGCACTTGCACAGCAGAACTGGCAGACACAGTTTGACTATCAGAAACAGCAGGATGCATTGCAGCTGGAATTGCAGAGACAGCAGTTGGCGGCATCACTGGCTAAAAAAGCATCCGGAGGTTCGTCTGGTAGATCTTCAAAGGGATCCTCCAAGAAGTCTAGTAGCACTAGCTCGGATCTTGCAAAGTATGTTGAGGATGCGAAAAGATTGATTGAAAGTAAGGATGGACATGGACGCACCAATTATAGCATAGCACAGGTAATTGAATATGTTGCAGATCAGTACCCGAGCTTGACTGATAGCCAGATTAAAAAAGTAATCACACAGGCCGGTGGTGATTACGATAAAGGTTTAAGAATACTGAAACAGGTAACTGACACGGATAAGTAAACAAGGAGGCAACTTTGGGGACTTCATTATCTAGCATATTAAAAAAGAAAAAAGTTTTAGAGAACAACGATGATACTTATGAAAGTGAATCGAATAGCACGGTAAGCGGCATACCATCATTTGAAGAATCTCAAAAAACAAGAAAAAGCGATTTGAGAAGCTTGCTGCAGGCTAAAAAAGATAAAGAGAAACTTGTTGAATTACAAAACGAGCAGAAAAGACAAGAAAGACAGGACTGGTTGCGCAAGAGTTCAACCAGTCAGCATACAACAGCCATGACAGATTTTATCCGGAGTGACAGGGAAAAAGTCGCTGAGAGTTCTATCCCCATGGCTGATGCGGTAAAACAGTACAACCAAATAAAGCAGCAAAAGTGGATGTTAAATGAAGCACAGTACGAAAACGACCTTTTACAGGAATACCGCAAAAGAAAAAGGATAGAAAAAGAGCAGCAGGAAGCTAAGGATAAGGTCGGATTTCAAGACGGAGATACATTCATTCAGTATACTGACATTCCTCAACAGAAAGATTTTGCGGATACTGTTAAAAAGGCAAAAGAGAATGCCGCAAAAGCGAATGATCAGTATGCTTTTATGTACAATAACAAAAAGCTGCCATTCGGGGATAAGGGTCTAACGATTGGTGGCAAAAAACTGACATTAGGAGGAAAAGAAAGCAACCCGGTTGAAAGTTATGTCAATACATTCGGAGATGGAAAGAATGTATTTGGTAAAAGCTCTGTTCTGGATATAACAAGCGGCCAGGATAACGCTAAGAGTCCATTAAGAAGATATGCTCTATTAAATGATTCAGAACGCGATATTTACGACTATCTTTTTGAACGCCAAGGTAAAGACACGGCAGAAAAATACCTGGATTCCATACAGGGAGAATTAAACCAGAGGGGTGCAGAGGCAAACTACGAACACAACGATCAGTACAAGGGACCGATTAAAACCATAGTAAATACAACCCAGTCGATTGGTGCAGGTATGCAGAATGCAGTAGAAGGCATTAAATCAATTCCCGATTTTGCTATGGGGACACGCAAAAACGCAATGCCTACAGAATCAGAGTTATCCCAGACCAAAATGCTTGAAAATGCCGGGACAATTGACGGGTTTACATATAAGATGGCCAATGCAATCGGAAACATGATCCCCAGTATCGTTGTAGGCGGGGCGGGTGGTCCAGCGGTATCCAGTGCAATATTTGCGGCGCAAACAGGCGGACAAAGTTACCGGCAGGACATCATGGACGGCAGACCGGTAGAGGGCGCCCAGGTCAACGCAGTTCTTACCGCAGCAGATGAAACAGTTACAAATCTTTTGCTCGGCGGAATCTCACAGTACGGCGGCGGATTTATCAAAAAAACACTTGGAAACACCAAGGTAGCACAAGCAGCAAAGCAAGGGATCACATCGGCCTTAGCAAAGAACCCGGCAGTAAGACGTGCTGTATTAGGCGTGATAAACTACGGTTCAGATATGCTTTCAGAAGGCACCCAGGAAGCTGTACAGGACCTCACAGAATCTATCCGTAAACATTTCATCTACGGGGATGAGCTGGATCTTACAGGAGATCTCACAGATCCGCAGACGTGGGAAGATTTTCTCTTAGGTGCGGCAACAGCTGGAATCATGAACGCACCAGCTACCATAGCGAACAATGTTGCAATCAACAACTATGGGAAAAATCTGGATGTTGACTATAGGGATTATTCTGAAGGGATAGATACAGACCAAACCCACTACACCAATCCGGCGGATGCGAAAGAGGCCCAGGATTTACAGCGTATGGCAGAAGAGTATGCCGCTATGCAGAGGCAGGGCAAATTTGTTAACAATCGCGATAAAGCAGAGTATGACATGCGTTTATGGGAATGGCAAAACCGAATGGCAGAAGAACAAAAAGGCCAGGACGAACAGACACTTCAGGCCCAGGGACAACCGACTCAACCACAGGAACAGGCAATTCAATCACAGAAACAGGCCTCTCAAAATCAGGAATACACCAATCGAAGCCAGCAAGAAAACCAGGCAGAGCCTACGGCACAAGAGACAATCCAGAACTCAGACGTCAAACGACCGACAGAGCAGAGCGTACAGCCGGAATATGAATCCACCCCACTAGAGCGCCAGGATAACCAGATCCAAGAAGAACACCAGACCGATTCACCAGAGAAGCCTTACGCAGCACCCAAAGCCACTCAGGAGCAGCCACAGGCCACAGCAGCACACAATTCTGAACAGGATACAATAAACGCCCAGGAAAACGAACACAGAAACCCTCAGAGCAACTTTGAAGCAGAGGATAATGTTAAGCTCTCGGACCAGGAATCAACGGAGTATAAGTCGCACTATGGCAAATATGGCGGTGACGCCCTGCTAAACACATATGATGGATCCGTAGACGTATCCACATTCAACAAAGCATTTGGCCGTGCTTATGATGCGGGTTACAACCAGATCGATCTGGACACAGCTACTCACTCGGCCTTAATGTCTCTTTTATCCGATCAGCAGATAGAAGCTGCCTACCGTGCCGGTATCCAGGATTATAATCTAGATAACCAGATTAAACCTCAGTACACACAGGGACAGCCCAAAGAGGGCGGTTTAGGCACTGTATCCGACTATGCAACACAGGATCAGCGCAATGTAGCAGAGCATATAGGAAAGAAAACAGGCCTTAAGATTAACCTGGTAGACAACCTTTCACAGGAGAATGCAACAGCATCATATAAACCGGGAGAGATAACCATAAATATCAACTCCGAGGATTTTAACGGATCTCTTTCTCACGAATTGACACATTTTATTAAAGATACAGCCCCAGAATCTTACCGCTTGTATCAGGAGATCGTGACAGAAGCACAAATGAAGACAACCGGAAAAGCCTGGGAAGATTTAGTAGAATCATACACCAACCGCTATAAGGATGCCGGGCAAGACCTCACCCGTCAGCAGATAATTGAGGAGATTGCCGCAGATGCGACACAGAAATTCTTAAACGATCCAGATTTTATCGACCAGGTAGTAAAAAACGATCGCAACTTAGCCCAGAAGATCATTGATTTCCTGTCAGATGTGATCGATTCGATTAAGAACCTGATTAAAACCGGCAGCACACGCGCAGCAGCAAAGAATCTGGAACAGGATGTACAGATGTATGAAGATGCCCGCTATGCTTGGCTGCTTGGTCTGGAGCAAGGCAGCAAGGACTATAAAGCAGGTAAAGAAAGAGCGGATAACATCATGCAAAGCAGCAAGTATGAATTAAATCAGTTTGGATTTGAGGAATACGGAGAGAAAGAAAAAGGCTGGTGGAAAAATAACGACAGTATCATAATATGCAACACAAAACAAGATATTGCAGATTTTTACCGCGATCATGTCCACAAAAAACCATATGCGAGATTATATATTGGAAAAATAGGTCCAGAGCTCGCGCAACGGATTTACAAAGACACAGGAGTCAATACAGAAAATTTAAATGTTGCCATTACAAGCGAGTTTGAAGACAGCCATAGCAATCCAGAAAAAGAAAGATCGAGAGGGCAGACACCGGTAACGCCGGAGATACTATCAAGACTTCCGGAAATTATATCAAGCTACGATAAGGTAGAAAATACAACCAGTTCCAAAGATAGAAAACCAGTTCTGAAATTCGAGAAGGATATTAATGGAAAAAATGTTGCCGTAGAATACGTTAGAAGCAAGAAAGGAATGCTTGAGCTGCATACAATGTATGCGTGGGAAAATAAAAATAGCAGGAGTGTATCCACTACGCTTACAATGCCAGAAAAAACTGACCCGTACAGAACGTCCGAAACGTATAGCGTCATTACTCCTGCTACTAAGGACAATATACAACCAGTTACAGAAAAAAGCAAGACTCGTTTCCAGTTACAGGATGTTGATAGTGAAGGAAACAACCTTACAGATCAGCAGAAGGAATTTTTTAAAGATTCAAAGATTGTTACAGAAGATGGGAATCTGAAAGTAATGTATCATGGATCACCAAATGAGTTTACAGTATTTGATAGAAAGAAAGCCAGATCATCAGCGTATTTTGGCAAGGGATTTTATTTTAGCGATAGTAGTAATCAGGCGGGGGTATATGGGAACAACTATAAAGTATACCTGAATATCAAAAATCCCATTCATGCAGGCACAAATGATATTACAAAATCCCAGCTTAGAAAATTTGTTCAGGCAGTTGCTAAAAATGAAGACTACGGAATTGATAATTATGGGTATGATGCTACAGTAACAAGTGTAACAAATGATATCTATGGAAAAGATGACTTTGAAATGCTTCAGGATATTAACGCAACATGTATTGGTGATTTTGCGGAGGCAGTAAAGCTTTTTAACAAAGTAAATAAGACGGATTATGATGGAATTGTGGTGCCGACAGAAACAGTTGCTTTTGAGCCTAATCAGATAAAGAATGTAACAAATGAAGGACCTACGAATGATCCGGACATTAGATATCAGCTGGATGATGTAGACGATACTATGACTGAGCGTAGAATTCAGGCATTGCAAGACCAAAATGAAGCTTTAAAGCAGGCGAATGATCTTCTGGAGCAGCAGTTTAAACTGACGGATAAGGATGCGGTACGGACGGAGGATATTAAAAAAGTTGCAAGGAATATCCTGAAAGAATATGGTAGCAAATATCCGAGTGAAACATTGGAAAGAAACTTGTCTAAGCTTTATCAGTATATCCGTGGTGCTGATCAGGTGGATGGACAAGCCATTACAGAAGCAGCTACCAGTATGGGTAAAAGCATCTTGAAAAAGTCACAATCGGTGGAAACAGAACAGACTGAAAGATATAAAGATGTGCGAGACTTGATAAAGAATACAAAAATCTCAATTTCGGATCAAGATAAACCTGATCTTGCATCTGAAGGGGGATATAATGATTTCAGAAGACATAATTTTGGAAGGATGAAATTGGGAGCTGATGGAGTATCAATAGATTCGTTTTATACAGATACATTAAACCCGGCAGATCCTGAAAAATTCCCTTTGAGCATAACACATCCAGCTGACCGACTGAAACAAGTAGCAGCATTTTTAGATGAAACAGCTCCGCAAGTTATAAATCCGTATGCTGCTGATATGGAAGAAATGTCATACATGATCGGTCAAGAAATTTTAGATTCGTATTTTGATGTGAGAAAACCAAGTGCGACGTTTGCTGATAAAAAAGAGGCTCAGATGCAAAAATTGCGCTGGCAGTATCAGCAGAAGATAAGAGACTATAAAAATGATTTGAAATCAAAGTATGATGAAAGCCTTAAACAGATTAAAAAGCAGAACCTTGAAGAAAGTGCACGCCTGGCAGAACAGTATAAAAACCTCACAGAAGCAGAGCGAAAAGAGCAGAGGGAGTATTATAAAAAAAGGATGGATGATCTGCGAAACAGCAAGAACCAGGAATTGGCTGCCATGCAGCAGAGGAGCAAAGAGCGGATCAAGTCATTGCGGGAGAATCAGCAGAAAAGGGAAGATAAGAGACAGATCATCAAAGAAAGAAAAAAATTACAGAATTGGTTGCTGAAACCGACTGATTCAAAGCATATTCCAGAGGGACTGAGACAATCTGTAGCGGCTTTCCTGAACAACATTGATTTTTCTCCAAATGATGAGGATAGTGAGATCAAGACCCAGCGAAAAGAAGACTGGAAAGCAGCCCAGGATGCATTTAAGGAGATTCTGGATAATGGCGGTGTTTATGTGGACCAGAAGACTGGTGATACCATGACCATGGATATTGACCCAGATATTGCGCAACGCATTCAGGAACTAATTGAAAAAACAAAGGGAATTGATAAACTGGATAACTTGGATGCATATAGCATGGGTGAGCTTAAAAAGACAGTTATGGCTATGAAAAAGGCTATTACAGAAGTAAATGATCTTAAGAGCAACAAAAAATCTGGAGAACTGAGTATTCTGGCAGATGGAGTGTTTAGGGATCTGGAGCAGAGGCGGAATAAGGTGGAGTATGTAGGACCTGCGGGAATGGGAGATAAACTGTTGAATTATGACATGCTGGATCCGCAGACCATGTTTGGAAAAATGGGAGACAACATGAAGTCCACATATGATGCATTGCGTAGCGGACTGGATAAAAAGACAGAAAAATTGAAATCTGCTCAGGAATATGTGGATGATATTGTGGATAAGTATGGAATCAAGCCTAAAGAATTGCGTGAATGGACGGGATCAAATGCTAAGACTCAGCATTTTAAGACATCGAGAGGTGAGATTGATCTTACAGTAGCCCAGGTGATGTCGCTGTATGAGTTAAACAAAAGAAGCCAGGCCAGAGGCCATATGTATGATCGAAACGGCGGTATTAAGCAGGCGCCGGTAGTTGGAAAAGCCAAATTGGAAGGAACGACTTATACACCGGCACAGTTCAAGAAGAATTATCGCCCTGTAAAGGTTACGGCCGCAGATGTAGAAACGATCACAAAGACTTTGACACCGGCGCAGCGTGCTCTTGCGGATGGATTGCAGCAGTTTATGGGAGATCAGTGTGCAGCCTGGGGAAATGAAGTAACCATGGACATGTATGGTTATGAGAAATTCACAGCAAAGAATTATTTCCCAATTAGCACAGATAAAAACTATGTGGCAACCAGGCAGGGAGATGCGGGAAATAAAGCGTCAACCATTAAGAACATGGGAATCACCAAGAGCACAACCCCATATGCGAATAATCCATTGATTATTGAGGACATCTTTGATGTGTTTAGCCGCCAGGTTGATAACATGAGTACATATAATGCCTATGTAATCCCACTGTCAGATCTTAATAAGGTGTACAATTATAAGGACACCAGAGGAATGACTGAGTTTGGATCATCTATTAAAGAAGAGATAGAAAGGACCTTTGGAAAGCAGGGAAATGATTATATCGTCAAGCTGGTTTCAGATATCAACGGGACAGTAAATAAAGATAAAAGCATAGCCAGCCAACTGGTCTCAAACATGAAAGCGGCTTCTGTAGCTGGAAATCTGCGTGTAGCTGCCCAGCAGCCAACAGCTTACATAAGAGCTAGTATGGAGATCAATCCTAAATATCTTGCCAGAGGCGCGACGACCATCACCAGAAAAGGCCAGTGGGACCTTATATGTAAATACGCCCCTATTGCGCAATGGAAAGATTGGGGATTTTACCGCATGGATACCAGCCGACAAATGAAAGATATCATGTTTAACACCGACAGTACAAAGCAGCGGTTTGTTAATGCAACTATGATCTTGGCAGAAAAAGGCGATCAACTGGCCTGGAATCGCCTATGGAGAGCTTGCGAATACGAGTGTATGGATCAGCATCCGGATCTGAAAGAAGGCACGGAAGAATTTTACGAGCGGGTAGGCAAGAGATTTAGCGAAGTTGTAGACAAGACACAGGTAGTTGATTCAATCTTACATCGTACTCAGATTATGAGAAGCCAGAGCGAAATCAATCAGCTGGCTACTAGCTTCATGGCTGAACCGCTAAAAACTTATGATATGCTCTACCGCGCTGCAACAGATGTAAAAACGAAGAAAGAAGGCTCGAAGAGCAGAGCAGTACGCGCCGCAACTGTATTTGTCCTTACCGGTGTAGCCACGTCAATAGCTGCATCAGCGGTTGATATGCTCAGAGATGATGACCGAGATAAGAACAGCAAGGAAAAGTACATAGACAGCCTTAAATCAAACATTTTCGATAACCTGAACCTTTTGAATAACATCCCATGGGTGAAAGAAATTCCCTCCATTATTGCCGGATACACGCCAACCAGAGCGGATCTGTCTGGCTTTGAGGATATGATATACGCTTGGAATCAGATTAATAAGTTAAAAGACGGCACAAGTAAGTATACACCACAGTACGTAGCTGTATACACGGCTCAGATGGCGAGCAAGCTCACCGGAATCCCGATTAAGAGTCTTACAAGAGACATGGGAGCTGTCATTGATTCTATTTTTGATTCAGCAGGAGGCAAAGCGGATTATACATGGCTGAAACAAAAGTACGACATGGGAAGCAAAGAAAATCTTGAAATGTATACAAAAATGATGATCCAGGCTCACAGAAACGGAGATCAGGATTTCCAGAAGAAAATCAAGGATGATCTTAACAAAGCGGGAATTGATAACGATACGATAACAAACAAGATTAAAACGGTGATTAAATCAGAGTTAATCGGCAAAGATTCTGTAAATCCGCTGGTAGAGGCGGCGGCCCAGGCAAAGCAATCATATGACCTGGAAGCTTACGAGGATGCGGTAAGTCAGCTCACATCCCAGGGATATGCCACAAAGATCGTAAAATCCGCCATTGATGCCAGGATCAAACAGTTAGAAGGAAAAGAAGAGATTGACTGGGAGGCAGAGGTACAGACAGAACCAGATAGCCTGTATGGAGATATCCTGATGGAGCAGGACGCAGCAGAGGATAGCAGCAGTGTAACACTCTATAGCAATTCGGATCTACTGGCAGCAATAGGCCGCTATGATAATAAAAATGCTAAATCGCTGGATCCTTTTAAAAAGATGGCAGATGCCATTGTAAAAAGTAAGGTAAAAGCAGGAAAGACACAGAAAGAGGCTGTAGGTTCGATAAAAACATCCATTACAAGCCATTATAAGCCTTTATGGATTGCAGCTGACAGAAAAGGTAGAGAAGATATCCAGAATGTCCTTAAACAGCTTAAGGTAAATGGAAAGGCTCTGTATACGGGAGAAGATTGGACGAATTGGAATAAGGCAGCAAAAAAGAAACAAAAGAAGCAGTAGGAATAGGGAGGACCAGGTATCATAAAAAGTACCTGGTTTTTTCTATGCAATAGTAATATAATAAAGTGATAAAATGCAAACGGCTATTTCAGTATAATTACTGATGTAGTCGTTTTTTCATAATAATTCTATTTATGACCTGAAAAGACAGTTCAAAAACAGAAAATGAGTAAACTAAAAAAATATTAATTAAACAAGTTGTTGACTGATTGAACAAAATATGATATTATGATGATGTAAACAAAGGATAACATGAAAATAAGGAGGAGAATGCTATGTTGACAAATTTTGGTAAAACGTTGCGAAAGATAAGAATTGATCACAATGAGTTGCTGAAAGACATGGCAAAGCGTTTAAATGTTACCGTAGCCTATTTATCGGCGGTTGAAAATGGTAAACGGGAAGTACCGGATAATTGGATTGATGTAATTGCTGATTCATATAAGTTATCTTCTATTGAAAAAGCAGAATTGCAAAAGTATGCATACGAAGATAAAGATTCATTAAAAATCAGTTTTGCATCAATTGAAAGCGAAGAAAAGGAATTGGCATTGGCATTTGCCAGATCATTTAAAACTTTGTCCGATACAGAAAGACAAGAATTGCTAAATATGTTTAATAAACAATAAGGAGGATTGAATGAGTTATATTGCAAAAGCTAGATCAAGGGCTCAAATTAGAGAAACAGCAAGATTAATTCGAAAACTTCAGGGTGCAGAGTCAGAATTGTATTTTCCTATCTTGGATTTTATGGAGAAAACTCTTCCGATGATTAATCCTGCATTTTCGTTTAGAGTAATACCAGAAGATGAAATGGGAGAATGCGAAGGATTAACACTTCCAGAAAAAAATGAGATATTAATCAGATCAGATGTTTATGATCGTGCGTATGATGGTGGTGGAAGAGAAAGATTAACAATAGCACATGAGCTTTATCATTACCTTCAGCATTCAAAACAGACTATAGCATTTGCAAGAACTAACGGACAGCCTATACCTGCGTATAAAGATCCAGAATGGCAAGCGGATGCCTTTGGCGGTGAATTGTTGGTATCCTATGATTTGGCACGAGAGTTGCCGGTTGAAGAAATTGTTGGATCATGTGGAGTTTCCGAAGCGGCAGCTAAAACGCAATATAAAAAAATGCATTGATGTAATGGATAATTTCCTTTACATAGAAAAAACCAAGCACAAAAATGCTTGGTCATTTGTTGAAGAGTTGTCACTGTTCAACTGGTTTATAGTTCTTTCTAAGCAATTGAATTATAGCACAGTGACTTTCCTTCCGCAAGTGAAAAAAGTGAAAGGAGAGTGATATTTATGTGGATTTTTCGAACATGGATCACTGCTAGAGACGGTACGAAGATTTACGCTAAAGATCACGGCAAAAAGGCCTTTCGATTCTGGGTTGGTCCTGGATCAGAGCCTGCCAAAAAGAACTAGCTAATTGTAGGAGGGACTTTTTGCCGGTTGGAGTTCCTCTGGTTTCGGGAAAGGAGCCAGAGATATGGCTAAGACTAAAAACAGTGTTAGAGGTGTACAACAGAAGAAAAATTGTAGTTGTAAAATCGTATACTAAAGAGGATGGAACACGGGTAAAAGAGCATAGACGTTCTACACCAAATTAGGACAGGAGATGAACGAATGGATAGAGAAATAATATTAACTGATATGAAAAAATATAGTGGATATAGAAAAGAATTATATCAAGAATTATTAGATGAAAAACGTGATCGACTTGAAATGATAAAGTCAGAAAATGAACAAGCATATAGAAAAATATGTAAAAAAACGGTAGAGTACGAGTTGATTGGTGACATTTATGGATATGATACAGATGAAGCAGTACAAATTGCTGATGATTTTGAAGGTTTGCGCGATTGTTATGAACAAAGAAATTGTAAAGAAGAAATAGATGCATTAACTATGGAGATAAAATGGCTAGAAATACAACTGAGAGAAATAGGATTTAAAGAATCAGAAAACATAAAAGAACCTTGATTTTTTAAAAAGTTAGAGTGGTGTTTGGCCGGCAGAGCTAAATACCACTTTTTTAATTAAATGAAATAGTAATTTAGATAGCAGTAAAATTAAAAGCAAATCATTTACTACAACTGTGGATCAGTATTCTCAAGTTGCCGTTACTGTTTCGGGTACAATAATTGCTGCTATATCTGCCAGATATTTGGTTATTGTGCAAGAGGATAACCATACATTAAGACTATTTGGAAATATTGGACAGTATCAATTAAACAGCGTTAATAAGGGAACTATTGTAAATGTAAGAGACCGTTTCAAGTTTTGTGTAAACGTTAAAAACTGATATAAGATTTGTGAATAGTTACAATGGGCAGAGCCGATTTTCCGGATTCTGCCCATATCTGCATTATACAGTAGTTTTTAGGCATGTCAATAAAACCTGCCTAAAATTGACTGCTTTACAGGTTCCGCCCTGCCAGACGTTCTTCAAAATAAATTTCAAGCTGGGAATGGATCTGTCCCCAGTCCTGCCTGTGTCCGGTCCATTTTTTCGTGATATCCATGGTTGCCAGATACAGCATTTTCAAAAGGCTGTCATCCGACGGAAATACCGCCTTGCTTTTAGTCACTTTCCGGAGCTGGCGGTTGAATCCTTCAATGGCATTTGTGGTATAAATCA
>ERZ772900.1494-NODE-1494-length-20675-cov-79.489525_pt1 | contig 20675 bp, 16 predicted proteins | sample MGYA00512124_ERZ772900 | MGnify/ENA primary metagenome ERZ772900 (study PRJEB29015, sample SAMEA2737716) | human gut metagenome | biome: human gut; feature: human-associated habitat; material: faeces | place: China | collected 2012 ... | reverse complement strand
GTTCGAAGGCTGTAGACTTCATCGCACTCAACGACGGTTCTACTATCAAGAACATACAGATCGTGGTAGACCCCACCAAGTTCGACGCCGAGATGCTGAAGCAGATCACCACCGGTGCCTGCATCAGCGCAGTAGGTACGCTCGTAGAGAGCCAGGGTGCAGGTCAGACATCTGAGATACAGTGCGAGAGCCTCGAGGTGTACGGACTCTGCGGCAGCGACTACCCGATGCAGAAGAAGGGCCAGTCGTTCGAGTACATGCGCCAGTACGCCCACCTGCGTCTGCGCACCAACACATTCGGTGCAGTGATGCGCATACGCCACAACATGGCTATGGCTATCCACACCTACTTCCACGAGCACGGCTACTTCTACTTCAACACTCCGCTCATCACCGCAAGCGACTGCGAGGGTGCCGGTCAGATGTTCCAGGTTACGACCAAGAACCTCTACAACCTGAAGAAGACCGAGGACGGCAAGATCGACTACTCTGACGACTTCTTCGGCAAGCAGACATCGCTCACCGTGTCAGGACAGCTCGAGGGCGAACTCGGAGCAACAGCACTCGGAGCCATCTACACCTTCGGTCCTACATTCCGCGCAGAGAACTCGAACACTCCGCGCCACCTGGCTGAGTTCTGGATGGTAGAGCCGGAAGTGGCATTCCTCGACCTCGCCGGACTCATGGACCTCGAGGAGGACTTCATCAAGTACTGCATCCGTTGGGCACTCACCAACTGCAAGGACGACATCGAGTTCCTCAACAAGATGATTGACAAGAGCCTCATCGCACGTCTCGAAGGCGTACTCAACTCCGAGTTCGTTCGTCTGCCTTACACCGAGGGTATCCGCATCCTGCAGGAGGCTATACAGAACGGCAAGAAGTTCGAGTTCCCATGCGAGTGGGGCGACGACCTCGCTTCGGAGCACGAGCGCTACCTCGTGGAGGAGCACTTCAAGAAGCCGGTTATCATGACCAACTATCCGAAGGCTATCAAGGCGTTCTACATGAAGATAGACGCAGAGGAGAGCGGCTTCGGCGGCAAGAGCGGCGAGACCGTTCAGGGCACCGACGTACTCTTCCCGCAGATTGGCGAGATCATCGGCGGTTCTGTACGCGAGGAAAGCTACGACAAGCTGATGAACGAGATTGAGGAGCGCAACATCCCGATGAAGGATATGACATGGTACCTCGACACACGCAAGTACGGCTCATGTCCGCACGCAGGCTTCGGCCTCGGCTTCGAGCGTCTCATCCTCTTCGTAACTGGTATGCAGAACATACGCGACGTCATCCCGTTCCCGCGTACTCCGAAGAGCGCAGAGTTCTAAACGACTTTATTAAAGACACACTATAATAATGTGGGTGCAGCAGGCAAACACCTGTTGCACCTTTTTTTCATTTTGTCTGTAGCGATTAAGCATTTACCGATTTTTATGCTTATCTTTGCAGAAAATACACAAATCAGTTTATGACCGATCTTGCAAGCTATTTCCCCATAACCGACCCCACCCTGATATTCTTTGTGGTGATGCTCATCATTCTGTTTGCCCCAATCATCATGGGCAAGCTGCGCATCCCGCATATCATTGGCATGGTGCTCGCCGGAGTAGCCATAGGCAAGTACGGCTTCAACATCCTTGCGCGCGACGACTCGTTTGAACTCTTTGGCAAGGTAGGACTCTACTACATCATGTTCCTCGCCTCACTCGAGATGGATATGGAGGGCGTAAAGCGCAACAAAGGGCGGTTCTTAGGTTTCGGCGTGCTCACGTTCGCCTTTCCGCTCATCCTCACCTACTTCGCCAGCACCAAGCTGCTCGGCTACCCGGTGTTCGCCTCGCTACTGTTAGGATGCCTTATGGCATCTAACACGCTCATCGCCTACCCCATCGTCGGCCGCTACGGTCTGCAACGCAAGCCAAGCGTCACACTATCGGTAGGCTCCTCAATGATTTCGCTACTCATGGCACTCGTGACGCTCACCGCCATCGTCGCCTCTTATGGAGGCGAGACGAGCGTGTGGTTCTGGCTGCTCTTCGTGGGCAAGTTCGTGGGCTACTGCGTAGCCATGTTCCTGCTCATACCGCGCTTCACACGCTGCTTTCTCCGACGTTATAGCGACTCCGTCATGCAGTTCATCTTCGTTATGTCGATGCTCTTTATGAGTGCGGCAGCAAGCGAGGCGGTGGGGTTGGAAGGCATTATCGGCGCGTTCGTGGCTGGCATCATCCTGAACCGCTACATACCGCACGTGTCGCCACTAATGAACCGCATCGAGTTCATCGGCAATGCGCTCTTCATACCCTACTTCCTCATCGGTGTAGGTATGCTCATCAACGTGCGACTGCTCTTCGAGAGCAGCACCATCATCATCGCCATGCTCGTCATCGCAGGCTTCGGAACGCTCGGCAAAGCCATCGCAGCCTATAGCGCAGCCTCCATGTTCCGCCTGCCGAAGTCGTCGGGCAATATGATGTTCGGACTCACCTCGGCACACGCAGCCGGTGCCATCGCCATGCTTATGATCGGTATGCGCGTAGAGCTGGAACCAGGCAAACCACTCGTCACCGACGACATGCTGAACAGCGTGGTGCTGATGATTCTCGTGACGTGCATAATCTCAACAATGATGACCGAGCGTGCGGCGCAACAGATTACGCTGCGCGACCGTGAGATGCCGAGCGACGAGAAGCCAACAGCCGAGGAGAAGATACTCATCCCGCTGAAATACCCCGAATACGCGCAACGCCTCGTCAACATGGCGATGCTCATGCGCAACCCGAAGAACACCACACAACTCGTGGGCTTGAACGTGGTGTACGACGACGACGACATGCAGCGCAACCTGGAACAGGGCAGCCGACTGCTCGAGCGCATGACACAGTATGCTGCATCGGCAGATATGACCATGCAGACGCAGGTGCGCGTGGCAGCGAACATTGCCAACGGCATACGCCACGCCTTCAAGGAGTTCCGCGCTACGGACATCATAATAGGTATGCACATGCACCCAGAAGTGTCGCAGAAGTTCTGGGGCGCGTTCCACCAGAGCCTCTTCAACGGCCTCAACTCGCAGATCATAATGGCTCGTCTCAACCAACCGCTCCCCACGATACGCCGCATAAAGGTGGTAGTACCGTCGAGAGCACAGTTCGAGCCTGGCTTCTATCGTTGGCTCGAACGCCTGTCGCGCTTGGCGTGCAACATGGAGTGCCACACGGAGTTCCACGGACGTGGCGACACACTGCCGCTCATAGCCGAATACATCAAGCACCACTACCCCACGATGCGCTGCTCGTTCACCGAGATGGCCCACTGGAACGAGATGCCACGCATAGCGGAGAGCATACAGAAGGACCACCTCTTCGTAGTGGTTACGGCCCGAAAGGGTACCGTGTCGTTCAAGAATGCGTTGGAGCATCTGCCCGAAGAGATAAAGCACCACTTCTCTGGCTCGAACATCATGATTATCTTCCCCGACCAGCATGGCGACGCAATGGACGAAATGACCTTCGCTCAGCCGCAGCATACCGAGGATCAGAGTGCATACGAGGCAATCGGAAAGTGGATCAAGAAGAAGTTTTGAATTTTGAATTAAAAGACTAATCTCAACACCTCACCATAACAACATAACAACCCCTCAACATCTCAACACCATATGATCGACATAAAAGGAATAACCAAGAGCTTCGGCTCGCTGCAAGTGCTCAAGGGCATCGACTTGCATATAGACAAAGGAGAAGTAGTGAGCATTGTCGGCCCGAGCGGTGCCGGCAAGACAACACTGCTGCAGATAATGGGTACACTCGACAAACCCGACAGTGGTGCTATCAGCGTTGACGGCGTCGACGTGATGCGCCTCTCGTCGAACAAGCTGAGCGACTTCCGCAACCAGCACATCGGCTTCGTCTTCCAGTTCCACCAGCTGCTGCCGGAGTTCACCGCCCTCGAGAACATCATGATACCCGCCTACATCGGCGGCAAAGGCACGGCGGAGGCGAAGAAACGCGCCCTCGAACTACTCGACTTTATGGGACTTGCCGACCGCGCCAACCACAAACCCAACGAACTCTCGGGTGGCGAGAAGCAGCGCGTGGCTGTGGCACGTGCACTGGTGAACAACCCGGCAGTGGTGTTCGCCGACGAACCTTCAGGCTCGCTCGACTCGAAGAACAAGGCAGAGCTGCACCAGCTCTTCTTCGACCTGCGCGACAAGTTCGGACAGACGTTCGTCATCGTCACACACGACGAACACCTCGCCTCTATCACCGACCGCACAATACACATCGTGGACGGACAGATAAAGGTGTAGTATTAGTGAAACAAGCAACCAAACGAACAACAAAACAATATGATAAAACTCGGCGACTACAATAAAATGACCGTCGTGAAGGAGGTGGACTTCGGTATCTACCTCGACGGCGGCGACGAAGGAGAAATACTCATGCCGAAACGCTATGTGCCCGAAGGCACAAAGGCGGGCGACGAACTAAACGTGTTCATCTACCTCGACCAGGACGAGCGACCAGTGGCAACGACAGAGACACCGCTGTGTAAGGTGGGTGACTTCGCCTACCTCGAAGTGTCGTGGGTGAACGAGTACGGCGCATTCCTCAACTGGGGCTTGATGAAGGATCTCTTCTGCCCGTTCCGCGAGCAGAAAAAGCGTATGCAGAAGGGCGAGAGCTACATCGTACATGTACACATCGACGAGGAGAGCTACCGCATCGTGGCATCGGCTAAGGTGGAGAAGTACTTCGCAGAGCGTCACCCGTTCTACAACCACGGGCAGGAGGTAGACCTGCTGGTATGGCAGAAGACAGAGATGGGCTTCAAGGTGATCATCGACAACTGCTACCCGGGTCTGGTCTACGAGGGACAGGTGTTCCGCTACCTGCACACCGGCGACCGCGTGAAGGGATACATCGGCACCGTCCGTCCCGACGGAAAGATCGACGTTACGCTGCAACCTACCGGACGACAGCAGACACTCGACTTCGCCGACACGCTGCTGCAATACCTAAAGGAGCACGACGGCAAGTGCGACCTGGGCGACAAGAGCGACGCAGAAGACATCAAGCGACGTTTCCAGGTGAGCAAGAAGGTGTTCAAGCGTGCCGTTGGCGACCTCTACCGCCAGCGACTCATCAGCATAACACCCGACGGACTGACACTCAACTAACTGCTCTTGAAAACTAAAACAAAACACAATGGAGCCGAACAATCTACTAAACTGCATAAAAGCATTCGCTAAACGAATATGCGCAACGCTTCTCGCCGCACTCGCTGTGTCGCTACTGACCATCGGGTGCGGCGACAGAAGCGCACGCGACGCTAACAATAGCGACTCAACACGCATAAACAAACTCAAGCAGATTGACGACTCGGTGATGACCCTTGCACCTTCTGTCAAGCAACTCATCGCCGACGGCATACGCACCGCGCCCGACAGTATGACCGCCTACGAGTATCGCCTGCGCGAAGCACGCTACCTAACGCTACCGACCGTCCCGAACGCTTTAAAGACCACATCGAGAACATACTGCGCTTCGCCGAACAGCAACAAAAACGGGAACTGAACAACGCAGAGAAGCGACGACTCAACACGCTCATCGCCGGCGCATACAACTGTCGCGCGGCTTACTACCACAACTTCCATCGCAAGCAGCATCAAGCCATACAACTTTATAAGGCAGCTTACTCATTGCTTGCCAACAGCGACTCCGAACACAACATGCCGAAGGTGTGTGCCAACCTTGCCGATGCCTACATACAGGACAACAACATGCCGATGGCAGCGCAATGGTATCGACGTGCACTCTTCCTCGTCGACTCGCTCGCACTGCCCCCGAAGGAGAACGTCACGCTCTACATGGGACTGGCGCAGATATACCTCTCGCTGCACGACTTCGACACCGCACTACATTATTATAAAGCTACGGAGGAGCATTTCAACATGATGTCGCCGTCGATGCAGGCTTACTTCCTAAACAACTTCGGCAACTACTACTACTTTAAAAAGAACTACCGACAGGCTCTTGACAAGTTTCTGCGCATGAAGCAGAACCTCGAACGCCATGGTATGCAGAACAATTTCGACATGTACCTGTGCAAGGTGAACCTCGCCGATGTCTATCTCAACCTCGACAGCATCCGCACAGCACAACGCTACCTCGACGAGGTGGAGCCTTATTTCCACAAGCGCGACGACTTCACGGCACTCCACTACTGCAAGACAATACGCATCGGCATAGCCACAAAGACGGGCAACATCGCCACCGCGCAACGCCTGATTGCAGACAACGACGAAACACAACACCCCGTGCAGTACACACTCGTGAACTTGCGCAACCGCTACCTACAGAAGTACTACGAGCAGGTGGGCAACTTCCGCCGCGCCTACGAACTGTTGCAGAGCAACTACGCGTACAACGACTCGCTCGAACATAACCACTCCAACATGCGCTCAGCCGACATCATGGCACGCTTCACCAGCGACACGCTGCAGCTGCGCCACGACTTGATGATTGAACACAAGAACGCCACCATCGCAAAGACGAAAAACCAGCTGACACTCGCCATCGCTATCATGCTGATACTCGTGTTGATACTCATACTGTGGTTCATGTACATAAAACGCAAACAGCTGAAGGCACAGATGGATATTATGAACCTGCGCCTCAATATCGTGCGCAACCGCATCTCGCCCCACTTCGTGTTCAACGTGCTGAACAACAAGATTATCAACTCCGAACAGAGCGAGGCAACGGAGCTGCAGGACCTGACACGCCTCATACGCACCAACCTCGATATGTCGCGACAGCCTGCCGTGACGCTCGCCGAGGAACTCGACTTCGTGGAGAAGTACATCCGCGTGGAGCGTTTCATGTTAGGCAGCGACTTCGTGTGGCACATCAACGTTGCACCCGACGTAGACCGTGAGCAGGTGCGCGTGCCGTCGATGTTCCTACAGATACTCACCGAGAACGCCATCATACACGGACTGAAGGGATGGGACGGACACAAAGAACTGACCATCTACGTACACCGCGAGCAACGCACCACCGTCATCAGCGTAAGCGACAACGGACCGGGCTTCAACGCCTCTAACGGAACGTTCAAGAAGAAGACCGGAATGGGCATCATATCGCAGACCATAGCGATAACCAACATGCATAACAAGAACAAAATACGCTTCGAGATTACCAACATAGAGAACAACGGAACTGTCTGCGGATGCCGTGCCACACTGCGCGTGCCCGACGGAGTGAGGTTCCTATAACAACTAAAAAGAAAAGACTTATGATGAAGATCGTAATTGTAGACGACGACAGAGCTGCCGCTGACGCACTCGCCCAAAAGTTATCCGCCTTCGACGAGACACAGCTATGCGGCATAGCTCTCAACGGCATGGACGGACTGCGCCTCGTGAACGAGACGCGACCCGACGTACTATTCCTCGATATCGAGCTGCCCGACATCTCGGGCATTGAGTTTCTGGAACGTGCCAACATTCTGCCACAATACAAGTGCCGCACGGTGATGTACACCGCGCACGACCGCTTCATGCTGTCGGCGTTCCGCAACAAGGCGTTCGACTATCTGATGAAACCCATCGACGACACCGAGCTGCGCAACATCATACGCCGCGTGTGCATCGAGATGGCTGGCGTACCCGATGCCGACTGCACCTCTGCTGCTCATCAGCCTACCGACACAAGCTCACCAACTGCCGACTTTGGCAACTACAACGCGCTTGATGCAGACAACGGCATCACCTGCCGCAACGACGGCAAGTTCATCGTCTACACCAACTCCGTCGACTTCCGACTGGTGGACATACGCGAGATTGGCGTGCTCACCTACAACCGCGAGCTACGCCTGTGGGAGATGACACTCTCCAACCAGAAGGCACCGATACGCCTGAAGCGCAACGTTGGCAGCGATGCATTGCTCTCGCTGAACAACCAACTGGTGCGCGTGAGCCAGAAGCACATCATCAACCTCGGCTACCTCATGGAGGTGACAAACAACACCTGCCGCTTCTATCCACCGTTCGATAAGGTTGAGGATGTGAAGGTGGGACGGCTCTTCCGCAAGAAACTCATCGACCAGTTCTGCAACCTATAAACAACAAAGCAGAACATATCAACAAGAGGTATAATAACAACAAAAGGCAGAAATACGCAATGTATTTCTGCCTTTGTTTTTCTTGTTGTCTGACGGGTGATTACTCAGCTGAAGGAGCAACAACGCGACGCTCAGCGATGCGTGCCTTCTTACCAGTAAGGTTGCGGAGGTAGTAGAGCTTAGCGCGACGTACCTTACCATGCTTGTTCACCTCGATGCTCTCGATGTTCGGCGACTCGATAGGGAAGATACGCTCTACACCTACTGTACCTGACATCTTACGAACGGTGAAACGCTTCTTGTCTCCGTGGCCAGAGATCTTGATAACTACACCACGGTAGAGCTGAATACGCTCCTTTGTACCCTCGATAATTTTGTAAGCGACTGTGATTGTGTCACCTGAACGGAACTCAGGGAACTTCTTGCCGGTTGCAAATGCTTCTTCAGCAACTTTAATTAAATCCATTTCTTTTGATAATTAAATTTGTTTATCGTTCTCGCGCAACATAATCGGGCTACTCATCTTCCCGTCATCGGTTACGCCGAAAAGCGGTTGCAAAGTTACGACTTTTTATTCGTTCGGCAAAATTTTATCAGAAATAATGAGTATCTTTGCACTATGTTTATATAAAGTTTAACATTACACTATTAAAATCAAAACTCACATATAATGAACCGATTACACACCATAAGCCTTTCGGCTGCCGCCCTTGCGCTCGCCCTCGCTTCGTGCTCTACGAAGCAGTACCAGGTGGCATCAGTGGAGCGCACACGCATACTTATCGACTCGCGCTACGACAACAGTACCGACCCAGAGGTGCAGAACGCCAACGCCGCCCTGCTCGTACACAAGAAGCAGGTGGACGCGGAGATGAACCCCGTGCAGGGCTACGCTGCCACCGACCTGTGGGTGAAACGTCCGGAGAGTCCGCTGTCGAACCTGCTTGCCGACATACTCGTATGGAGCAGCGCGAAGTTCAACGAGCAGCCCGACTTCGCCATATACAACGTAGGCGGAATACGTGCCGCGCTGAGCAAGGGTGCCGTGACACGCGGCAACATACTCGACGTGGCTCCGTTCGAGAACAAGATATGCTTCCTCACGCTCAGCGGCAACGACGTATTGGAGTTGTTCGCGCAGATAGCCATGCGCCACGGCGAGGGATTGAGCCATTCGCTGCGCCTCACCGCCACGGCTGACGGCAAGCTCGTCTCTGCCACTATCAACGGCAACCCCGTCGACCCCAATGCTAAGTATCGCGTGGCTACACTCGACTACCTGGCACAGGGCAACGACCACATGGAGGCATTCCGCAAGAAGACCGACGTGGTGTCGCCCACGGGTGAAGAGAACAACGTGCGCTTCCTCATCGAGCAGTACTTCAAGGCTGCCAACGACAAAGGCGAGGCGGTGAGCCGCACCGTGGAGGGACGCATGACAATCGTTGAAAAGTAAAAGAGTAAAAAAGTAAAAAGTAGGAGGTATGGGCATCTTGCCCATACCACGCAGCCACAAAAGCTTTTAAAGGTAAAAAAGTAAAAAAGTAAAAGAGTAAAAAGGTAAAAAGTAAAATGAAACGCTACATATACATTATAGCCATTGCGCTTGCCACCACGCTCAGCGCGGCAGCGCAGAAGACCATAGAGATACTGCACACCAACGACACGCACAGCTGCATCATGCCGCTCAACCCCAACCTCGCCGACACGCTCGTAGCCGGCAGAGGTGGCTTCATACGCCGCATGGAGATGATACGCCAAGAGCGTGAAGCCAACCCCGACGTACTGCTCTTCGACTCGGGCGACTTCTCGCAAGGCTCGCCCTACTACACCCTCTTCAAAGGCTCGGTGGAGACGGAGCTGATGTCGGCTATGAAGTACGACGCTGTGGCGATAGGCAACCACGAGTTCGACTTCGGACTGGAGAACATGGCACGCATCTTCCGCGAAGCTAAGTTCCCCATCGTATGCGCCAACTACGACTTCCGCGGCACCGTCGTCGACGGACTCACAAAGCCCTACGTCATTCTGAAACGCAACGGCTTGCGCATCGGCGTGTTCGGCGTGTCGCCGAAGCTCGACGGACTTGTTGACGCCACAAAGTGCGTAGGCGTGAAGTATCTCGACCCCATAGCCACAGCCGACGAGGTGGCACGCGAGCTGCGCCACAAGCAGAAGTGCGACGTGGTGATATGCCTATCCCACCTCGGCTGGAGCATGGAGAACGACGTGGACGATGCCGACATGCTCGCACAAAACCACGACATCGACCTCGTGCTCGGCGGACACTCCCACTCCTACTTCACCGAACTGAAGTATGCGCCCAACGCCGACGGCAAGCCAATCCCAGACGACCAGAACGGCAAGCACGCCGTGTTCGTGGGAAAAATAAAACTCACGCTGGAGAGAAAATAAATGTTAAATGTAATACCTATTTGTAGGTATATCGAAGAAAAACACTACCTTTGCAACTACTACAAAAGTAGGTATTAAGCAAACAATAAACATTTAACAATAACAATTTAAACATTAAAGATTATGGCTTACGTAATTGGTGACGACTGCATCGCATGCGGTACATGTATTGGCGAGTGCCCAGTAGAGGCTATCTCTGAAGGCGAAAAGTATTCAATCAACCCTGACCTCTGCACAGAGTGTGGCACATGCGCAAGCGTTTGCCCGCAGGAGGCTATCAGCCTTGGCGAGTAAGGATTTGATTTCCGATAAATCAAGACATAATGGTCGGTTGGCGCAATGCTAACCGACCATTTTCATTTTAGCACTTCTGTTTCACCGAACAGCAACGGTTGATAATAAAACATTACAATGCAATCTTTATTGTCACACGCACTTGTTTATATGTCAATTAATTAGTAACTTTGCGTTGTAATACATCAATAACAGAATATATTCAAGCGGAATAAAACAAATTCAAGCAAAAAGAATAAACAACTAATTATAAACAACTAAAAAACCAAGCATTATGATTAAACATCTACGCTTTTTCATGCTTAACCTGCTCGTGCTCGTTAGCGCAGCGGTTATGGCGCAGACAACGGTCGACTTTACAAAGTTAAAGTGGTCAAACCCATTTACACAGTCGCCTTACACATTCTCTGCAGCTAAGAATAGTGGAAGTACTGCACCGACACAAAACACAAACTCTAAAGACATTCGTCTTTATGCGAACAACTCACTCACCATATCTACAAGCAGTGGGAAAATATGCAAAATCGTTTTTCATATTTCTACTAATGGATTGAAGCAGTGGGCAGATTTTACACCTAACAACGGTTCAGTAACTGTATCAAAAGAAAAACAAACCGCAACATGGGAGAATGCAGAAGGAGCCACTTCTGTTACTTTTACTGTTGGAGCCAAATGTAAATATGGTACAGCAGCAACAAATAAATCTGGTCAATTCTTCTTTAATAGCGTTGAGATAACAGAACTTGGCGGTACTTCCGCAACAAGCACATCGCTCACCTTCGGCGATGACGTAGACGGCAAGACATTCGTCGTGCGCGAGGGCGACAGCTTCGCAGACAAGACAGCTACAGTTACCCCAGCTGACGCTAAAGGCTCAATCAGCTACGCAAGCGACAACGAAGAGGCTATCAGCGTGAACCCCACAACTGGTGCAGTATCATTCCTCGCTTTCGGTAAGGCTACCATCACAGCCACATTCACTCCAGAGAAAGGCTATATCGGTTCGTCGGCTTCTTACACCATCGCATACCGCCAGGCTGCCGACCCGACAAAGGTGCTCTTCGACTGCAACGAGGGAGCTTTCGACTGCTTCGGCAATGAAAACAAATACAAGGAGGGCGAGTTCGACTTCGTAGACCTCAACGGCGACAGCTACACCTTCACCGTTCACAACGCTATGCTCAACAACTTCGGTGGCGGATTGCAGCTGAAGAAAGTTTCTGCCTCTGACGCTACACAGCAGGGCTACGCCGTTTCACCGACATTCAGCAAGTTCCCGTACGGCTACCGCGTAACAGTGAAGTACAAAGACAGCAACGCTCCTGAACTCAAATGTGTGAACTATTCCGAAAAGGTTGCTGTAACGGACGATGCAAACGGCACAATCACCATGGACGTACCATTCGCTGACGGCACATTCAAGCTCTTAGGCGGAAGCCAGGTAGCTTACGTCCAGAGCATCGAGCTTACTCCGCTCGCTAAGAAGGAGACCACAACGATGTCGTTCCCGAAGGAGGAGTACAACCTCACCGACATCAACGCCATCCGCAACTTCAGTTCGCCGAAGGCTACCGTGAAGGGCGAGAACGGCGAGGCTATCGAGGGTCTTAAAATCGTCTACACCTCAGACAACGAGGACCTCGCAGATGTTGACGAGAACGGCGTGGTATGGCTCAGCGACAAAATCGCAGGCACAGCCACCATCACAGCCTACTTCTACGGCAACGAGAAGTATGCGGCTTGCCAGGCTTCTTACAAGATAAACGTAACTAAGAAGGAACCTCAGCCCGTAACGATGACATTCCCGCAGGACGTTTACACCTGCTACACCAACGAGGCTCCGCTCTTCGACGGCTTCCAGCCGACCATTAAGAACGCAGCTGGCGAGGAACTCAACCTCCCCGTTAAATACTCAAGCAGCAACACAGACTTCTGCATGGTAACCGGTAGCGGCACGGTGCTGCTCTCGCAGAACCCGGGCGAAGTGACCATCACAGCCAAGTTCGCCGGCAACGACGACTATCTGCCGGCTCAGGCTTCGTACGTCATTAAGGTGATTAAGAAGGAGAAGAAGGACGCAGGCATCTCGTTCGAAGACACAATGATAATGATAGACCTTGCAAACCCGAACACAACTGTTAAGGACCTCGGCTTCCTGAACCCGAACAACCTCGCAGTGACATACTCTTCCAACAAGACCGACGTTGCAGAGGTTGACGCAGAGGGCAACGTGACACTGAAGAAGGCTGGTCGTGTGAACATCGACGTTACATTCGCAGGCAACGACGAGTACAAGGCAGCTTCTGCTTCTTGCACACTCATCGTCAACGACTACCGCACCACACCAGAACTCTCGTTCGACCAGGAGGAGTACACAGCCAACATGCGTGAGGGTAACACCTTCAGCGGTGCTACACTATACAACGAATCAGAGGTTGCTCCGCTCTCATACACCAGCTCTAACGAAGAGGTGGCAGAGGTGGCAGCCAATGGCGTTGTAATACTTCGCAGCACTGGCGAGACAACAATCACCGTATGGTTCGCTGGCGACAAGAACTTCAAGGCAGCTTCGGCTTCGTACAAGCTCAAGGTTGTCGACGAGGTGGTTAACGGCATCCAGGGTATCACCATCGACAACATGCCTGAGGACGCAAAGGTTTACAACCTCAATGGTCAGCGCGTGAACACAAAGGCTCTGAAGAGCGGTGTCTACGTAGTGAACGGCAAGAAGGTAGTGCTGAAGTAAGTGCTGCTTTATACATACTAAAGTGCAGCTTTAAACTATTTAAAGTACAGCTTTAAACTATTTAAAGTGCAGCTTTACACATAAACTTATGGAAACCACAGTACCTTGTTTGGTGCTGTGGTTTCTTTCGTTTTGCCACCGCTCGCGTTCGCCGCCCGATCAGATTCCGTTCGCCACCCAATCAGATTCCGTACGCCGCCCGATCAGATTGCGTACGGTGAACGATGACTTGCATAGGCATATTGCACTGAAAAAAACATTATTAAGATATACAAAAGTTTCGTGTTTCAGAAACTTTTATATATCTTTGCAGCAGTAAACAAACCAATATGAACGATAATAAATTCAGCGTTGTCTTGACGGAAGGTGCGCAAGCATTCTTGGAATCCTTACCCCATGAGGCTAAAGAAAAAATAGCCTACAACATCCGTCGCGTAATGGCAGGCGAAATGAATAACGAACTTTTCAAAAAGTTAGAGAATTCTGATGGCATTTGGGAGTTCCGCACTCTTTATCGTAAAATAGCATACCGCCTATTTGCTTTTTGGGACACAGAGAATGAGACATTGGTGATAGCAACACATGGCATTATCAAGAAGACACAGAAAACTCCATCAAAAGAAATAACAAAGGCGGAGGATATAAAACGTAGATATTTTGAAATAAAACATAGGAGGGTTTAGTAATGGAAGAAATGAAACTGACATCATTTGAGGAATTCCAAGATAAGAATTTTGGAAAGATTGGCACTCCCGAACGCGATGCGTTTGAAAAAAAAGTGGATGATGCCATACAAGCATACAGAATAGGAGAAGCCATTAAACAGGCTCGCAAAGCAAACAACCTCACGCAAGAACAGCTGGGAGAGAAAATAGGTGTGCAAAAAGCTCAAATCTCAAGATTGGAGCGTGGACATGGCATCACTTTCGCCACTATGGCAAGGATATTCAAGGCAATGAATATTCCTGCATGTCTTGACATGGGATCGATAGGAAAAGTAGCTTTATGGTAGCACCTGTTGACCTTACTTTTCCTACTGTAAACCACCTATACTATTGACATACATCAAAAAAGCTTCTGTTGCGATATTAAAAGCATAAGAAAGAGGCACTAAAATTTGGCGATGTACCTCAAAATCAATACCTTTGCAATGTTTTTCATGGTATTAGATTTAAGGTTAACAAAGGTTGGGACTCGGCGGAGCCCCTTTTTTTGTGCCCATAGGCTAAGTACGCAGCACTTTTTGATGACTTTATTTAGTGACTTTATTATTGCTATCCAGTAAACAAAAAAATAAACACGCTTATTTTGTATTGTCTTCAATTTGCACTAACTTTGTAATTTGAAAAAGAAAAGCAAAAAACCGAAGATATGAAGATTCTAACAGGAGCTCAAATCAGAGAGCTCGACAAATATACAATCGAACACGAACCCATAGCATCCATCGACCTCATGGAGCGCTCGGCAAGAGCCATCTGCAACGCCATCTGCGAGCAGTGGACACAGTCGACACCAATCGTGGTGTTCGCCGGTCCGGGCAACAACGGCGGCGACGCACTCGCCATGTCGCGTATGCTCGCAGAGAAAGGGTACGTGGTGGATGTGTTCCTCTTCAACATACACAACCACCTATCGGAGGAATGCGCCAAAAATCGCGACCGCATCATCGGCGAAGGCTTAGTGCGTAAGTTCACAGAGATAACTGCCAACTTCGAACCGCCACAACTTACCGAGAAGACGCTCGTCGTAGACGGACTCTTCGGGTCGGGACTGAAGGAACCGCTGACGGGTGGATTCGCCTCACTCGTGAAGTACATCAACCAGTCGCCCTCGCAGGTGGTGAGCATCGACATACCATCGGGATTGATGACGGAGAGCAATCGCCCGCAGGAGGAACCTGCCGTGGTGAAGGCAAACGTGACACTGACGCTGCACATCAAGAAGCTCGCCATGTTCTTCGCCGACTGCCAGCAGTACTTAGGCGAGGTGCGCACGCTCGACATACGCCTCTCGAAATACTTCATCGACACATTCCCCTCGCTATACGACACCATTGAGTCCTCGTATATCAAAAGTCTGATGCTGAAACGCGATGACTTCGCACACAAAGGCTCCATGGGCAACGCGCTGCTCATAGCCGGCAGTCGCGGCATGGCTGGCGCAGCAATACTCGCTTCGAGAGCGTGTATGCGTAGTGGCGCAGGAAAGGTGACTGCACTCACACCGCAGTGCAACCTTAACATCATGCAGATGGCTGTGCCGGAGGCGATATGCCTCGTCGACCGCGAGAACTACTACTCGGAGGCTATCGACACCGACTGCTATCAAGCCGTGGGCATAGGCCCCGGACTGGGCAAGGAGGAGAGCACCGCGCTCGCACTCATGTCGCAGCTGCAACAGACCAACTGCCCCATAGTGCTCGATGCCGACGCACTGAACATGCTCGGCGCACACGGTTCGTGGGTGCAGCAGCTGCCTAACAACATGATTATGACACCACACCCGCGCGAGTTCGACCGACTCGCTGGCAGACGCATCACCTCCGACTACGACCGCCTCACATTCGCACGCGACATGGCACGCGACCTCTGCGCCTATATCATACTGAAGGGCCATTACTCGGCACTCTGCCTGCCCGACGGAGGCGTGGTATTCAACACCACCGGCAACTCCGGAATGGCAACCGCCGGCAGCGGCGACGTGCTCACCGGCATCATCACCGCACTGCTCGCACGTGGCTACTCGCGCAAGAACGCCTGCCTCATGGGCATGTATCTGCACGGAATGGCAGGCGACATCGCCGCCAAGCACGTAGGCAAAGAGAGTCTGATAGCAAGCGACATCATCGACAGTCTGCCCGAAGCATTCAAGAACTTAGAGAAATAGAATATGAAACACATCCTTTCAACACTAATCCTCGCCGCACTCACCACCCTACCAGCGTTCGCAGGCGGCAAGAAGGAGGCTGACGGACTCGTCTACTACCTCCCGAAAACGGCAGTGCGTGTGCACGTGCTCGTAGAGAAAAGCGTCACCACACCCGGACAGCTCAACGAGTACTCGGACCTTTACTTCAAGACCGCAGCACCGCAGGTGACAACAACCGACTACCGCATCGTTGGCGTAACGTTCAGCACAACAGCTATGCGCGACGAGAGTCAGCGCCACGTCATCGGCATCGACAAGAAGCACACTGTGCTGTCGGTAGACTGCGACGCGAATGGTGTGCTGCGCGCCATCAACACAAAGGCACCGGCAGCAAAGGAGGAGGAACCATTCCGCCCCGCACCAAAGGCTAAGCCGCTCAATCCGCGCGACTATATGAGCCAGGACATCCTCGCCGCAGCCAACCAGCCAAAGATGGCACAACTCGTGGCACAGGAGATATACGACGTGCGCGACTCGCGCAACTTGCTCTCGCGTGGCGAAGCCGACTTCATGCCGAAGGATGGCGAACAGCTCCGACTGATGTACGAGCAGCTGAACCGTCAGGAGCGCGCACTCATGCAGCTCTTCCAGGGCACCACAACGGTAGACACAACAGAGTATGTCGTAACGCTCGTACCTGAGAAGAAAGCACAGCGCGTCATGGCGTTCCGCTTCTCGAAGAAGTTCGGACTCTCTACCACCGACGACCTCTCTGGCGAGCCCTACTACGTGGACATCGCAGAGGAGAACGTGACGGCAGAACCGCCCGTCGTGCACGAAATGGCTAAGAAACTGAAAGACGAACTGCAACTCGCAGTGTGCTTGCCCGGAAAGATACGCCTCACACTCTCAAACAACGACAAGAAGATAGCTCGCTACGAGATGTGGGCAGCACAGTTCGGAAAGATAGAAATGCTCAACGGAGCTCTCTTCGGCAAGAAACTAACATCGAAGATACTGCTCGACAGCGCAACGGGAGCAGTAACGGAGCTGACAACCGAACCGCTCGAATAAGCACCGAAAGTCGACTATCACGGTTATTAAACCGTATAAATCGACTATCACAGTTATTAAAACCGTATAAACAAATAAAAAGCAGCGAAGACTTTTGTGTCTTCGCTGCTTTTTATTTGTTTTAAATCATTACTTCTTATTTCTGTTGGCACGCTGCTCGCGATACTTCGCCTTCTGACGTGCCGAACCACTACCATGGGCACCTGTGATGTATTTCTTCTTCTTTGCCTTGGTCTTCACTTTGCCGTCATCGTCCTTTCTGTTCGACGCGCCGCCACGACCCCAAGAAATGCCGTTAGCAATGATTGCATCAATATCGTCACCTTTGCTCATATCTGTCTTTATTAGTTATTCAAATCGTTTATCGGGTGAAAGCCTCAACATATATCAACATCTCAACCTCTCACCACTTCAACTCATCAAATTAATGATGGAAGAGGCGCACACCAGTGAACGCCATTGTGATGCCATACTTGTCGCAGGTATCAATAACATTATCGTCGCGAACCGATCCACCTGCCTGTGCGATGTACTCCACACCGCTCTTGTGCGCACGCTCGATGTTGTCGCCGAACGGGAAGAACGCATCTGAGCCGAGTGCCACGCCGCGGTTCTCTGCTATCCATGCCTTCTTCTCCTCCATGGTGAGCACCTCGGGTTTCTCCTTGAAGAAGAGCTGCCATGTGCCGTCGCGCAACACGTCGTCGTGGTCCTCAGAGATGTACACGTCGATGGTGTTGTCGCGGTCGGCGCGACGGATGCCGTCAACGAACGGAAGGTTCATCACCTTCGGGTGCTGGCGCAACCACCAGATGTCTGCCTTGTTGCCAGCGAGGCGTGTGCAGTGGATTCGGCTCTGCTGACCGGCGCCGATGCCGATAGCCTGACCATCCTTCACGTAGCATACAGAGTTCGACTGTGTGTACTTCAGTGTGATGAGCGAGATGATGAGGTCGCGGATAGCTTCCTCGGTGAAATTCTTCGACTTTGTAGGTATGTTCTCGAACAGTGCAGGGTCGTCAAGGCGCACCTCGTTGCGTCCCTGTTCGAACGTCACGCCGAACACCTGCTTGCGCTCGATTGGAGCTGGCACGTAGTTCTGGTCAATCTTTATTACGTTATATGTGCCCTTGCGCTTCGCACGGAGGATCTCGAGAGCCTCGTCGGTGAAGTCGGGAGCAATCACACCGTCGCTCACCTCACGCTTGATGAGTGTAGCCGTAGCAGCGTCGCAAGTGTCGCTGAGCGCCACGAAGTCGCCGTAAGAGCTCATGCGGTCGGCACCACGAGCACGGGCATACGCACATGCAATCGGAGAGAGCTCCATTTTCACGTCGTCAACGAAGTACACCTTCTTCAGAGTGTCGCTCAAAGGCAGACCAACAGCGGCTCCTGCAGGCGATACGTGCTTGAACGATGCTGCAGAGGGCAGACCGGTAGCAGCCTTCAGCTCCTTAACGAGCTGCCAAGAGTTGAACGCGTCGAGGAAGTTGATGTAGCCAGGACGACCGTTAAGTACTTCGATGGGGAGTTCGCCTTCTTCCATGTAAATGCGTGAAGGCTTCTGGTTCGGATTGCATCCGTACTTGAGTGCTAATTCTTTCATATAGTAATTATAAGAATGAGAAATCTTTCCAACTGCAAAATTACTACTTTTCGACTAAATTCTGCGCTTTTAACCACATTATTTTAAAAGCGAAGGGAAATCAAGGGGGTGTTGTATCAGGGGGTGCAGTTGTCTCCGCTAACAAAAAAAATCCCCGCAGTCCCGAAGGACCACGAGGAAACACCCCTGTGGGCGTTGACGGATTCGAACCGCCGACCCTCTGCTTGTAAGGCAGATGCTCTAAACCAGCTGAGCTAAACGCCCGATATATTGTATCGGTTGCTTTAAGTAATATTGCTTAGTTCCTTAAAGCGAGTGCAAAGGTATGGCTTTTTTGTGAAACCACCAAATGTTTCTACAAGTTTTTTCAAAAAAAGTTTGTTTTTGTTGCATTTTAGGGTGTTTTGCTGAGAAGAAACTCCCACAGATGTCACAGATTCTCACAGATGGTGCGTGTTTGGAATTCTGTGAATTCTACGTTCTGTGGGAATACAGTTCTCCCACGGATTGCACTGATCAACACAGATGGTTGGTTGCGTTAGTGGTTGCGTGGGTACGGCAGGGATGCCATACCCTCCTACATCTGTGTAAATCCGTGCTATCTGTGGGAGACCCTTCTCTACAAGAAGGTTCTGTGCAGATCTGTGAAATCTGTGGGAGAAAATCGCAGCAAGAAGGTTCTGTGAATTCTGTGGGAGGAAATCACAGCGAGAAGGTTCTGCGCAGATCTGTGAAATCTGTGGAAGAAAATCACAGCGAGAAGGTTCTGTGCAAATCTGTGAAATCTGTGGGAGAAAATCACAGCGAGAAGGTTCTGTGCAAATCTGTGAAATCTGTGGGAGGAAATCACAGTAAGAAGGTTCTGTGAATTCTGTGAATTCTGTGGGAGGAAATCACAGTAAGAAGGTTCTGTGCAGATCTGTGAAATCTGTGGGAGAAAATCGCAGTAAGAAGGCTGCGTGGGTATAGCAAGGATGCCATACCCTCCTACATCTGTGTAAATCTGTGAAATCTGTGGGAGACCCTTCTCTACAAGAAGGTTCTGTGCAGATCTGTGAAATCTGTGGGAGAAAATCGCAGCAAGAAGGCTGCGTGGGTATGGCAGGGATGCCATACCCTCCTACAGTTAGTCCTTTTCGATGAGCACGGTGGCATAGGCGGAGATGCCCTCCATACGACCTGTGAAGCCGAGCTTCTCTGTAGTTGTTGCCTTGATTGACACGTTGTCGATGTCGGTCTGCATCACGTCGGAGAGGCAGCGTTGCATCTCGGGTATGTGCGGATTGAGCTTCGGACGCTCGGCACACACCGTAGCGTCTACGTTACCGATGCGGTAGCCCTTGGTAGCGATGAGGTCGACGGTCTTGCGCAATAGTATCTTACTATCGACGTTGAGCGTCTCGGCAGCCGTATCGGGGAAGTGGTAGCCAATGTCGCGCATATTGGCAGCACCGAGCAGTGCATCGCAAATGGCGTGGATGAGCACGTCGGCATCGCTATGTCCGAGCAAGCCGAGTTCGTAGTCGAGGCGGATTCCGC